>OGQO01003331.1_pt1 | contig 11216 bp, 22 predicted proteins | sample 1553241 | NCBI WGS metagenome assembly OGQO01 (sample SAMEA2579933, study PRJEB22360) | human gut metagenome | biome: human gut; feature: human-associated habitat; material: faeces | place: Denmark | collected 2008/2010
GGCCGCCTCGTCGAGTCGGCAGATCACCAGCTCGGGATTCAATACCTCGAAGCCCGACAACACCTTACCCAAGTCGCCTGCCTTGAACACATCTGTGCCCGACACATTCACCACGCCCTTCTCGCCTTCGAGCTCTTCGGTAAGCTGCTTGAATCTGACCTGCTTCAGGTTGAGGATGATGTTGGTCACATCCTCCTTCACTCCCGGAATCGTGTCTAACTCGTGGGCTACGCCGTTGATGCGGATGGAGCAGATGGCGAAGCCCCCCAGGCTCGACAGAAGGATACGGCGGAGCGCATTGCCTATCGTCTGGCCGTAGCCCGGCTCGAGAGGCCGGAATTCAAACTTGCCGAAATTTTGCTCGGACTCGAGCATGATGACCTTATCGGGTTTCTGAAATGCTAAAATTGGCATGGGTCTCTATTTATTTATTATTTAGAATACAACTCAACGATGAGCTGCTCCTTGATTGTCTCCGGGATGTCTTCGCGCTGCGGCATGTGGAGATACTTGCCGCCCTTGATGCTCTCATCCCATTCAATCCAGGGATATTTGCTGTGGTTGAAGCCGGCGAGGCTGTCGGCGATCACCTCAAGCGATTTCGATTTTTCTCTCACAGCCACTACGTCGCCGGGGCGTACGTGATACGACGGGATGTTGACCACCTTGCCGTTGACTGTGACATGCTTGTGGAGCACGATCTGGCGGGCTGCCGGACGTGTCGGGGCGATGCCCAGACGATACACCACGTTGTCGAGACGGCTCTCCAGAAGCTGCAGAAGCACCTCGCCTGTGATGCCCTTCGTACGGGCTGCCTTGTCGAAGAGGTTGCGGAACTGACGCTCCAGCACTCCGTAGGTGTATTTGGCCTTCTGCTTCTCTCGCAGCTGAGTGCCGTATTCTGATGTCTTGCGACGGCGGTTCGCGCCGTGCTGTCCCGGCGGATAGTTCTTCTTTGCCAGAACTTTATCCTCGCCGTAAATGGCCTCGCCGAATTTGCGGGCTATTTTTGTTTTTGGACCTGTATATCTTGCCATTGTTTTGAAGTTTGTAGTCGGGGTCTCGCGTCTTTTAGCGCAGCCGCGACCGTCGAGAGAAAGTTGTTGACATCAATTTTGGTTATGCCGACGGTCTATTCGCATTCAAGCTCGCTCTTCCCCATTGATAAGAAATTGGTTTCCTTTTTCAGCCGGCGTCTTCACGTCTCTGCGGAGCGGGCGTCGGCTATACCGGGATGTTATACTCTTCTTCTTTTCGGAGGGCGACATCCATTGTGGGGCAGCGGGGTCACGTCGATGATCTCCACCACCTCGATGCCTGCTCCGTGGATCGTGCGGATTGCGGACTCACGGCCGTTGCCGGGACCCTTCACATAGGCCTTCACCTTGCGGAGACCGAGGTCGTAGGCCACTTTGGCGCAATCCTGTGCTGCCATCTGGGCTGCATACGGTGTGTTTTTCTTCGAGCCACGGAAGCCCATCTTGCCGGCCGACGACCAGGAAATGACCTGTCCTTCGCTGTTGGCCAGACACACAATGATGTTGTTGAAGGAGCTATGCACATGAAGCTGACCCATTGCGTCAACCTTGACATTTCTCTTCTTCGCTGCGACTGTCTTTTTTGCCATACTTTAATTTTATTTAGTAGCTTTCTTCTTGTTGGCGACTGTTTTCTTACGGCCCTTGCGGGTGCGGGCGTTGTTCTTGGTGCTCTGCCCTCTCACGGGAAGCCCGATACGGTGACGGATGCCGCGGTAGCAGCCGATGTCCATGAGGCGCTTGATGTTGAGCTGCACCTCGGTGCGGAGGTCACCCTCCACCTTGTATCCGCTCTGGATCACTTCACGCACGGCGGCTGCCTGTGCGTCTGTCCAGTCCTGCACTTTGATGTCGCGGTCTACGCCCGCCTTGGCGAGGATCGAGTTGGCCGCGCTGCGGCCGATGCCGTAGATGTAGGTCAAGGCAATCTCTCCTCTTTTGTTTTGCGGCAAATCTACGCCGACTATTCTTACTGCCATATTTGCTTATGAAATTTTTTGCAAAGGTAATAAATTATCCTTGACGCTGTTTGAGTTTCGGGTTCTTCTTGTTGATCACGTACAGACGGCCCTTGCGGCGCACGATCTTGCTGTCGGCTGTACGTTTCTTGATTGATGCTCTAACTTTCATATCTTGTGTCTGTGACTCTTGTTATTTGTATCTGAATGCGATACGTCCCTTGCTCAGGTCGTACGGGCTCATTTCCACCCTTACCTTGTCGCCGGGAAGGATCTTGATATAGTGCATTCTCATCTTCCCCGAGATATGGGCCGTGATCTCATGCCCGTTCTCAAGCTCGACTTTAAACATTGCGTTCGACAATGCCTCGAGAATCACTCCGTCCTGTTCGATTGCAGCTTGCTTTGCCATTTATTCAGTCCTGTTGGTGTCGGCAGCCTGGCCCGACTGGAAGTCCAGCGCCTCCTCTATATATTTGAATGTGGTGAGAATCTCGGCCTGTCCGTCGGTGATCAGCACGGTGTGCTCGTAATGGGCCGATGGCTTGCGGTCGCGGGTGTGACACTGCCAGCCGTCGCGTTCTATCACGATGTTCTTGCTGCCGAGATTGATCATCGGCTCAATGGCGATACACATGCCGGGCTTCATCATCGGCCCGATGCCCTTGCGCCCGAAGTTTGGCACTTCAGGCTCCTCGTGCATGCTGCGTCCGATGCCGTGGCCACACATCTCCCTCACCACACTGTAGCCCCGGTGTTCGCAATATGTCTGTATGGCGTTCGAGATATCGCCGATGCGGTGTCCCGCACGGGCGGCCTCGATGCCGACATAGAGCGACTCTTTAGTGGCCTTCAGCAGGCCGGCGGTCTTCTCGTCGACCTCCCCGATGGCAAACGTATAGCAGCTGTCGCCGTGATAGCCGTCGAGCGTCACGACGCAGTCGGTGCCCACGATGTCACCTTCACGCAATACGTATCCGGAGGGAAAACCATGCACCACGGTCTCGTTGACCTCGATGCATAGAGTGCCGGGAAAACCCTGGTAGCCCAGACAGGTGGGAAGGCCGCCGTTGTCGAGTATATACTCGCGGGCGACTGTGTCGAGGCGAAGAGTGGTCACCCCGGGCTTCGCCCAGCGTGCCACTTCTCCGAGCGTGCGGCTCACCAGGTCGCAGGCGGCACGCATCTTCTCGATTTCCTCGGCTGTCTTTATATAGATTGGTTTAGCCATTTCTTCCGACTGTCAAAACAAATCCTTAGAAAGCTCCACTGCCTGTGGTGCGTCCCTTGATACGGCCGCCACCTTTCATGAGGCCGTCGTAGTGGCGCATCAGCAGATGACCCTCGATGATCCTCAGGGTGTCGAGGATCACACCTACCATGATGAGCAGCGATGTGCCGCCGAAGAAAGCCGCGAAGCTCCTGTTGAGCCCGCAGATGTGGGCTATGGCAGGAAGGATGGCCACGATGCCGAGGAAGATGGATCCCGGGAGGGTGATCCTCGACATGATCGAGTCAAGATAGTCTACGGTGGGCTTTCCGGGCTTCACTCCGGGTATGAACCCGTTGTTGCGCTTCATGTCCTCGGCCATCTGGGCCGGACGCACGGTGATTGCCGTGTAGAAGTAGGTGAAGGCCACAATCATTATGAAGTAAATCAGATTATACCAGAAGCCGTACATGTCGGTCAGGGCTCCGAAGAAGCCGGTCTGCTGTGTGGAGAATCCCACCAGCGTCACAGGGATGAACATGATGGCCTGGGCGAAGATGATAGGCATCACGCCGGCAGCATTCACCTTGAGGGGGATATACTGGCGGGCGCCGCCATACTGCTTGTTGCCGACGATGCGCTTTGCATACTGCACGGGCACCTTGCGCGTGCCCTGCACGAGCAGCACGGCGCCGGCGATCACGGCGAGCAGGATCACGATCTCCAGAAGGAAGATCACGAGGCCTCCGCCGGCGCTGTTGAGCAGACGGCTGGTGAATTCCTGGATGAAAGCCTCCGGAAGACGGGCGATGATACCTATGAGGATTATGAACGAGATGCCGTTGCCGACACCTTTCTGGTCGATGCGCTCACCGAGCCACATGATGAACATGGAGCCGGCTGCCAGCACGATGGTCATGAACACTACCGTCCAGAACCCCATGTTGACGTAGCCGCCGGCTGCCTGCACCTGATACTGGAGGTTCATCAGGTAGGCTGGGCCTTGGAGCACCAGAATCAGCACAGTCAGATAACGTGTATACTGATTGAGCTTCATCCGGCCGCTCTCTCCTTCCCTCTGCATCTTCTGGAACGAAGGAAGCACCATGCCCAGAAGCTGAATCACGATCGACGCCGTGATGTAGGGCATGATACCGAGCGCGAATATCGACGCCTGTGAGAACGCGCCGCCCGAGAACATGTCGAGCAGCTGCATGAGGCCGTCGGAAGTGAAATTCTTCAGCGCCAGCAGAGAGTCGGGGTCTATACCCGGCAACACCACATAACAGCCGAAGCGATAGATGATGACCAGCAGCACCGTGATGCCGATGCGCTTGCGGAGATCCTCTATGCTCCAGATGTTCTTGATTGTTTGAGTAAATGCCATTTTATTTATTTTTTAATTACGGATCCGCCGGCCGCGGCAATGGCTTCTTCTGCTTTCTTTGAGAAGGCGTCGGCCTGCACTTCAAGAGCGCGGGTCAGCGCGCCGTTGCCCAGAATCTTCACGAGACCCTTTTTGGGCACCAGGCCAGCATTGCGGAGGTCGTCGACCGTGATTTTGGAGAGATTGGAGGCGGCTGCCAGAGCCTCGAGAGCATCAAGGTTGATCGCTTTGTATTCTACCCGGTTGATGTTCTTGAAGCCGAACTTCGGCACTCGTCTCTGGAGCGGCATCTGGCCACCCTCGAAGCCGATCTTGCGCTTGTAGCCCGAGCGCGACTTGGCGCCCTTGTGGCCTCGGGTTGATGTGCCGCCGTAGCCCGAGCCCGGGCCGCGTCCTATTCTCTTGCGTTCCTTATTGCTGCCGGGTGCCGGCTGCATGTTATGTAGTTCCATCTTTGTCTGTCGGTTTTAGAGTTTTGTCACTTCCACAAGATGACGCACGGCATTGACCATGCCCATGATCGAAGGATTGTCTTCTTTCACCACGGTGTGGTTCATTTTCCTGAGTCCAAGAGCGTCGAGCGTGCGCTTCTGCACGGCCGGGCAATTGATGCGGCTCTTGATCTGCTTGATTGCTATCTGTGCCATTTTCTTGTTTATTTGCCGTTAAACACTTTTTCTACAGTCACGCCGCGGTTCTGGGCCACCTGCTGGGGCGAACGCATCTCGTCGAGCGCCGCGATCGTAGCCTTCACGAGGTTGTGGGGGTTCGACGAGCCCTTGCTCTTTGCGAGCACGTCGGTGATGCCCACGCTCTCGAGCACCGCACGCATGGCGCCGCCGGCCTTCACTCCGGTACCCTCGGAGGCAGGCTTCAGGAAGATGCGCGAGCCGCCGAACTTAGCGCTCTGCTCGTGGGGGATGGTTCCCTTGTGCACCGGCACGCGGATGAGGTTCTTCTTCGCTGTCTCAACGCCCTTGGCGATGGCGGCTGTCACCTCGTTGGCTTTGCCAAGGCCCCAGCCGATGATGCCGTCCTCGTTGCCTACCACTACGATAGCCGCGAAGCTGAACGCACGGCCACCCTTGGTGACTTTTGTGACACGGTTGATGGCCACAAGACGGTCTTTCAGATCAAGATCATTAGTAGATTTTACTCTATTGTTTCTCTTTGCCATGATGCTACTTAGAATTTAAGACCGGCCTTGCGGGCTGCATCGGCCAATGATTTCACTCTGCCGTGGAAAAGGTAGCCGTTGCGGTCGAACACCACCTCGGTGATACCGGCTTCCATAGCCTTCTTTGCTATATTCTCTCCGACCTTGGCGGCCTGTTCGGTCTTTGTGCCGCCCTCGATGCCCTTCGACGAGGCGGCTGCCAGTGTGTGGCCGGCCAGGTCGTCGATCACCTGGGCATAGATCGCTTTGTTGCTGCGGAACACGCTAAGCCGCGGGCGGGCAGCGGTGCCGGAGATTTTCCCGCGGATGCGGGCCTTTATCTTGTTTCTTCTTGCTATCTTGGATATCATAACTTCCTGGATTTATTATTTTGCATTGGCCGACTTGCCAGACTTGCGGCGGATTATCTCGCCCACAAACTTGATACCTTTTCCCTTGTAGGGCTCCGGCTTGCGCAGCGAACGGATCTTGGCGCACACCTGGCCGAGAAGCTGCTTGTCGCTGCTCTCGAGGGTGATGAGCGGGTTCTTGTTGCGCTCTGTCTTGGCCTCCACCTTGATTTCCTTCGGAAGCTTGATGTAGATGGCGTGTGAGTAGCCCAGCGCGAGCTCCAGCACCTGGCCTGTAGCTGTGGCCCTGTAGCCGACGCCCACGAGCTCCATCTCCTTCTTATAGCCTTCGCTGACACCTACCACCATGTTGTGCACGAGCGCGCGGTAGAGTCCGTGCATTGCCCTGTGCTCCTTGTCGTCGGTCGGACGCGTCAGCTCTATCTTGTTGTCTTCAATCTTCACCTGGATGTCAGGATTGATTTCCTGCGAGAGTTCCCCTTTGGGGCCCTTTACGGTGACTACGTTGTCTTTCACCTGCACGGTGACGCCGGCAGGAATAGCGATGGGTGATTTACCTATTCTTGACATGTTGCTTCCTCCTGCTTAATAAACGTAACACAATACCTCGCCGCCGATCTTCATGTCCTTGGCTTCCTTGTTGGTCATCACGCCGTGGGATGTCGACAGGATGGCGATGCCAAGCCCGTTGAGCACACGCGGCATGTCCTTATACCCCGTATATTGACGAAGACCCGGACGCGACACTCTGTGCAGGTTCTTGATGGCGCACACCTTGTCGACCGGATCATACTTCAGGGCTATCTTGATGGTGCCCGACGGTGTCGGACCCTCCTCAAACTTGTAGTTGAGGATGTAACCCTGCTCGAAAAGGATTTTGGTGATCTCCTTTTTCATTTTTGACGCGGGAATCTCCACCACGCGGTGTCCCGCATGGATGGCGTTTCTCAATCTCGTCAGATAATCTGCGATTGGATCAGTCATTGTTTTAATTGTTAAATTGATTCAGATTAGCTCCGAACAATATTTAAAAATCTCTGTATGTCTGTCTATTACGAGACCCCGACGCGCAGCGCCTTCCGCTTCTGGAAGACGCTGCGGCCGCGGTTTCTCCTTTAGTAACGCACGGGCACACCGTTTATTGTGCTCCGATGCCTCACCAGCTTGCTTTTTTCACACCCGGTATCAGACCTGCCGATGCCATCTCGCGGAACTGGATACGCGAGATGCCGAACTGACGCATGTAGCCTTTCGGACGCCCCGTGATCTCGCAACGGTTGTGGAGACGCACCTTCGAGGCGTTTTTCGGGAGCTTCTGAAGCTTGGTCAGCGCCTCGTAGTCGATGTTGCCGTCGGCGTCGGCCAGTGCTGCCTTCTTGAGGGCGGCCTTCTTCTCGGCGTATTTCTCGACGAGCCTGCGGCGCTTCACCTCACGGGCCTTCATTGATTCTTTTGCCATATATGAATCTTATTTTTCTTTTTTGAACGGAAGGCCGAATTTCTTCAGCAGCGCGAAGCCCTCCTCATCGGTCTTGGCCGATGTCACGAAGGTGATGTTCATGCCCTGCAGTTTCGGCACATTGTCGATATTGATCTCGGGGAAAATGATCTGCTCTGTGATGCCGAGCGTGTAGTTGCCGCGCCCGTCGAGCTTGGAGTTGATGCCCTTGAAGTCGCGGATTCGCGGAAGGGCCACCCTTACCAGACGCTCCAGGAACTCATACATCTTCTCACGACGCAGCGTCACCATAGCGCCGATGGGCATCTTCTTACGAAGCTTGAAGTTGGAGATGTCCTTGCGGGAGAGCGTGGGCACCGCCTTCTGGCCGGTGATCGCTGTCAGCTCGTTGATCGCTGTCTCGATGAGCTTCTTGTCCTGTGTGGCAGCGCCGAGGCCCTGGTTGATCACAATCTTCTCCAGGCGGGGCACCTGCATCACCGTCGAATAGTTGAACTCCTTGGTGAGTTCGGGCACTATCCTTTCCTTGTAGTCTTTGCTGAGTGTCGTGCTGCTCATTACTTAATCTCCTCTCCTGACTTTTTAGAATAACGTACGAGTTTGCCGGCCTCGTTGAGCCTGCGGCCCACACGGGTAGGCTTGCCGGATTTGGGATCCACCACGTTCAGGTTGCTGATGTGGATGGGAGCCTCGATCTTCACGATACCGCCCTGCGGATATTTGGCGTTGGGCTTCATGCTCTTCGACACCATGTTGATGCCTTCTACAAGAGCCGTGAGCTTGGCGGGATGCATCTCGAGCACCCTGCCGGTCTTGCCTTTGTCCTTGCCGGTATTGACATAGACCGTGTCGCCCTTCTTTATATGGAATTTTGCCATTGCTTTTTTGATTTTGAGACGTTAAAGTACTTCAGGCGCCAGCGACACGATCTTCATGTTGGTGGCACGGAGTTCACGGGCCACGGGGCCGAAGATACGGGTGCCGCGGAGCTCCCCGGCGTTGTTGAGCAATACGCAGGCGTTGTCGTCGAAGCGGATGTAGCTGCCGTCGGGACGGCGGATCTCCTTCTTGGTGCGTACTACGACTGCCTTGGAGACGGTGCCTTTCTTTACATCTGACGACGGGATTGTGCTCTTCACGGTGACGACGATGATATCGCCGACACTGGCATAACGACGTCCCGTGCCGCCAAGCACGTGGATACACAGCGCCTCTTTGGCGCCGCTGTTGTCTGCTACGGTCAAACGTGATTCAGTCTGTATCATGATTACTTGACTTTTTCAATGATTTCTACCAGTCTCCATCTCTTGGTCTTGCTCAGCGGGCGTGTCTCCATCAGGCGTACGGTGTCGCCTACAGAGCACTCGTTGTTCTCGTCGTGAGCGTGATACTTCTTTGTCTTGTTGACAAATTTGCCATAGATAGGGTGTTTCTCTTTCCACTTGATCTCGACCGTGATGGTCTTGTCGCATTTGTTGCTCGAAACAACCCCTATCCTCTCTTTTCTCAAATGTCTTTTCTCTTCCATTTCTTTCAGATCTTTTCGGGGGTTTTCACTCTGCGGAAGCAGCCGCTGCAGCGGCTATTTCCTTCTGGCGCAACACAGTCTTCAAGCGGGCAATATGCCGACGGTCTTTGGTGATCTTCGACGGATTGTCTACGGGAGATATCGCGTGCGCTACTTTCAATTCACGATAAGCCTTCTCGGCGGCCTCTATCTGGGCCTGCAGCTCCTGAATGCTTAATTCCTTGATTTCTTCCTTTTTCATTGTTTATATATCTTGGCGGATGCCGTTATACATTCTGCGTGGGGTCGTAGTCGCGGCGCACCACGAACTTCGTGATGACCGGAAGCTTCTGGGCTGCCAGACGCAGTGCCTCCTTGGCGATGTCGAAGGGCACGCCCTCCACCTCGATCAGGATGCGGCCCGGAGTCACGGGCGCTACGAATCCCTCGGGATTACCTTTACCTTTACCCATTCGCACTTCGGCCGGCTTCTTGGTGATAGGCTTGTCGGGGAATATTCTGATCCAGATCTGGCCCTGACGCTGCATGTGGCGTGTCACGGCCACACGGGCAGCCTCGATCTGACGGCCGGTGATCCATTTCGACTCAAGAGTCTTGATGCCGAATGAGCCGAAGGCAAGCTGGTTGCCGCGCTGGGCCTCACCTTTCATGCGGCCCTTTTGCGAACGGCGGAATTTGGTTTTTTTCGGTTGTAACATTTCGGATTGCTCTTATTAACGATTGTTGTTTTTCTTGTTGCGGAAGCCGCCCTTGCGGTTGCCGCCTCCCTGAGGACGTCCGGGCTCCTTGGCCACCGTGGCATAGGCGGGAGCGAGCTCCTTGCGGCCATAGACCTCACCGCGGCAGATCCATACCTTCACGCCCACGATGCCCACTTTCGTGAGGGCCTCGGCAAGAGCGTAATCGATGTCGGCACGCAGTGTGTGGAGCGGCGTGCGCCCCTCCTTGAACATCTCGCTGCGGGCCATCTCGGCGCCGTTGAGACGGCCGCTGACCTGCACCTTGATGCCCTCGGCGCCCATACGCATCGTCGATGCGACAGCCATCTTCACGGCACGGCGGTAAGCCACCTTGCCCTCGATCTGGCGGGCGATGTTGTTGGCCACGATCTCGGCATCCAGCTCCGGACGCTTGATCTCATGGATGTTGATCTGCACTTCCTTGTCGGTGAGCTTCTTCAGCTCGTCTTTCAGCTCGTCGACATCCTTGCCGCCTTTGCCGATCACCATGCCCGGACGGGAGGTGCAGATTGTCACTGTCACCATCTTGAGCGTGCGCTCGATGATGATGCGTGAGACACTTGCTTTTGCAAGACGAGTGCGGAGATACTTACGGATGATGGAGTCCTCGAGAAGAGTCTCGCCGTATTTCTTTCCGCCATACCAGTTGGAGTCCCAGCCGCGGATCACGCCCAAGCGGTTGCTGATTGGATTAACTTTCTGTCCCATCTTGTAGTTAAGCTTTATCGTTGTTATAAGAGTCGACAAATATTGTCACGTGGTTGGAGCGCTTGCGGATGCGGTAGCCGCGTCCCTGCGGGGCCGGACGCAGACGCTTGAGCATCGGGGCGCAGTCTACGAAGACAGTCTTCACGTAGAGCTCGCCGGCCTCGGCCTTGCGCTCGTTTTTCTGCTCCCAGTTGGCGATGGCCGAACGGAGGAGCTTCTCCACCTTGCGTGAAGCCTCCTTGTTGGAGAATTTAAGGATACCCAGGGCCTTGAAAGCCTCCTGGCCGCGGATCATGTCCACCACCAGACGCATCTTGCGGGGTGAGGAAGGCACATTGTGAAGCTTCGCGAAGTATTCACCCTTGCGCGCTTCCTTGATGGCCTCAGCTGATTTTCTTTTTCTTAAACCCATTGTATTTCGTTGTTCTTTTTATCTTGATGGATATTTCGGGCCATTATTTTTTCTTGTTGCCTGCATGGCCGCGGAAGGTGCGTGTGGGGGCGAACTCGCCGAGCTTGTGGCCTACCATGTTTTCTGTGACATACACGGGAATAAACTTATTGCCGTTGTGCACAGCGAATGTGTGGCCCACAAAGTCGGGTGAGATCATGGAAGCACGGCTCCAGGTCTTGATGACCGACTTCTTGCCGCTTTCTTCCA
>OGQO01003332.1_pt1 | contig 11215 bp, 6 predicted proteins | sample 1553241 | NCBI WGS metagenome assembly OGQO01 (sample SAMEA2579933, study PRJEB22360) | human gut metagenome | biome: human gut; feature: human-associated habitat; material: faeces | place: Denmark | collected 2008/2010
CTGTAAACAGCACCGCTCGAGCGCGAAAGAGTCGCAAGCGACTCTTTGTTCTTTAATCGGAAATTGCTGTCTGGCAATCTTAATTTTTTCTTAAGGAAACGGACATATATTACAGCCATAAATGTTGTAATATATAACCAAGGAGAAAATTATAAGCTCCATCGTAATATTACTATTGTAGCAAAACGGACAGCGCGATCAATTGTCCAACATAGAAAGGAGAGAGTAATATGAGGATGAAAAAATATGTAATGACGCTGGCATTATGTATCGCTGCAGGAGTTATGCTGACTTTACCGGTGCAGGCAGATGCAAAGTCAACCGGGAAGTTGAGCAAAAACATCAAATGGTCTTTGAACTCTGATGAGACAGTATTGACAATCACAGGAAAAGGAACGGTGGATATCCGTAAATTTCGTAAAGAGGGAAGATACAAATGGCCTGGTTCAGAAGCGGGACAGCCGGCAATTTTTGACAAGCTGGTGTTTGGAGAGGGGATCACAACAATTTCATCTGGCTTTTTTTGTATTGAGGGTATCAAAACGATTTCACTGCCAAAGAGCTTTAAGAAGATCAAAGCGTCCAATGAAATGGATGCCGTCAATGGCTCTTTTGAACCATACAGCACGACATTAAAGAAACTTCAAGTGTCTAAGAAAAACAAGAAGTTCTCTGTCAGTAAGGGCATCTTGTATTCAAAGGACAAAAAGAAGTTGTACATTTATCCAAGTGGCAAGACGGAGAAAAAATTTGCAATACCTTCCAAGGTAACCAAAATTTGCAGACGTGCCTTTTATGGAAATTCCATAGAGAGTGTTATTATGGGAAATAAGTTGCGTGAAATTGGTCGGCAGGCTTTTGCGAAAACGGAGTTAAAGTCTGTAAAGCTTCCAAAGTCGTTGAAAATTATTGAAGATTCTGCGTTTGACAGCACTCAGATTTCATCTGTAGAATTGCCAAAGGGCCTTAAGCGGGTAGGAAATCATGCGTTTGGAAACATCAAAGATTTATCGACAATCATCGTACGATGCAATTGTAAACTAAATTATGTGTTTGCAGACAGTGGTTTTCAAACAAATCTTCAAACCTATGACCGAGAGAACTATACGGATTTTCGAATTGTATTGGGTAAGGAATTAAATGCAACAATATATCGTTTGTTTGCTGATTTTGCAGATCACATAAGACTTGGCAAGATGAAAGTTGAAGTTGAGAAAGGCAATAAGACATATTACATCAAAGACGAGGCGGTATACGCTAAACGAGGGGATCGTCTGAAAGAGAGCTTTAAGAAGTTAAATGGTAAAGAGCAATCATAAGAAGGGAGTGATTTTTATGAAAAAATGGAGACAGGTAGCAGTAGTCATGCTTTGTCTGATGGCAGCGTTGACTATGACAATGACAGCAGATGCCAAGACAAAGAAAAAGCAGCCGAGCGGTAAAGTATGCAGTGGGGTGAAATGGACATACAATAAAAAGAGTAAAACATTAACCATAACTGGAAAGGGATATGCTAAAATTACCGGGTTTTATGACAAATCACTGAGCAGTTATGAGTGGCCGTGCTCGGAAGATTCTGTATTGCCGGTGTTTACGAAGATTAAATTTGGAGAGGGGATTACGCAGGTCGATTATCGATATTTTGCAATGGAGGGCATCAAGCAGATATCGTTGCCAAAATCTTTTAAAAAGATTAAGTATGCAAGCCCAGTTCGTGTCAATGGAGCTTATGAAGGCTGGAGTACAACCTTAAAAAAGATTTCTGTAAATAAAAAGAATCGTAACTTTTCATCATCAAAAGGTGTATTGTATTCGAAAGACAAAAAGACAATTTACATATATCCTTCGGGCAAAAGTGTCGTCAATTATAAGTTATCCGATAAGGTGACGACGATCGCACCGTATGCATTTTATGCAGCGGATATGAAATCAATTCAGCTTTCTTCAAAGCTAACAACTATTGGAGAGTACGCATTTCAGTATTCAACAGTCAAGACAGTTACCGGCGGCAAAAAACTTCGAGTGATAGGACAGATGGCTTTTTATGAAGCCGATGGATTGACCAACTTTGCCTTTGACAGTGCACTTAGAAAAATAGGCAGCAATGCGTTTTATGCCTGCAGGCTGCAAAGTGTAACTCTTCCGGAAAAACTGGTATCTGTAGGAAATTGTGCGTTTATGGCAAACGAAGAATTGCGTTCTTTGACGATATTATGCAGATTAAATTTGGGAGAAATCTTTCTGCTTTGTACGAAAAAAATGAATTATAGCAAGTCGGAATATGATTACCGACCAATTACGGTAAAGCTTGGGAAGAATGCTACCGGACCGCTTACGACACTCATAGACGATTTGGGGCAGCAGATCACTTTTGAGGTGGATAATGCCAATCCGATATATTACGTGAAAGCCGGGGTGCTTTATAAGAGAAAGGGAAACGAAGTATGCTATCCCCAAAAAGCATCTTAATATCTTGCAATATGCATAATAAAATATATAATTAAAATATATTTTTGTAAAAATTGTACATGAAATTTTAAAAATCATGTTGCAATACTACTACGAAAATGTTAAGATAGTTTTCGTAGCAAAAGAAATAACTCATGGGGGAGTTATTTCGATAATGTATTGGGCGTGATTGGGATGTAGAAAGACATTTTTTGTGGGGACAAAGGATGTCTTTTTATTGTACGTGATGGTGACGGATATCGTTAATGTGTTTGCTTCTTTTTTCATGAATTAATATCAAAAATATGTGGATTTTTTGGGATTTATCGGTATAAATATTGGGAAAGTATCGGTATTTCTTATGGATTTCTATTCATATTTTTTGGTGATGATTTATGTTATTTTGTCACAAAAAACGCACAAGTTTCTCAATCTGCCGGGAAGGAGAAGGATTATGGCTTTTCGTAAAAAAGCACTTGCTATTGTCATGAGTATGGCAATGGTCGCAACTTCGCTGTCAATTCCAACAACGACAGCCAAAACGGCGGAAGCCGCCGGCACAACATTTAACAACCTTAATCAATCGCAGATTACAGAGGCGATGGGTGTAGGTTACAACCTTGGTAACTCATTGGAGGCTGCAAGTTCCGGAACACCGAATGAAACAGCATATGGCAATCCAAAATTAACAGAAGACTTAGTTTTGGCAGCCAAAGACGCAGGATTTAAATCTATCCGTATTCCGGTATCCTATCTTAGCATGATTGACGACAACAATGGATACAAGATCGACTCTTCTTGGTTAGATCGTGTACAGCAGGTTGTTGATTATTGCGTTGACAATGATATGTATGCAATTGTCAACATGCATGGAGACGGTTATACGACAGTAACAGGTGGCTGGTTATTATGCGGCAGTTCTGATCAGACCAAGATCAAAGCAAAATATAAAGCGTGCTGGGAGCAGATTGCAGATCGTTTCAAAAACTATGATGAGCATCTGATCTTTGAGTCCATGAATGAAGAATTTGATGGAACTTATGGAACACCTAGCAGAACGGCTTATGCAAATATAAATGCCTACAATCAGATTTTTGTGGACACCGTAAGAAAAACCGGTGGAAACAATGATCAGAGATGGTTATTGATTCCGGGATGGAATACCAATATTGATTACACGGCGGAGGATTACGGATTTGCACTTCCTACCGATGATTATCTGTCTTCTAAGATTGCATCAGGCGAAAAAAGAATTATGATCTCTGTACATTATTATGATCCATGGGATTTCTGTGGAACAGAGTCCGGTGCAACCACACAGTGGGGAGACAGTATTACGGATTATTCGAAGAGAGCAAGCTGGGGTGATGAGTCCTATATGGCATCTCAGTTCAAAAAGATGTCCAGCAAATTCGTTTCACAGGGATATCCTGTGGTGATCGGTGAATTTGGTGCCATCAATAAAGCAAGTTATGACAGCCAGAATAAAGTTTGCCGTGCAGAGTATTATCAGAAAGTCTGCTATTATGCAAAGCAGTATGGATTGATTCCGGTAGCTTGGGACAATGGATACAACGGAGACTATGGTTTTGCGATCATTGACCGTTATTCCAACAAGGTTGTTCATCAGGAATTGATGGACGCTATGATGGAAGTGTATGGTGGTAATGAGTCCGCAACGGCAACAGGCATTCAGTTAAACAAGAGCGAGTTGACAATTCACATTGGTGATGAAAAACAGCAGCTTACAGCAGCATTAACACCATCGGACAGCAAGGATAAAGTTCTTTGGAGCTCCAGTGATGAGTCAGTAGCTGCCGTTAATTCCAAAGGTCAGGTAAGTGCAGTAGGAGCAGGAACTTGTACGATCACTGCATCTGTTCCATTAGGATACAAAGCAACCTGTAAGGTGACGGTACCACAGGCCAACTATGTACGTGCGAAATTATATTTATTAGAGACCGCAAGCTGGCAGTCAGTCATCAGTGATGAATATGTTGATATATATTCAGAAGGAGGAAAGTTCTCCTTGTCCTTAGATGCGACTAAGAGTCAGTTGCAGAATATTGGTTCTTTGTATATCAAAGATATCAATGTTGCTGATGATGAGGCATCTGTATTTGACAAAGCAACTTTGAAAGTAACATCATTTGAAATTAACGGACAGAAATATACCATGAAAAATGGAAAATTTACGTATGATGTTTCACAGAAAGCATCAGATGATGGATTGATCTGTCCAGTCTTTAATTTTTCATTTATTAATGTGTGGGCGAATACACATGTAAACAACGTAACTGTGGAAAATGCAAATTACAAGGCATATTTCAATAATGTAAATTACCAGACGACGAATAAGGTAACCATGAACTTTGAGGTGTCCGGTATTAATGGTGGCAGTGATGTTCAGCCAACAGCAGCACCAACAAAGGCACCAACAGCAGCACCAACAAAGGCACCAACAGTAGCACCAACAAAGGCACCAACGGTAGCACCAACAAAGGCACCAACGGCAGCGCCAACAAAGGCACCAACAGTGGCGCCAACAAAGGCACCAACGGTAGCACCGACGAAGGCTCCGACAGTAGCACCAACAGTGGCACCGACAGCAGCACCGACAGCTACACCGACAGTAGCACCGACAGTAGCACCGACAGCAGCACCAACGGTAGCACCAACCACAGAGCCTTCCGGCGACAGCAAAGTAACAGGAGCCGTAAAGCTTACCAATAATTGGGGCAGTGGCGGAATTGCAGAGATCACTCTTACCAATAATACAGGTATCAGCTACACAGATGGCTGGACGGTAGAGTTTACCTTGGACCGTGAGATTACTTCTATGTGGAGCGGTACTTGTGAGAGCCTTGGCCACAACCGTTACCGCGTAAGCAATCCTGGATGGGATGGCAATTGGGCAAATGGTAAAACAATCACATTAAATTGTGGTGTTGGTGGAGGCAGCAACGTACCAGCGATCACAGATATCGTGATAAAATAATGAGCACTGTGTGCAATTATTAAGATATAATTGTTACAGATAAAGGAAGCCCTTACATTAGAGGCTCCGAGAACTCTTGCAACTGTTTTCAATATTAAGGAAAGCAGACAACGAGGTATCGGAACCTCTTTTTTCTTATTGTTGAAGATTATTTAGGTTGGCTTGATATTCGCGTGGTGATATACCCTCGTTTTTCTTGAAAACTTTACTAAAATAAAAACCATTACAAAAACCCAATTGATCAGCAATCTGCGTTACAGTAAACTGTTTGCTGGATAGTAAGATTTTGGCCTGCTCAATGCGGTATTTTTCAAGAAAAGCAAAAATAGTCTCACCAGTTACTTCCTTAAATTTACGGTTCATGTAATCAAAATTATGATGAAATTGTTTTTCTAAAAGGACACTTGTGATTTTTGTTTTGTAATTACTTTTCAGATAAGAAAGTAATGGGAGCGCGGAAAATGTGCCGATGTTATTTGGTGGAAATAACGCATTAATATGTGCACGACATATTTTTAACAGCAGCATTGCAAAATTGCAATTTATCATGCTTTGATGATAAGGGCTACCCGGTACTGCATTGTTTGTGGCAGATATAATTTCATTAAGGACTTCATAATAAGAAGCTCCTGAAAGTGTTGCATTCTTTGGAATAAGTATTTGTTCGCATGGTTTGTACTGTAATGGGGAAGCATTAAGTTCACTATGCATTGAAAGAAATTGGTGATAAACTTCTTCTTCGGACAGCAACAGTTCTTTTTGTGGGTTCCATTGAAAATGAATATAGTAATAACTTACCGGAGAATTACTTTGGACACCAAAGTGGCATTTATCAGGACATAATAGCAGGGTCTGTCCGGCACTTAAGTGGTAAATAGTATCTTCTTCCTGCAAAAGCATACTGCCATTTGTGATGAAATATAGAATCCAGTCAGAGGGGGTGCGGCGAAAATGCTTGTTAGGAGCAGGAACAGAAACTGATCCGGACAATGTGACGTGTGGAAGAGATTGTAAATTGGTTATAAAATATGTTTGTTTCATAAACTACTCCTTAAAAGTCGCTATTATATATGCTTGCGTCGCTATAAATCATGGAATACCAGTTGCGAAAATGGTAACATAGGAAGAGCAATAAGTCAATTACGATTGAAGGAGGGAATGAAAATGCTGAAAAATAATAAAAGAAGTTTACAAGTGACAGCAATTGCTATAACCGTCACATTATTGCTTGTCGGAGCCTCTGGGCACGTGGCTGCAAAAGCGAAAAAAATAACGATCAATCATAAAAAAATGACACTTGCGATTGGTCAAAAACGAGCACTAAAAGTAAAAAACACAAAAAAGAAAGTGAAATGGATCAGTAAAAATAAAAAAGTTGCTATTGTTAATAAAAAAGGGATTGTTACAGCGAAGAAAAAGGGATCAGCAAAGATTGTTGCACGTATCGGAAAGAAAAAATATACTTGCAGAGTAACGGTTAAGCCTAACAAAAAGAGAGCAAAAATAAAGAGTACTAAGAAACCGACTTATACAATGCGTCCAATTGCATCAAAAGTACCGGTAGTGTCTCAAAAGCCGACGATTGTACCAACAGCAACGGTTAATCCAACGCCAACACCGATACCATTACCGACAGTGAAGCCGACACCTGTTCCGGATGAGGGGTGGCAGACCGGGAAGGTCAGCGGATCAGAAGAAGATTATAATAAATATTTTGCATTAAATATGAAAGACTATACAAAGAAACAGAAAGGAACGGTGTTTGGAACGATTGAAAGCATTACGTATCCATCCAAAGTTGTCGGAGCAGAACGCGAAGCATATGTGTATTTGCCACCACAGTATGATAGCAGCAAAAAATATCCGGTATTATACATGATTCACGGAATTGGCTGTGAGAGAGGACAGTGGGTTGGCATGTCCTTAAAAACTATATTAAGCAATATGATTTGCAGAGGTGAGGTTGCACCATTTATAGCTGTTATACCAAGTGTTGTCCCAAAAGATGGAGTGTCGTCAAATACGCTGGGACCAGAGAATATTGGCGCATTCACTATGTTTGAACAGGAATTTTTACAGGATCTGGAGCCATATATTCTTGAAAATTTTGCCGTGTCATCCGACAGAAAAGATACCGGAGTATGTGGTCTGTCTATGGGAGGCATGGAGGCATTACATTTAGGATTTGCAATTAAAGATCATTTTAATTATATTGGATCTTTTTCAGCGGCACCGACATTGGATCAAAGTTTATTAAATACGAATGGCTGGAAAAATGTACCGGAAACCGTACTCCTTTGTAGCGGGACAGCAGACACAACAATAGGAGATAATCCTTATAATTATCATAAAACATTGGAAGAGAACAAGGTGGATCATATTTGGTATATGTATCCGAACGGTACACATGAAGCAAAAGTATGGCAAAACGGATTGGTAAACTTTTTGCTTAGAAGTTATCGGTAACAAGAGAAAGTTTTCGTATGTAATTACGGAGACTTCGTAGATTATGCTTTCAAAATAACCTTTTATATTAAGGAACCGACATAAGTAGTAGGATAATGAAAATGTATAATGCATTTCTGAATAATTCCTACATATATGTCGGTTCTTGCATGTTATGGGGAAAGGGAGTGCTTGTAGAGAACAACATTCATTGAAACAAAATAGGACAATATGTTATGATATGTTATAACAATGATTGAGAGATCAATGCGGATGGCGGTCTGGCATCAAGATCCGGTGGTGTACTTTATGTATGGCCAATTGGTAAGATCGTGCTGATAGCGGTTGTGATCTATGTATTTTGTATGCTTGCAGGACATGTCAAAAAGAAAATGATAAAAAATTAGCACTCACTCTTGACGAGTGCTAATAAAAGTGATATAACAATCATCAGAGGGACCAAAATAGTCAGATAGTGTACTACATAGTTCAGCATTAGCAGGCTATGTAGGCATATGGATTTGTTTGAGACAGAAAGGATTGGTGATTGTATGAATATCAGTAAATTTACACAAAAATCACAGGAAGTAGTACAAGGCTGTGAGAAAATCGCCATGGATCATGGTCACCAGGAAATCGGTCAGGAGCATATGCTATCCGCTATGATGACAGTAGATGATAGCTTGATCCGCAAACTGATCGAGAAAATGGGAATTGCACCGGAAGCATTTCAGGCGCAGATAGAAGGACTTTTACAAAAACGTCCAAAGGTTGTCGGCGGCGATCTTCGGATTGACAAATATTTAAACGAAGCATTGATTTATGCGGAAGATGAAGCAAAACGGATGGGAGATGAATATGTTTCCGTAGAGCATCTGTTTTTGAGTGTGTTAGCGCATCCGAGCAAAGAGATCAAGCAGTTGTTTAAGCAGTGTCAGATTGATCGAGAGCGATTTTTGCAGGTGCTTTCCGAGGTGCGCGGTAATCAGAGGGTTACCAGTGACAATCCGGAAGCAACGTATGACACGTTGGAAAAATATGGCACAGATCTGGTAGAACGTGCCAAAGAAGGTAAGCTGGATCCGGTGATCGGACGAGATGCGGAAATTCGTAATGTTGTGCGTATTCTTTCGCGTAAGACGAAAAACAATCCGGTCTTGATCGGTGAACCCGGCGTTGGTAAGACTGCCGCTGTTGAGGGCTTGGCACAGCGTATTGTTCGCGGAGATGTGCCGGAAGGACTCAAAGACAAGAAGATCTTTGCGTTGGATATGGGCGCTTTGGTAGCGGGTGCGAAATACCGTGGCGAATTTGAGGAGCGTTTGAAAGCGGTTCTTGAAGAAGTGAAGAAGAGTGAAGGACAGATCATTCTGTTTATTGATGAGCTGCATACGATTGTCGGTGCCGGCAAGACCGATGGCGCTATGGACGCCGGCAATATGCTCAAACCAATGCTTGCCAGAGGTGAATTGCATTGTATTGGTGCTACGACATTGGATGAGTATCGTATGTATATTGAAAAGGATCCGGCATTGGAACGTCGTTTCCAGCCGGTTATGGTCAATGAACCAACAGTGGAAGATACGATTTCAATACTGCGTGGCCTGAAAGAACGCTATGAAGTATTCCATGGTGTCAAGATTACGGATTCTTCGCTGGTGGCAGCCGCAACGTTGTCCAACCGATATATTTCGGATCGTTTCCTGCCTGATAAGGCGATCGACTTGATCGATGAGGCCTGTGCTATGATCAAGACGGAGTTAAATAGTATGCCGGCAGAACTCGATGAAGAGCGCAGACGTATTATGCAGATGGAAATCGAGGAGGCAGCACTTAAGAAAGAGACCGATCATTTGTCTGTGGAACGTTTGGAGGAACTGCAAAAAGAAATGGCAGAACTTCGCGATGATTTCAATGCCAAGAAAGCAAAGTGGGATAGCGAAAAGGCATCTGTTGATACGGTAAATAAGTTGAAAGAGCAGAGAGATGCGCTTCGTACAGAGATTGAAACGGCAAAGCGCAACTATGATCTGAACCGTGCTGCAGAGATCCAGTATGGACAATTGCCGGAGTTAGAGCGACAGCTTGAGGCAGCAGAAGAAAAGGCAAAAGCAGAAGATCGTACTTTGGTGCAGGAATGTGTTACAGAGGAAGAGATTGCCAAAATTATTTCTCGCTGGACTGGAATTCCGATCGCCAAACTTACGGAAGGCGAACGAGAAAAAACACTGCATTTGGAGGATGAACTGCACAAACGTGTCATTGGACAGGAAGAGGGCGTCCGTTTGGTCGCAGAAGCAATCTTACGTTCTAAGGCAGGTATCAAAGATCCTACGAAACCAATTGGTTCTTTCTTGTTCTTAGGACCGACAGGTGTTGGTAAAACGGAACTTGCTAAGAGCTTGGCGGCATATTTGTTTGACGATGAGACGAATATGGTTCGTATCGATATGAGCGAATATATGGAGAAACATTCTGTGGCTCGTCTGATCGGAGCGCCTCCGGGATATGTTGGATATGAAGAAGGTGGACAGCTCACCGAAGCAGTACGACGTAAACCGTATTCTGTTGTACTGTTTGATGAGATTGAAAAAGCACATCCGGATGTGTTTAATGTATTATTGCAAGTGTTGGACGATGGCCGGATTACCGATTCACAGGGTCGTACCGTTGATTTCAAAAATACAATATTGATATTAACTTCTAACATTGGTTCCTCATATTTGTTGGAAGGCATTGATGAAAATGGAGAGATCAGCGAAGAAGCACGTAAAGCGGTACTGGATCAACTGCGCGCTTCTTTCCGTCCGGAATTTTTGAATCGTTTGGATGAAACGATCCTCTTTAAGCCGCTTCGTCCGCAGGATATTACCGGTATTATTGATATCTTGCTTGCAGAGCTGAATGAACGTTTAGCAGAAAAAGAATTGCATGTATCTTTGACAGATGCTGCCAAAGCGTTTGTTACAGAGCAGGCATATGATCCATCCTTTGGTGCACGTCCGTTGAAACGGTACTTGCAGAAGAATGTAGAGACACTGTTAGCCAAAAAGATTCTTCGTGGCGATGTGCATATGGGCGAGGAGATCGTGCTGGATGTTAAAGATGACGCATTGTATATACAGTAACTAAAACTTCCCATACCGGAAGTTATTGACCGAACCACATATTGCTTATTATGTTGATGGTCTAATTATATTTTGCAGTCACTATATAGTGAGTCCTGCCATCAAGAAACTATAGCAATTGCCTTGACGCAATTAGTTTTTACAGTGATTTCTAGATTTTGTTGTCTCTGATGATTGATTTACATGCCTTTCGGAA
>OGQO01003344.1_pt1 | contig 11196 bp, 7 predicted proteins | sample 1553241 | NCBI WGS metagenome assembly OGQO01 (sample SAMEA2579933, study PRJEB22360) | human gut metagenome | biome: human gut; feature: human-associated habitat; material: faeces | place: Denmark | collected 2008/2010
CGAAAAAATATAATCCAGCTTCATCGGCATCTTTGTTCGGAAAATGCATTCCGGACGGATATTGAATTTCTCACAGAAATATTTCTCCATCTCTTTACTCAGAGAATTGGCTGCCTCAAGACGGACAACGGCCATCCTTCTTCTCTTATGAAGTGTCTCCTGCATCACATGACGGAAATCTCCGCTGTCTGCATAAGCTTCATCATCCGGTGATACATCTGCATTCCGCGTCACACAGATATAATTCTTATCTGAAACCTGATACTGGTTAAATACCAGTTCTGCAAATTCCAGAATGATCTTTTCCATTCTGATATAACGGATATCATATCCTGGAAGATACAGAATATTGGAAATATACTGAGGAACAGGAATTATTCCCAGCATTGCTTTATCTCCCTGCTTTAAATTTGCCACCACATAAAGCTCTTTACTCAGAAGATGCGGAAACGGGTGATTTGCGTCTACGATCTGAGGTGAAAGCACCGGCAGAACCTCTTCTTTGAAATACTTTTTTACATATTTCTTTTCCTGCTGTTCCAGTTCTTTGAAATCCAGCCCACACACACCATAGGGATGGAGCTGCTTTTTAATCTCCGCATAAGTCTTATCCCGTTCCTTATAAAGCGGAGAAACCGCACGATAAATCGCATCAAGCTGTTGCTTTGCTGTCATACCTGAACGCTGATCGATCTTTTTATCATCTGTTGCTGCCAGATCGTACAGACTTCCTACACGGATCATAAAAAACTCATCCAGATTGCTGGTAAAGATTGCAACAAACTTCATCCGCTCCATCAGAGGTACACTTTCATCTCTCGCTTCTTCCAGCACTCTCTGATTAAACCGAAGCCACGATAACTCCCGATTCTGCGTAAAATCCGGTATTTCCTTTTTGCTCATATTCATTCCCCTTTTCCATATATGTGTCCTGATATACGATTATTTTGATACCAGGGTCAAAAGGTCTGACACCACGTGTGCTCGCACACTAGTGGTAGAACGACCTTGTGACCCCGACATCTTATTTTTCAAGATATTCCTCCAACGCTTCCAACTGTCTTTCCATATAATGATAACCATGCTCATAAAATGCGTAAAGAGCCTCTCGGTTCCGTTCCAGCCTTGATACCGGCTTCACATGGGGACGGATCACAAAGATCTCTCCCTTCCGCTCCAGCACATCCAGATAATTCATCGTCTTATTATACATAAAACTTCTCCGTAAAATCGTCCGCACCACATTTGGATAAGAACTGTAAGCCTTTCTGTAAAGCTTCTGCATTGCAGGAGAAAGTACTTTTTTCCTGTAACCGGCATTTTTTGTCAGCACAACTACAATCTTCTCATTCCCGATTTCCTTTGCCCTGCGGATCGGTACTGAATCAGCCAGTCCTCCGTCTAAATACGGAACATCCTCAATATTTACGATCGGAGTCAGAAGCGGCATACTGCTCGACGCCCGACAGATTTTCATCAGTCTGTCCCGATCTTCCTCTTCTGACATATATTCTGCCTTTCCGGTCAGGCAGTTTGTCGTAACCAGTTCACAATTCATCGGTGAACTGAAATATGTATCAAAATCAAACGGGATCAGTTCATTCGGAAACCGGTCAAAGATCAAATCCATATTCATCATGCTCTTTGTACGGATCGTATCCCTGATCCCATAAATATATTTTCCATACTGCTCATCGGGAATCATACAGTCTCTTGTCCTCCCCGGCTGCCTGGATACATAATCCAGTGCATTGCACGCTCCTGCCGATACCCCGATCACATCTGACATATAAATTTCTTTCTCCATAAGGCAATCCAGCACACCTGAGGTAAAGATTCCTCTTGTCGCCCCGCCTTCAAGTACGATTGTAGCTTTTTTTATCGCCATAATTTTCCTCTTTTCCTGAATCTATGTCTTTTTGTCTTCCATAGTTTATTATATCTTTTTCATTCCGAAAGAACAACGGTTTTCTTACGGAAATGCAGCTTGCTTTTTTATCAGTCAAGATTCCTTTTCTCCCGTAAATACTTGTGTAAATACTTGCCTTTTTACTTTCACCCATGTTAATATAAGCGTTGATGTTTATTTTAATGTATGACTGATAAGGAGATCATTATGATTAGTGCAAATAACGTAACCCTCCGCGTCGGGAAAAAGGCGCTGTTTGAAGACGTTAATATCAAATTTACAGAAGGGAACTGCTATGGTATGATCGGTGCCAATGGTGCAGGAAAATCTACTTTCCTTAAGATTCTTTCCGGTCAGCTTGAGCCGACTCAGGGAGATGTCGTGATCACTCCGGGAGAGCGTCTTTCTTTCCTGCAGCAGGATCATTTCAAATATGATGAATTTCCGGTTCTTGATACCGTTATCATGGGAAATGCCCGCCTGTACGAGATTATGAAAGAAAAAGAAGAAATCTATGCAAAAGAAGATTTCACTGATGAAGACGGAATCAAAGCCAGTGAACTGGAAGCTGAGTTTGCTACCATGAACGGCTGGGAGGCTGAATCGGATGCTGCCAACCTTCTGAACGGACTCGGAATTGATACCGAACTTCACTACAAATACCTGAAAGAACTGACCGGATCTGAAAAGGTAAAGGTTCTGCTTGCCCAGGCATTATTTGGAAATCCCGACATCCTGCTTCTTGACGAGCCAACGAACCACCTGGATCTCGATGCCATTGCATGGCTGGAAGAATTTCTTATCAATTTTGATAATACCGTCATCGTCGTATCTCATGACCGTTATTTTCTGAATAAAGTATGTACACAGATTGCAGATATTGATTACGGTAAGATCCAGCTCTATGCCGGAAACTATGATTTCTGGTATGAATCCAGCCAGCTCCTCATCCGTCAGATGAAAGAAGCTAATAAGAAAAAAGAAGAAAAGATCAAAGAACTTCAGGACTTTATTTCCCGGTTCAGTGCCAATGCTTCCAAATCCAAGCAGGCAACATCCAGGAAACGTGCTCTTGAAAAGATCCAGCTTGATGAGATCAAGCCATCCAGCCGTAAATATCCATACATCGACTTCCGTCCGAACCGTGAAATTGGAAATGAAGTCCTGACCGTAGAAGGACTTTCCAAGACCATCGACGGAGAAAAAATCCTTGATAATATCAGCTTTACTCTTGGACGTGAAGATAAAGTTGCTTTTGTCGGAGGCAATGAATTTGCAAAGTCGATCCTCTTTAAGATCCTGATCGGTGAAATGGAACCGGATGAAGGGACTTACAAATGGGGCGTTACAACCTCTCAGGCTTATTTCCCGAAAGATTTCGGTGGAGAATTTGATAATGATTATAATATCACAGAATGGCTGACTCAGTATTCTGAAGAGAAAGATGTTACTTATGTCCGTGGTTTCCTCGGAAGAATGCTTTTCTCAGGGGAAGATGGAGTGAAAAAGGTTGCTGTCCTTTCCGGTGGCGAAAAAGTTCGCTGCCTCCTCTCCAAAATGATGATCTCAGGTGCAAATGTCCTGCTCCTCGATGAGCCGACCAACCACCTGGACATGGAATCCATCACTGCACTCAATAACGGTTTCTTTCATGGCACGTTCCCATTCTCTTCTCAGGAATTTCCGGCTGACTCCGATATCAATGAAATCCCATGGGAACAATTCATCTTCACTGCGTTCCCGGAGATTGTAAAACTCCAGATCAATACCGGTATTTTCAAAGGCCTGCATCCACAGTTCATTATGAAAACTTTCTGTCCAGGAATCAAACAGACATCCGAGCCGGTAAGCCTCTTCGATCAGCTTTCCGATCCGGCGGTCACCACGAGCCATTACGCCCTCAAGGACGGTGACCTGTGCATCATGCCAGTTGTATTTCAGGCTTTTCCGGTTGAGTTGTGCCTTAAACTCATCGTTGACGAGATGGGCCCGCCTCATATATTCTTCTGCTTTGCACATCGGAGCCCACTGGAACGGAGTGAACGGCTTTGGAACGAAGAAAGAAGAACTTGCAGTGATCTGACATTTTCCGTGCCGCTGATCCTTTGGAATTTCATAATATCTGCGGGCTACTTTTTCGGAAAGATGGGCGATCTCTTTCATATCATCTTCCGTCTCAGTCGGAAGTCCCAGCATAAAATAAAGTTTTACTTTGGTCCATCCGCCTTCAAAGGCCTGTCCGGCACCGTTCAGGATGACTTCTTCTGTCAGACCTTTATTGATCACATCACGCATTCTCTGAGAACCGGCTTCCGGGGCAAAAGTAAGACTGCTTTTCCGGATGTCCTGTACGCGGCTCATAACGTCCAGCGAAAATGCATCGATCCGCAGGGATGGCAGCGAAATATTAATCCCCTGCTCCTTAAATTCATCGATCAGGAAAAGAACCAGTTCTTTCAGTTCGGAATAGTCGCTGGAACTTAAGGAACTTAAGGAAATTTCCTCATGTCCGGTATTTTTCAGCATGGCATGGGCATATTCTTTCAGACGGTCGACATTCCTCTCACGGGTCGGACGGTAAAGCATTCCTGCCTGGCAGAAACGGCATCCACGGATACAGCCACGCTGAATCTCAAGAACCACCCGGTCCTGCGTGGCCTTGATAAACGGTACGACCGGCTTTTGCGGATAAGGTGCATCCGTCACATCCATGACGATCTGCTTCCTGACGACTGCAGGTGCGTGGTCATTTATCGGAGTAAAAGACTTTAAAGTGCCGTCCTCGTGATATTCGGCCTCATAAAAAGACGGTACATAAATTCCCTCGATCTGTGCGGCACGTTCCAGAAATTCGGTTCTGGATCTGCCACTGACTTTCCATTCTTTGTAGGCATCCAGCAATTCGTCGTAAACCGTTTCTCCCTCTCCGATATAGAACAGATCAAAAAATTCAGCCAGTGGTTCAGGATTGTAGGTACATGGACCACCGCCAATGACAAAAGGATCTTCCAGTGTACGATCAGAAGAATGAAGCGGAATATGGCTTAATTCCAGGATCTGAAGGATATTCGTGTAGCACATCTCAAACTGGATCGTGATCCCCAGAAAATCGAAAGATCTGACCGGATCCTGAGATTCCAGCGTAAAAAGAGGGAGATCCTGCTCCCTCATGATCTTGTCGAGATCCATCCATGGTGAATAGACACGCTCACACCATACATCCTCTCTGCGGTTGAACATATCATATAGGATCTGAATACCGAGGTGCGACATTCCGATCTCATAGACATCGGGAAAGCACATGGCAAAGCGTACCGCAATCTCACCGGCTTCCAGTTCTTTCTCTTTCATTACCGCATTTACCTCACCGCCGATATAACGGGCGGGCTTTTCAATATTCAGTAAAATATCATCATCTAATGCTAATTTTCTCATGGTTACTCCTTGGTTTGCTTTTGAAAATACTTACATAATCATAGCTTTAACAGAGAGAAAAAGCAACCTCTTTTAGGAATTTTGACATTATGAAATCTCCTCAATTTTTTCCCAATGATGATCGTCCGGGGTATAAAAATACAGTTCATCTTCTTTCCAGACCAGGAATCCTTTTTCTGTCTTTCCCATAACCTCAAGGGTGGTGTAGTCAGAGTATTCATCAAAAAGGTACTGCTGCTCTTTCAGGTCATACCAGTTGACATACTGTATTTTAGAGGAATCTTCGGAACGTGTCTCCTTAATAAGAAGAATAAGATCCCGATCAATTACCCAGACTTTGTCGACAGAGGCATCCCAGTCAAGAACATCTTCCTGCTTTTGGGTTTTGAGATTATATTTTACGAGCCGGTGTTCGTTGTCCGGCTGGATATATAAAGTATTGTCTGCAATGATCTGTGAATCTTTTACCCTGGATTCATACAAAGGCTCCATGGTCTGCTCTTTCAGGTCATATTGAAGATAGGTACAGCGTCCATCAATGTCAGAATCGTTAAAGGGTTGTTGAAGAAGATATAAATGATCCTCATCAGCACCGGCAGGAACGGTATACAGACCGCTGTTTTCCGTTCCATTCAGTATCAGTGTTTCTTTCCCGGTTTTCAGATCATACAGGATAATCGATGGCTCGGCTGTATAGCTGCCACTTCCATCTTCAAAATCATTTAATGTCTGGACGGATAAAATGATCCTGTCTTTATAAAATGCAGCAGCGTTGGGATAGACTCTTCCGTATTGAAAAGTGTGCAGTTCCTTTTTCTCTGTACCATCTTCCTTCATGGAGTATAATTTCAGGACATCGTTCTGTTCGCCGGAATCAAAGGCCTGAACGATATAATAAATGAAACCGTCACAATAGGCTACGGATCCCATCAGATCAGGGGAGACTTCTACCGCGGGACACTCCGCAGAGTCATGCCTGCAATTTACCTTTTGACATAATACGGTTTTTTTAGAGCTTTTTTTATCAATGAAATAAAGTCTGCACAGTTCGGATTCCCATTCTATATAATAGATTCCCTGATCCGATTCGCAATAACTGAGCATGGAAATATAGCGATCGTGGGAATTAAATGGGTTATCAGGGTCTTTTCGGTCTGAAGACTGACTGTTACATCCCGGCAGAAGCAGACAGATAAAAAATACCAGTATCAGATGCATTAAACATTTCTTTTTATTCATTCCTCATCTTCCTTTCTGTGATGAAAGCGGCACAGACCGCAAGGATCAATAATGTGCCTGAAATAAAGTAAACGGATGCTGTAAATATAAAAAATAAGTTGTGGACTATCTGAAGCCATGCGACTGGAAAATAGGGGGAAAGCAGTGTTGGAATTACTGTACATCCCAGAATAATAGCCGGCATCAGGTAGCGTCTTTTTGACAGTTCTGCAAGTCTGGATAAGAGGAGCAATGCCAGGACTACGAAGATGCACTGCAAAAGGGTTCCAAGGAAAAAAATGGAACGGATGGAGCAGGTAATCCCGGTTTCTCTGAAAATTTCCAGGCAGTTGGCGGGAGCGTCCCAGTCAAGCCGATAATGGCTGCTGCTCCATATCAGCCGCAGAACTGCACCCAGCAGACAAAAAGGAATAAAATAAAGCAGTAATGTCAAAAACTTAAAATAAAAAAGTTTTCTCCTGCCGAAAAGGCTGGATTTTTGTAATAATTCCATATGGGTTGCCTTTTCTCTGTAAAAAACCGAAATCACAAGAAAGGCAAAAGACATACAAAGCAGGATGACCCAGGAACGCGACAAGGGTGTATTGGTAAATAAAAGTGTATATTGTGCATCCTTCAGGAGAAGGGGGGATCTTCCGTCTTCCCGCAGTTCCCGGACTCGGTCGGCATATCGTTGAAAGCCGCCTTCGCATTCCAGTTCCTGCTGTAATTTATAAGCAGTAACAGAGTTTTCAGTGGTTTCGAGTTCTGTATATAAAGCTGCGATCCGCTGTTCTTCATTCTGAAGTTTTTCATCAGTCTGATCATCAATCCGGTCGCCAAACTGATCAATATAATTCTGATAATAATATTCATCCGTCCCGAAATAGTCGTTGTATTGTGACAGAATGAATATCTGGATCATGATACAGGCAAGAAAAAGAACCAATCCTTTCTGACAGATAAAAGTTTTCTTTAATTCGTAGAAAAACAAACCATGTACCCTGTTGCTGCGATGGAAAGAAAAAACTTTCGCTCTTTTTGCAGATTGGTACTGTTTTTTCCCGAATAGCAGGCAGAGCAGAGAAAGAACGAATAACAGGGGTATGCCCCAGTATACTTCTATAAGCAGACCATGAAAGCGGATCAGGTCATAACTGCGAATGAAAGATTTCCCCTGCAAAAGCGTCCATATATTCCACAGTCGAAGGATCGAATTACTGTCATTCCCCTGAAACCTGTCTGACAACAGAAAACTGAATCCTACAAATCCGGCAAGCAAAAAAGAAACTGCCATTTCAGAATTAAGGCGGCGTGCCAAAAAGACAGCAAGGCTGGTAAGTATAAAGAATGCAAAGCTCTTCAAAAGCAGGAAGACGCAAAAATAAGTCAAAATATTCCAGTCATATGGAACAGCATGGTATCCGGGAATACTTTGTATGGCAGCAGTCATTGAAGGAAAGCCATACAGAAAACCGGACAGAACAAAATAAAATAAAAAAGTCAGTAACAGATAGACAATAATGCTGAAATAGACAGTTAAAAATTTTGCCGGGTACAGTCGCCGCTGCCCGTTTTTTGTGGTAAGAGAAAAGGCGTACTGTCCGCTTCTCTGCTCCTGTATAAATACGATGCTGGTCAGATAAATGAGCAGGATTACTGTAAATAAATCCGCAGGGTAAAATTCCATCAGCTTTCGGATACCCTGATATGGCTGAAGCGTTAACGGAAAATGCAGGGTGAGTTTTTTATATCGTTCTGCAATTCGCTGCATATATTGATTCTGACCGGAAGCAGTTCCCTGAAAGACAGAAATTTTCTGGCTTTGGGTATACCGGTTCTGAATAGATTGTCGGTAATCTTCATAACCGGTTACGGAATCCATCTCAGAATGGATGAGTTCAAGAGCATGACCTTTTATATAATCTGTCTCATCGGTTAAGGTAAAAGCATTTAACAGGTCAGCAGCCTCATCTGCAGGAAGGGAATCCAGAGTTTTATGGCAGTCGAGGTAGGCGGTACGGATTTCAGAATCCATGGCTGTATCTGCCCAGAAGATGGCAGCAGATAACATCAGAAAAAGAAGAACCACTTTCAGTACTGCTCCGTTTTTCCAGACTTTTTTCCATTCATAGAGAAAAATGTTCATGGGACACCTCCTCTTCGTCATTAAAATAGTACAGGTAGACATCTTCCAGTGTCGGATAAACGAAAGAAGCCTGTGGAGGAAGTATGGCAGGATCATTTAATATGAGTCTGACAAAAATATCTTCTTTACGTCGGTAAATACTGCTGATTCTGCCGTACGGTTCGAGTTCTTTCAATGGACGGGAAAAATTTATCTCACAGACCTTTGATGTAAGCTGGCCGGTCAACGCACCGGGAGGATCGGCTTTGATCAGTTTTCCTTTCTTTAATAACAAGATCTGCGATGCGATCAGTTCAATGTCGCTTACGATATGCGTTGCGAGCAGGATGATCTTATCTTTTGAATATTCAGCAATCAAATTCCTCAGTTCAAGTCGCTTCTGTGGATCAAGTCCGGCGGTAGGTTCATCTAAAATCAGAATTTCAGGATCATTTAAAAGAGCCTGGGCAAACATCAGCCGTTGCTGCATACCACCGGAGAGGGTCTGGATTTTATCCTTTTTCATATCCATAAGCCGTGTCCGGAGAAGAAGCTCTTCCGTTCTGAACGTCACATCTTTTTTATGCATGCCTTTTAATGCACCGACATAATAGAGATATTCTTGTACTGTAAAGTCCGGGTAAAGACAGGAATGCTGGGGCATGTATCCAAGACGGTCCAAAAAATTGCTCCGATGCATACGGATGTCCTCTCCGTCAAATAAGACAAAACCATCAGTTGGCTGGATCAGCATACAGATTAATTTCATAAGGGTACTTTTTCCGGCACCATTTGGACCAAGAAGTCCATAAATGCCGGGGGTCAGCTGAAGGTTAAGTCTGTCCAGGGCAATAGTTTCACCATAAGATTTACAGAGATTCTTCATTTCTAAAAGCATGGTTTAGTCCTCCTTTTGAGCATCAAGCTGAGACTGAATCCCGGAAAGGAGAGATTCAATACCTGCATCATACAATTTCTGGTTCTGCTCTTTCAAAAATGTGTTCAGATCAGAAATCTCCTCACTTTCAGCCGTGAAAACTGCTTCATGGCAGATGGCTGCAATTCCTGATATTTGTTCCCATGTTGTATCATCAACATCAGGAACAAAATTGCTGCAAGGAAGAAGGAGAGACTCATCCTCTAAAAGTTTCTCTGAAACCAGAACTTTATCAGTTACTTCATATTCGTTCGGATAAGCTATCAGATTATTCCCTACCGGACTGAAACTGCCCACACTTGAAATTACCTGATTAAATTTATAGATGGCGTGTCCATTCTCCAGCGTATAATCTTTATCCGGAACTCCATAGATCATAAGATTGGACAGCGTCTCATCGTACATGGATGCAGCAAGAACTTCAATGGCAAGCTGTTGGTTGGAGCTGGTATTGAGAACACCATTCCCAATTGAAGGACACAGATATCTCTTTCCGAGAGAAAAACGAATCCTGTCGGAATAAGCAGTTGATACAGTCAGTTCTTCTAAAGTTGGAATGGTTTCAATCGTAAATACTGGCACTGCTGTCTGAAGTTCTGTGTGGATATCCAGATCTTCACGGTAGATCCTTTGTGCTAATGAAAGATTGTTCAGCATTTCTTCTGTAGTCAGCAGATTTACAATTTTACCATTTTCCCGGTCGACAGCGAGACTGGAATCCGAAAAGCCACGCAAAAGCGGCAGATACTTATAATAGTTACAGTTGCCTAAAGAAAGATCATCGGCAGAAGTTAAATAGTATTTTTTGTCCAGCAATCGGTTATCCTCAAAATAAGGGAACAGAAAATCAATCACCTCTTCAGGAGTCATAGAGGTGATTTCCTGTTCGTTAAGAGTCAGGTTATAGTCTTTAAGAAATGAGGCGGAAAAACTGTAAACAGTATCAGAAAGAGGCATAGATCCACGGGGAATCTGATAAGTTTTTCCGTTGATCCTGTTGACATTCCATATAGGATCAGGCAGTGAATCTAAAACGGAAGAATTTTTTTCAGATGCAAGAGAATCGTCCAAAGCAACAAACTCCCTGTATTCCATAGGAGAAAATGGTACTATGTCAGCCTGAGGATCCTGCTCTTTCAGAGTCCGGATAAGATGAGCAGAAAAGTCAAGACTCTTTTTATAAGTATCAATGATACTGTCAGATTCATCAGAGGACATATCCATATCAGGCAGATACCGAAAAGTAACCTTTGCAGGAATGTTCAATTCTTCCAGCCGTTTGTTGAACAGATCAAACCGTTCAGAACTCAGATCTTCATAAGGAACTGCGTCTTCAATGTGAAAGAAATGGGGATTGGAAATATACCAGATGATCTCTTCTTTTTTTTGAAAGGAACATCCACTTAACAGCAGACAATACAGAGAACATAAAAGCAGGATGGGAAAATATTTTAGTTTTTTCATAAAAGTCGCTCCTTTACCGTGAAGAAAATCCGTTCTTTGATAAAAATATACAATACAAAGCGAAATGACGCAATTAAAATATACAAAAAATACATATTATATTTT
>OGQO01003348.1_pt1 | contig 11187 bp, 10 predicted proteins | sample 1553241 | NCBI WGS metagenome assembly OGQO01 (sample SAMEA2579933, study PRJEB22360) | human gut metagenome | biome: human gut; feature: human-associated habitat; material: faeces | place: Denmark | collected 2008/2010
GACATACGGAGGCCAGTTGGGAGCGCAATTGCTGAACATGCGCAACGAGGATTTGAAGTGGCAGGAGAAAGTGGAGCAGAACTATGGTTTTGACTTCAATTATAAAAACCGTTATTCGTTTACTTTCGAATACTACCATTCCATTACAAACAATGCGGTGAACCCTCTGAGCCTGGCTCCGTCTACCGGTTTCACCACCGTTCAGGAAAACGTCGGAAAAGTATTGAACCGGGGGTTCGACCTACGTGCCGGAGCGACCGTATGGCAACAGCCGGCAGACCGTTCCTATCTGTCGTTCTCCCTTATGATATCGCGCAACAAAAACATCCTGAAGGAAATATCCGAAGCCATGCGTTCCTATAACGAACAGCAGGAGGAACTGGCCACTGAAGGTAATGTACCTGTCCAGAAATATTACGACGGTGTTTCCATGGATGCCATCTGGGCGATGCCTTCCTTAGGGATAGACCCGGCCAATGGCCGCGAAATCTATATCGCGAAAGACGAGAACGGCAATCCTTACCGGACCTATACTTACGATGCGGCCCAGCAGGTCATCTGCGGTGATGAACTACCCAAATTCCAAGGGAATGCCGGTGTCAATTTCGAGTACAAAGGATTCGGCATCAATGCTGTACTGACTTATCAGTACGGGGCCAAAATGTATAACCAGACATTGGTTGACAAAGTGGAAAACGCCGACATGAAATATAACGTGGACCGACGCATCTATACCGACCGTTGGCGCAAACCGGGAGATATCGCCTTGTACAAAGCAATCAGCGAAGAAGTGTATGTGTCCGAAAAGCAGCAGTTCGCTTCAGAGAAGACATATCCTACCTCCCGTTTTGTGCAGAAACGGAACGAATTGAAGATATCCTCCCTGCAACTGTCATACGACTTCTTCCGTCATGACTTTGTGAAGAAAATCGGTCTTGAAAGGATTCTGCTGCGGTTCAATGCAAACGACCTTTTCACCTTTTCAAGCATCGACATTGAGCGGGGAACCTCCTATCCTTTCGCCAGAACGTTCAATTTCTCCTTAAATGTGACCTTATAACACCGAGAACCATGAAAAAGAATATCATATATAGTTTGTCATTGTTCCTGCTCCTTTCCCTGTCGGCCTGCAACCAATGGCTGGAAGTGGAGCCTAAAACGGAAATCAAGAGTGACAAGATGTTTGAGAATGAAACCGGCTTCAGAGATGCCCTGATCGGATGCTACATGATGATGGCGGATTCCACCCTTTACGGGCGGGAATCCACTGTCTGCTTTTTTGATGTGCTGGCACAGCAGTATGACATGGCCACGAACAATCCTTACAACAATCTCAAGCAGTACCGTTATGAAAGCTATACCGGGACCATCGACGGTATCTGGCAAAAAACCTACCGCATCATCGCCAACCTGAACGCGCTGCTCGAAGTGAGCGACGAAAAAAAGGCCATACTGCATCCCACCACTTACGGCATCATCAAAGGAGAAGCCATCGGTCTGCGGGCTTTCCTGCACTTTGAACTGCTGCGCATATTCGGCTGGGGAAATCTGGAGAACCAGCCTTCCAACCTGGACAAACTTTCCATCCCTTACGTGACGGAGTATAGCAAGGTGCTCACCAAACAATCTACCGTAAAAGAAGTACTGGGATACATTCACCGGGATCTTGCGGAAGCGGATTCACTGCTGAACTACTGGGATTCTTACGGAACTGCAATCAAAGGAGATGACTATGAGATGGATGAGAACGATCTCTTTTTCAAGGAACGGAAGAGCCGTTTCAATTACTATGCAGTCAAAGCAACGGAAGCGCGTGTGTGTATGTGGGAGGGGAAATACAAGGAGGCTCTGGAGGCCATTGAGGAACTGTTCATGAAGAAGCAGGTTATCCCTTGGGTGGATCCTGAATCAAGTGTGCATGTGGAAGAAAAAATGAGGGATTTGTCGTTTACCGCCGAGCACATCTTTTATCTGGAAGTGAACCAGTTATATAAGACACTCCGTCCTTATGTAGAGCAGTACAAGATAAACGCGGACTTTTCCAGCACTGACAATGAAAAGGTGTTCTATACTACCAAGACCAAGGGGGAAAGCCTTTATGAAATCGCCGATGGGACAGGCGTGTCGGATATCCGGTATATGCGGTGGTTTAACAAGACGGAAGCAAAAGCCTGGACTTTTCTGAAATTCTACGAACCGGCAGATTCAGAATCCAGGGCAAAAAACAAGATGCCCTTGATGCGCAAACCGGAGATGTACTATTATGCGGCGGAGTGCTATAACAACCTGAACAATCCCCAAAAGGCAGTCGACGCACTGAACGCCGTGCGGGTGGCCAGAGGCATCCTATATGAGAAAAACCTGCCCGCCTCCTTGAGCAAAGAGGAAATCAGCCGGGAAATACAGAAAGAATGGCAAAAGGAGTTTGCAGGAGAAGGGCAATTGTTCTTCTATTACAAACGATTGGGGCTGAACATTCCCAATGCCTCCTTAGGTGCCGGCGATGCCTTGTTTGTTCTACCCCTGCCCGAAACGGAAGTTGAAATAGGAGGACGTGAAGATTATGGCAATAGTATCAATAAATAACACAAGAACGGTTATGAGAAACTTTATTTTTCAGTTAATCATCATAGCTTCCGCCCTGTTTGCAGGGGTCTCCTGCTCCAAGGAGAAGGTGACGCTGTATACGGAAGCTCCGGGAATCTACTTCAACGGATTCTCCACCACTTATAATTTTACGGAACATCCTGAAAATGTGGAAATCGGATGTGACACTGTCAATATCCCTTTCCTCATTACCGGGAGTGCGATGGATAAAGAGCGTGTGATTAAGGTGAGGCTGTCACCGGAGGATACAATTACAGCCGAGGAGAGTATGTATGAACTCCTGTCGGGGAGTGTCCCCGCAGGAAGTTATCAGGGGCAGTTGCAGGTGAAAATAAACTACAGTCCGTTGCTGGACGATTCCGTCTATGTGACCAGACTGCGGGTGGTGGCCACGGAAGATTTTCCTGTCACGGATTTGAACGGGAGGGTTTTCAGCCTGTATATCACCAATAAAATCGGACGACCGGCCAATTGGAGTCAATTAAATAACTATTTTGGGGAGTATTCCGACTCATGGTACCGTTTCATTTTAGATGCAACCGGGCTTCCCTCCCTCCCCTATTGGTCTCCCAGAGACAGTGCGGATCCGAACAATCCCGATCCGGAACGCTGGACCATGACCGGTACAGAGGTAAAAGCCTACGCCGCTTTGGTGAAAGAAAAACTGACCGAATACAACAATGAGCATCCCGGCAACCCGTTGAAGCATGAAGACGGAGAATATAAGGGACAGCCGGTCACCATGCCTTAAATCATCACCTAAAAACTCAAAGTCATGAAGATAAAAACATTACTTGTAGCCCTATTGGGAAGCCTGTTTCTGGCTTCCTGTTTCGAGGACGACTCTTCCTTGAACTATAAACTGATGAACCCGATTGTCATCGATCTGGGTGATGAACCGACCACCTATAAAGTTTTCGCATTCGACACCTTGGAGATAAAGCCGATTACTTACAAAGAAGGCGTGCCGGACGCAGATCTCTCGTTCAAATGGACCCTGGAAGGCAATACCATTATTCCTAAAGTCATCGATTCCACCATGACCCTGAAATACATGGTCAATGTCAGTGCGCAAAACAATGCCTACAAACTGGTGTATGAAGTGAGGGACAATACCACGGACATCATCCAGGAACAAGTGTTCGATGTGACGGTGATGAGTCCGTTCGGGAGCGGTCTGATCGTGTGTGACACAAAAGACGAGATGACTTCCGATGTGTCGCTGATCATGGCATACAATTTCACCGATAGCTATCGCAAAGAACAGGATACGGTGATGCGGAATCTGTTTTCGAGTGTCAATGGTCGGAAAATCAATGGAGTTGCGACAGCCGTCCGTTCTACCACTTATCAGGTCAACCGTTCGCTGACCATCGGGACCGACCACACTTTGGACCGGGTGGACCCTTTCAATTATTCCTATATCGACGGCAACGGCGACATGTTTGTCATCAATCCCGGCCAGTACAATGTGACTACCATTGGCTATGATCCGCAAATAGGGGCAGAACTTCTTGCCATTACCGGCAAAATCTATCCGAGGAGCATGCAACAAGACAACAAGGTGTATTCCTATTATCTTCAGACCAGCGATATGTCCGACTATTACATGGGCATTTTCTACCGTCCGGCCTGGGAAAATGGAATCGGGTTTGACGAGAAAAACGGACGCTTGTTGGAATTTGACAGCGACGACCAGTTGAAAGTGTTCAACAGTGCCAAGCTTCCCGCCGACGCCCCTTTCGATCAAAACAAACTGCAGGGCTTTACCTGCCTGGCCATGTTTTCCGGTGACGACAGCCAGATGCACATCATCCTGAAAGAAAAAGACCCGAAAACAGGGAAGGCCAAGACCAACGGGAAAATCTATTCGTATATAACTTTACGGACTTATGACCCTGAGACTGATAATGGGAAACCATTGAAAATTATCGACCTGAACAGTTTTCCCGAGATTCAGGACGCACGCTTTTTTGAGGGGACGGAAACCCAGAATGTCATTTATTATGCCACTTCCACCAAAATCTATTCCATCAACCTGGCTATCGCCAATCCTCTTGTGACCCTTGAATATACGGCGCCCGAAGGAGAGGAAATCACTTCCATGATGGCATGGAAAGAATATCAGGGAAAAGTGGACTACACCAATCCCAATCCGAACGCGGATGCCGACGATAAGGTGATAGAGGTAAGCAACAACAACCGTATGATTGTATTGTCGACCTACAATCCCTCAAGCCGGGAAGGGTTCGTCAGGACTGTCGCCATCGCCACCCTGGGTACGGGCACTTTGGAGAAGAACCGGGAACTGCACGGCGAGTTCGGAGGATTCGGCCGCATTACAGCCACCAATATACAGAAAGCGTTCTAAAAACACAGAATCATGAGACATACACTATATTTATCAATTCTCGTATTGTCGTTAGTGACGGCATGTACTAAAGAAGCCGATATGAACATAGCAAAAGAGTCGGAACATACTGTCAAGAAGAATCTGTTCCGGGTAACCAGGATAGAAGGACACAATGACCATTGGGGTGATTACATTTGGATTATAAATTACAACAAGGAGCAGATAGAGAGTGCTTTCCACATTGATACAGAGGGGGACACCATTGGCAACTTCGGGATATCCAACAACTCGGATATCAATTATGAAATCGAAGTCAATGATTGGATTCCCAAGATTGACAGCGATTCCATCAGTCGTTTGGACCAATTTCTGAAAAATAAGTACGGGGCAGGGAATTACAGTCTGAAAGACAGCATCCCGCTCGTTGGGAGGGTTTTGTATAGCCAGAAGGTCGATCTGTATGAGGACGGACGGATCAAACGGCAAAGCGTCGTGCATTACACCCCGAGGGAAGATGTGGGTACAGGCGAGGACTTTGACAACTCCTATCTGAAAACTTACAGGACAATCAATACCTATGAATACAATGAAAACAGCAATATCTGCATCAACCGGATTTATCATGACGTTTACGACCCGGAAGACATCCATCAGGAAACTTACGAACGCACCTTGCATAAATACGAAACATTGTATGAAGGCGACAGAATCACTTCCATCCTTTATATGACAGCCCCTGCCGGAGAGAACTGGATTGAACAGGACCGTTATTCCTTCACCTATTCCGGTAATCTGTTGCAATCCGTCAAAAGCAACGGCAGAACCCTTGAATTCACATACAACGGAACGGTTCCTGCCACCGTCACTGACGGGGAAACACAATATACCTACAAATTCGACGGAAATGGAAATGTGACGGAAATAAACGACGGACAAGGAAATTTCATGAAAATAACCTATGAGTCCGGGCACGGAAATTTCAGTGTCTTCACCCCTGTTATTGACCAAATGTTAGGGAAACCTTTCATCAAGTAAAAAACAGAAAAAGGGATTGCCGGAACATGTTTTGGCAATCCCTATAAATACACTATTTGTTTAACCTAGCAAAATTAATGATTATAAAAACAAATTTGCGAAAAATGATTCTATGGACAATTGCTTTGCTCGCAATCAGTATTATGACGACAAGTTCTGTAAACCCCGGTTATGATGAATTTGGTAATGACATTAATGAATGTTTGGAAGATCCTTGTCCAGAAGGCTATACATGTATGAATTTGCCAGGAAGTTTTTTGTGAGAAGCTCCAGATGGTGAAATTATCGAAGGAGATGGAGATTCTAGTAGTAAAGGTTATAAAGTGCATGATGGTGATTGTAGTTTCAGCGCATCTATAGATGCAGATGGTTATGTGACTATTTTTGGGATTAGAAAATTTGTAGGTCTCAATGCAAAGGGAGTATATAAAAAAACATTTTATGGAGTCAGAAGAGATTGTGAATTGAATGGCACTTTTTTATGTAAACCTCACACTTGTGCAAAATTTTGGTTAGATATGAAATAATAATTTGTGAAGTCGGGAGATTCCCGACTTCAATTATGGTCAAAATGCTATGATTATGTCTAATATAAAATATTGCATTAGGATAGGAATTTTGTTTTTAGCCGGTATTATCGTTTTCGGTTGTAATGAAGACAGACAGAATGAAAAGGATTCCGATATATTTCAAATCAATATTCCTCTGACATCCGAGGATAAACCCTTATTTGCCGATTCGCTGTTTTGTGGGAAAGAAATAGTGCCCCTGGAAACAACTCCGGAATGCCTGATTTCCAAAATTGACAAACTGGAAATTGCGGATGATAAACTGTATCTGTTGGATGATGAACAGAATTTTATATTCATTTTCAGTAGACAAGGAAAATTTATTCATGGAAGTTCTCCTATTTACATGACTGATGAGTATATGGTAAATTTTATAGAAGCATCATTTCTTGTTTCCTATCGGGAACAAGAAGGAAAAATACCTGAGCTGACTCAAGAATGGGAATTAAATATCAAGGAAGAAGATAACCCTTGTCTTTATTTTTATAAATTGAAGAATTGAGTATGAAAAATACCGAAAAAATAACAGTAAACCGCTAAAAGTCCTGTTTTATTTATAGCTTTGTCTGGTAATCATACCTTTAAAATTCATTTTATGAAATATTTTTTCATGCTATTTGTTTGCCTGACGTTAAGTCATTTCGGTTATACCCAAAATGACGATCGGGGTTATATCGTAAAAGTGGGTGATAAAGCACCCGACATTACTATCACTTATACGGACGGAACCCGGAAAAAGCTATCCGATTTCCGCGGTAAAATCGTCATGTTACAATTTACAGCCAGTTGGTGCGGAGTATGCCGTAAAGAAATGCCTTTCATCGAAAAAGACATTTGGCTGAAACACAAAAATAATCCTCATTTTGCCCTGATCGGTATCGATCTGAAAGAAAACCGGGAACAGACAATACAGTTTGGCAAGGATTTAAAAATCACTTATCCATTGACCTTAGACCCCGAAGGTAAAGCCTTTTACTCCTTTGCTGCCCAGGGAGCCGGAGTCACCCGAAATATCATTATCGATAAACAAGGCAAGATAGTCTTCATGACCCGTCTCTACGATCCGGAAGAATTCGGGAAAATGTGCGAGGTCATCGACCGATTGCTGGATTAACCTTATCTCCAACTGTCATAATTGACCGCCGCTTCAAGGCGATTTTCAAGTGTATCGGATAATTGTGGGAAAAAATCGATGTTTGTGAGCCGTTCTACGGAATCCACAGTCACTGCATAATCCCGCAATTGCCTTTTTTCTTGGGTATTGGGAAGAACAAAAGCAATCATTTGCCGGGCCCCGGGAGCATAAACTACTTTGTAGAAAAAACCGGGAACGGTAACTCCAGTCCGACCGATTTTTCCTTTATTGTCTTTAAAAACAGGACCGGTGACAATATAAATCCGTTCTTTCTCTCCCCAATCCCGAACTTGCTTTTCCAGGCTTTTCCATATTCCCCGGTTAAAAACCGGCAATTGAGGAGAAATATTCGACATCAAAAAGGTTTCCTCCATCGCCTCAGCAGAATGAGCCATATCGGCAGCGGGGCATAAATGTCCGCGATCGTATCCACTTTTGATGTAATCGGAAGGCTTCGCAGATCCGGAAGGTACTTTTTTATCTTCCCTAAACCGGTCTGTACGCTCGGCCACCCTTTCTTTTCCTTCCAATTCCAAGGTATAATACACCCAATTGGCTTGTTTATGCCGGCTATTGAAACTAAGCGTATAATAAGTATGACGAACAATTTCTCCCTCACCCGAAGGAAGCAATTCCGTATATTCAAACAACCTCTTTGCTTCATGCAAAGAGGCTGCTCCAATTTCTTTATCCGAAGTCCGGGAGACATAAAACCCCCAGACAATTCCCAAACCTAACAAGCCACCAATAAGCCTTGTCCAACGCCGGGAAGACCTTTTTTTTCCAGCCATTTACTAATCAGCTTGTACCCCTGTACCTTGTGCTTCAATCGCTTTCTTTATAGTTACATCATTCTGATAGAGAATCGGATAGAAACCATCGTCGTCCAATACATGCCGTCCGATAAAGGCTTTGATTAAAGAATCAAGAACATCATAAGAATCCCGGATCCCTTTTTCATCCCGTTTCAGTCCTTTAGCCGCTGCATAATCCGCCATCTCATTCACCAGATCGAAACGATCCAAATACTTCAGTAATTGTTTATAATCCTTGATATTTTTAGTTTCCTGACGATGCCGGTCCATAAAATCAAAAGTGAAATGATACAAATACTGATTTTTCCGGTTTACCTCCACCAAATAACGGGAGAAACCGACCGTATCTCCGGGTACGAACAAATCGGGCATGATTCCGCCGCCACCGTATACCGTACGTCCGCCAACCGTCTGGAATTTAAGTTTTTCATCAAAATGTATACTATCTTTCTGAGAAAATTCCCCATGCAACAGGCGTTGATAAATATCTGTATAATATTTTTCTTTTCCTTCGTCATAAGGTTTTTGAATAGAACGGCCGGAAGGCACATAATAACGGGCCACCGTCAATCGTAAAGCCGAATTATCCGGCAGCAGCCTTTGTTCCTGCACCAACCCTTTACCGAAAGAACGGCGTCCGACGATATTTCCCCGGTCATTGTCCTGTATCGCTCCGGCAAAAATCTCGCTGGCCGAAGCACTCGCCTCGTCGATCAAGACCGTCAAAGGCAATTGTTGATATTTCCCCTTGCCATTGGAATTATAATCCATCCGGGGAGAAGCTTTTCCCTGCGTATATAAAATCAATTTTCCTTCAGGCAAAAATTCATTGATCATACGGATTGCAATCGGAAGAATCCCTCCTTCATTCTCGCGCAGATCGACAATCAACCGCTTCATTCCCAATCCTTCAAGCTTAGCCAGAGAAGCCATAAATTCATCATAAGTATTCATCCCGAAGGTTTTCACCTTGATAAACCCGGTCGTATCGTCGAACATATAAGCCACATCCACACTTTTGATAGGAATACTTCCCCGGGTGATATTTTTGATCAACGGCTGTTTTTCTCCACGGCGGACAATCGTAAGCTGTACGTCGGTACCGATTTCTCCCCGCATCAGAGACATGATTTTATCCGTATTCATATTCCGGCCAGCGACGATAGAATCGTTGACTTTCACAATCCGGTCACCATCCTGCAACCCGGCAGCTTCTGAAGGTCCACCGGGAACTACTTTGACGACAGTCACCGTATCCAGATATTTATAAAACTGGACCCCGACTCCACCGAAATTTCCCACCATCTCTTCGTTCACCCGCTGCATATCTTTAGCCGGAATATAAACCGTATGCGGATCGAGATCATTCAATATCTGAGGGATAGCATCTTCCTCGATTTTATGTATATCCACCGAATCCACATAGGAATAATTGATCATATTCAGAATATAATCCAATTTACTACCTATCATCCGCTGCCCCATATTTACAGGCACTTCTTTATGATCCAACAGCGAATTGATCCCCATCCCTAAAACAATAGCCAAGGCAATAACCACCGGCAAGACAATTGCTTTCAATTTATTGTTGTACATATATTACTTCTTACGTTTTCCGATAAAATCAATCATCTCATAAAACCGGACTTTCCTTTCTTCAGGAACTTCTATTTTATCCAAAGCAATCCGGCTTTTTTCAAGATAATCGTCCACTTTAGCCCTCAGGGCCTCTTTTACTCCCGAACGATTGTATATTTCTGTCACTTCCTTGATCTTTTCCTGAGGATTGAATTTTTCTTTCACGACCCACTCTTTCAATAAAGCCTTATCTTCTTCAGAAGCCAACTCAAAAGCTTTGATCAGCAGATAAGTCTTTTTGTTACAGAGGATATCCCCACCGATTTTCTTCCCGAACTCTTCCACGTCTCCGTAGACATCGAGATAATCGTCTTGCAGCTGAAATACCAACCCCAGGTATCCACCGAAATCATAGAGCTCTTTGTATTCATGTTCAGGAGCGCCGGCAATCAAAGCACCGTGACGCATACTTCCGGCAATCAATACAGAAGTCTTCAGGTAGATCATCTGGATATATTCTTCTTCCGTTACATCGTCCCGGGTTTCGAATTCCATGTCATATTGCTGTCCTTTGCAAACATCCATCGCCACCTGGTTAAAACCATCGATTACCCGGCGTAAATAAGGATCCTCACAAGTCTCGATATACTTATAAGCCGTGATAGCCGCAGCATCACCACTCAAAATAGCCACATTACTATTCCATTTTTTATGGACAGTCTGACGTCCCCGACGTAATTCGGCATCGTCCATAACATCGTCATGCAACAAGGTGTAATTATGGAAAATCTCAATCCCGATAGCAGATTTTAAAGCCTTCCCGATATCGTCCCGGTACAGGTTATACGCCATCAGAGTCAGTACAGGCCGAAGTCGCTTTCCCCCGTCTTCCATAATATATTTGATCGGTTCGAACAAAGAATAAGGTTCTTCTACATATTCTTGCTTATCTAATTCAGCCTTAATAACTTCCCGAAGTTGTTCAATCGTATACATCATCTCCTTTCAATTTAGAAAGCTGCTAAATTAACAAAAGAAGCCGGAAATTCATCGGAAAGCCCGGAATTTTTATAACAACAGGGTAATACCTCCATT
>OGQO01003360.1_pt1 | contig 11159 bp, 8 predicted proteins | sample 1553241 | NCBI WGS metagenome assembly OGQO01 (sample SAMEA2579933, study PRJEB22360) | human gut metagenome | biome: human gut; feature: human-associated habitat; material: faeces | place: Denmark | collected 2008/2010
GCCGGTTTTTGAGGTGAAAAATATGTTAGAAAGAATGCAGCTTTTTCCGCTGAATTTTTATAAAAAAGCAAAATTTAACGGAAGTATGGGAAAAATGAACTATCGCCTGGCGAAAGAAGAAAAAAAGACCGATGAGGAAAATTCAGAAACGATTCTTGTCGGAAGTATCTGGGAAGGACCGTTTATTTATGATAAGATTCCACAGGAAAAGATCACAAAGAGAGAATTCCCATTTGCAGAAGAAGGAATCTGTCAGGCAATGGACTGGTTCAATGAGGAAGGCGAAAAAATGAACCGGGAAGTGTAAAGAAAGGTTCTATTTTCCTGTCAGAAGGCTTATTTATATAGTATCGATGGATGGAAAAAAGGAGTCTTATGATGCGCAAATTTCTGGCAGGTCTGCTTGGCATGGTTCTGTGCGTGCAGACCGTATATGGGATCCCGGTCCGGACGGCAGATGTTTTCGAGCCGGGAGAAAGACCGAAAGCTATGCAGGATGTGATCCGGCAGGAGGATCCGGAGCAGACGAACAGAGACAATTCGGGCAATCTGACCGGTCTGGAACTATCTGCTGAGTCCGCAGTTATTATGGAAGCTTCCGGAGGTCAGGTCCTCTTAGAAAAAAATGCGGATGAGAAAAAGCCCCCGGCGAGTGTGACAAAGGTTATGACGCTGCTTCTGATCTTTGATGCACTGGCAGACGGAACGATCACGCCGGATACCGAAGTCACAACTTCTGAGTACGCTGCATCGATGGGCGGATCCCAGGTATTTCTGGAAGCTGGTGAGAAGCAGACTGTGGATACAATGATCAAGTGCATTGCTGTGGCAAGTGCCAATGATGCCTGCGTGGCGATGGCAGAAAAGATTGCCGGGAGTGAACCGGCTTTTGTGGAAAAGATGAATCAGAGATCGGCAGGACTTGGAATGACGAATACCCATTTTGTCAACTGTAATGGACTGGACACGGAAGGGCATCTGACGACAGCGAGAGACATTGCACTGATGTCACGGGAACTGATCACGAAGTATCCACAGATCGAGGACTACTCAACGATCTGGATGGAAAATATTACCCACACTACGGCAAAGGGCAGCAGTGAATTCGGACTGAGTAATACCAACAAACTGATCCGGCAGTATGAATACGCAACCGGACTGAAGACCGGATCCACAAGCGGTGCGAAGTTCTGCCTGTCTGCAACGGCAAGAAAAGACGGGGTCAATATGATTGCGGTTGTGATGGCAGAGCCGGATTCTAAGACACGGATAAAGGATGCCATTGCCATGTTAAACTATGGCTTTGGGAAATGCAGTATTTACCAGGATGAAAAGGCACTGGAAAAAATTGTGTATGCCGAAGTGAAACATGGAATGCAGGAGAAAGCAAAGGGAGAGACGCCGGAGGGCTTCCGGTATGTGGATACCAGTGGATCAGATCTGTCTGCCGTGGAAAAAGAGGTACAGATACAGAAACAGACTGCCCCGGTAAAAAAAGGCGACCAGATCGGAGAAGTCATATACCGGCTGAATGAGAAAACCATCGGAAGCGTTCCGGTTTATGCGACAGAAGGTGTCGGGGAGTTGACATTTGGGGGCGCATTCCTTAAAATTCTGGAAGAAATGATGGTATAACGAAAGAGGGAAGAGATGAAGGCAACAGGGATTATTGTATTGATACTGGTGATTTTTGCAGCAGCAGTTCTTGCAGAAGTATGGTGGGAGCTGCACTGCTTCAAGATTACAAGATACCGGATCAGAACCAGTAAAATAAAGGGAGATGCCGGAAAAGTACGGATTGCTTTCTTAAGTGATCTGCATAATCATGTCTATGGAAAAGAGAATGAGGAGCTGCTTTTGGCGATCAGGGAAGCAAAGCCGGATCTGATCCTGGCAGGCGGCGATATGCTGGTCGGGAAAGCCGGAAGAGACTGGACACCGGCAGCGGATTTGATGAAAAAACTTCCACAGATCGCACCGGTCTGGTGTTGTAATGGCAATCATGAGCAGAGAATGCATGAGCAGCCGGAGATTTACGGCAAAGAATATGGATATTATGAGAATGAACTGAAAAAGGCAGGAATTCATGTCCTGGTGAATGGATCAGAAGAGATCCCGGTAAACGGGATGAAGCTGCGCTTATATGGGATGGAGCTTCCGTTTGGATGCTATAAAAAAGGATGGAAGGTGTGTCCGCTTACGACTGGCGAGATGGAAGAACGGATTGGCAGTGCAGAGACGGACGCATACTGCATTTTAATGGCACATCATCCGCTTTACGCAGAAACCTACTGGAAGTGGGGAGCAGACCTGGTGCTGTCCGGACATTTACATGGCGGGATTGCCAGACTTCCACTGCTTGGCGGTGTGATCAGTCCGCAGTTCCGTCTGTTTCCACGCTACAGCGGGGACTGTTATGAAAAAGACGGGAAATATATTGTGGTCAGCAAAGGGCTCGGAACCCACACGATCAATTTCCGCTTCTGGAATCCGGCAGAGTTAGTCGTACTTGATATCATCCCGGCTTTCCTGTATAATAAATAAGGTTATCGACAATTTGACTGGAAAGGATATCTATGGGAAAAGGAATACCGGTAAAGCTGCAGGTTTTTGAGGGACCTCTGGATCTGCTCTTACATTTGATCGATAAAAATAAAATAGACATCTACGATATTCCGATCGTAGAGATCACCAACCAGTATATGGAATATATCCAGGCGATGGACAGAGCAGACCTGAATGTCATGAGTGAATTTCTGGTCATGGCGGCGACACTTCTGGACATCAAATGCAAGATGCTTCTTCCAAAGGAAGTCAATGAAGAGGGCGAGGAAGAAGATCCGCGTCAGGAACTGGTAGAGCAGCTTTTGCAGTACAAGATGTACAAATACATGTCTTATGAACTGCGTGACCGCCAGGTGGACGGAGAAAAGCTGTTCTATAAGGGAGCGACCATTCCGGATGAAGTAAAGGAATACGAAGAACCGGTAGATCTGGATACGCTTCTTGACGGGCTGACCCTGACGAAGCTGAATGATATTTTTCAGGATATCCTGAAAAGACAGGCAGATAAGACGGATCCGATCCGAAGTAAGTTCGGCAAGATCGAAAAAGAAGAGGTTACGCTTCCGGAGAAACTGGAATATGTTTATGAGTATGCAAAGGTACATCACAGATTCAGTTTCCGGGATCTCCTGAAAAAGCAGGCATCCAAGGTACAGATCATTGTCACCTTCCTGGCGGTGCTGGAGCTGATGAAGACAGGAGAGATACAGGTATATCAGGAACATACGTTTGATGATATCATCATTACATCGGACGAGGGACTGCGGCAAGGAGTATAGAAGAAAATGAGAACAAAACAGTTGGAGAGTATCATAGAGGCAATCCTGTTCACTATGGGAGATTCGGTCGAGGTGAGTAAGATCGCATCCGCAATCGAGCAGGATGTGCCGACGACGGAGAAACTTATCCATAATATGATGGACAAGTATCAGAAAGAGGAGCGTGGCATCCGGATCATCGAACTGGATCATGCATATCAGCTCTGTAGCAAACCGGAGATGTATGAGTATCTGATCCGGATTGCAAAGCAGCCGAAAAAGTATGTCCTGACAGATGTCATGCTGGAGACGCTTTCAATCATTGCTTACCGTCAGCCGATCACCAAGCTGGAGATTGAGAAGATTCGCGGAGTCAAATCGGATCATGCGGTAAACAAGCTGATCGAGTACAATCTGGTCTGCGAGCTTGGGCGCCTTGATGCACCGGGACGTCCGCTGCTTTTTGGAACAACCGAAGAATTTCTGCGCAGATTCAGTGTGCAGTCTTTAGATGATCTCCCGGGCATTGAACCGGAGAAGCTGGAGACATTCAAAGAAGAAGCGGAAGATGAGGCACAGATCCGGCTGAATATTTAAAATGGAATCCATAGTATAAACGCCCGTCCCTGTTCATAAAATGGAACAGAAAAGAGCAGGAGGGAGACCGGGGCGCATGAAAAAGAAAGAAAAGAAGAGGAATGGAATACCGGCACGGACCAGAAGAGGGATTCTGGCAGCGTGCATGGTATTCTTTTTTAGTTTGCAGATTTTTCAAGGAAAGATGCTATGGAGAGAATCCACAGGAGAAAGTCCGGGTAAGGTCTTATCCGGGAAAGTGCCTGCGGAAGAAAATGAACGGACACAGATAATGGAGACTACGCAGCAAAAGGAACCGGTCTCGGATGCGCAGACTGCACAGGAAAAAGAAACCCGTGAGCAGGAAAGGGAGCAGCTTCTTACCCGGCTCTATGCCCGTTCCGCTGCGCTGGTGGATGCGGACAGCGGCAGGGTTCTGCTCGGAAAAGAAGAGCATGTAATGCGCCCGATGGCAAGTACAACGAAGATCATGACTTGTATTCTTGCGCTGGAAAAGGGGAATCCGAAGGACCTGGTGACAGCCTCTGCAAATGCGGCCGCACAGCCGAAGGTTCATCTGGGAATGCACGAAGGGGAAGCGTTTTATCTGGGGGATCTTCTATATTCCCTGATGCTGGAATCCCATAATGATTCTGCAGTGGCGATCGCGGAACACCTTGCAGGATCTGTTCCGCAATTTGCCGGGTGGATGAATGAAAAGGCAGAAGAAATCGGATGCACTGAGGCACATTTTGTTACGCCAAACGGATTGGATGGAGAGGACGTGGGCGGTGTACACAGCATTTCAGCTGCAGATCTGGCAAAAATCATGAGCTACTGTGTCCTGCGTTCTCCCAAAGCTGCAGAATTTCTTGCGATCACGCAAATGCCGGCATACAGCTTTTCTGATGCTGAGGGAAAGGGAAATTTTAGCTGCAGCAACCACAATGCATTTCTTCAGATGATGGATGGCGCGATTTCCGGGAAAACAGGGTTTACCGGGGATGCCGGATATTGCTATGTAGGGGCTTTACAGAGTGAGGATCGTACATTTGTAGTGGCACTGCTTGCCTGTGGCTGGCCAAACAACAAGAATTATAAATGGACAGATACCAGAAAACTGATGAAGTACGGAATGGCACATTATCGTTATGATGAGGTGTGGAAAATACCGGAGCTTTCGAAAATACCCGTGGAAAACGGTGTTTCCCAAAATGGTTTGTTTGGAAAAGCAGCAGTGGAAGTGGAAATCAAAGGAAAAGAAAGTCCGGGTAAGATTCTGGTCGGAGATGATGATGTGGCAGAAGAAAAGACAGAAGTACCGGAAAAACTGGATGCGCCGGTGAAAAGCGGAACACCGGTCGGACAGATCACGTATCTCTTAAATGGGGAGAAATGGGGGAGCTGCCAGGCTGTTGTAAAAGAAACAGTCAGACGGAGAACATTTACCTGGATAGCCATGAAAATGTGTGAAATGTTTTACCAATTTAATTTTTAAAACACGAGAAGAATAAAATAGATCAAGAAAATTGCTTAAATTCATCAATGGACTTTCGTGATAAGATATGTTAGCATTAGCTAGACAACAAAATAAGACAAGAAAGTTGACGGATATTTGTGAAAAGTCAGGAATTAGGCAAATTGTGTGATTTTTATGAAAAATTTCTTGTTTTTTCATATGAACAGAAGAAAAAGCAGATGCCGCCCTTTCCAATTAAATAAAAGGAGAGAAACAAAATGGAAAATTGTAAAAAATACGAGAGACAATATTTTATGCCTCCGAAATTTGAATATGATTGGGTGAAAAAAGATTATGTAGACGCACCGCCAATCTGGTGCAGCGTTGACCTGCGTGATGGAAACCAGGCACTGATCGAGCCGATGAGTCTGGATGAAAAGCTGGAATTCTTCCAGTTATTGGTCGATGTGGGATTCAAAGAGATCGAAGTCGGATTCCCGGCAGCATCTGAGACAGAGTACCAGTTCATGCGTACCCTGATCGAGAAAGACATGATCCCGGATGACGTGACTGTCCAGGTACTGACACAGGCAAGAGAGCACATCATCAAACGTACCTTCGAAGCCGTACAGGGAGCACCACATGCTGTGATCCACGTGTACAACTCAACCTCTGTTGCACAGAGAGAACAGGTTTTCAAAAAAGACAAAGAACAGGTGAAACAAATCGCCATCGACGGAGCAAAGCTGTTGAAACAGCTTGCTGATCAGACAGAAGGGAACTTTACTTTCGAGTACAGTCCGGAAAGCTTTTCAGGAACAGAGGTGGACTATGCAGTGGATGTCTGCAATGCAGTACTGGATGTATGGCAGCCGACAAAAGATAAAAAAGTAATCATCAACATTCCGACAACCGTAGAAAACGCAATGCCGCATGTATTTGCAGGACAGGTAGAATATGTAGATAAGAATCTGAAATACCGTGATGGCGTGGTACTCAGCCTTCACCCACACAACGACCGTGGATGCGGCGTGGCAACTGCTGAAATGGGTATTCTTGCAGGTGCAGACCGTATCGAAGGAACCTTATTTGGAAATGGAGAACGTACCGGTAACGTGGATATCGTGACACTGGCACTCAATATGTTCTCGCAGGGTGTAGATCCGGGACTGGATTTCACTGACATTCCAAAGATCCGTGAAATCTACGAACGCCTGACCAGAATGCATGTCTATGAAAGACAGCCATATGCAGGAGATCTGGTATTTACCGCATTCTCCGGCTCCCATCAGGATGCCATCGCAAAAGGTATGGCATGGCGTGAAGCGGAAGAAAGAGATCACTGGACCGTACCGTATCTGCCGATCGATCCGAAGGACATCGGAAGAACTTACGATAAAGATGTTATCCGTATCAACAGCCAGTCAGGAAAAGGCGGTGTAAGCTACATTCTGAAGCAGAACTTTGGCATCAGCGTTCCGAAAGAAATGCGTGAAGAAGTCGGCTACATGGTAAAAGATGTATCCGATAAAGCACACAAGGAGCTGACTCCGGACTGGGTATACCACATTTTTGAAGATCATTATGTAAATTACAAAGGAATCTTCTCTATCGATGAATGCCACTTCAAACAGGAAGATGGTATTATAGCAGATGCAACCATTTCCCATGCAAATGGAAAACGTGTGGTAACAGCAGGCGGTAACGGACGTCTCGACGCAGTCAGCAATGCGATCAAACAGTACTTTGGTATCAGCTATGAACTGAGCTTCTACGAAGAACATTCCCTGACACGTGGTTCTTCTTCCAAGGCATGTGCTTATGTAGGTGTCATCTGCAATGGAAAGACCTACTGGGGAGTCGGAATTGATGCCGATATCATCAAAGCTTCTATTGAGGCATTGACAGTTGCTGTCAATAAGATCGATGAACTGAAGAATGTGAATGAATGTAAAGATGAAAGAATGGTAGAGATCATGAACTATATCCAGGCAAATTATCTGGATGTATCTTTAGATGATCTGGCAGAAAAATTCTTCCTGTCCAAACCGTATCTTTCTAAATATATCAAAGAAAAATCCGGAATGACTTTCGGGGATATTGTCAAAAAAGTCAGAATGAAAAAGGCACGTGCCCTGTTAAAGAGCAGCAGCATGACCGTTGAAAATATTGCACTGACCGTTGGATATCAGAATGTAGAGCATTTCAACAGACTTTTCAAGAAGGCGTACAATATCACACCGGTACAGTTCCGCAACCAGAAATAAATAATATATAAAAATGACGAAAAAAGGCGCAAAAAACGGGGAAAAGACGTTTTTTGCGTTCTTTTTTTGTCAATGTTTATGAATGTGAACAAAATTTCATATTTACAGACGAAAATATTGACAAAGTGAACAAAAAAAGTAAGATACTTGTATGTTCAAAATAAAAAACAAAAGTTAAAAATTATGAAACAAGGAGGAGTGAAGACATCTGAGGATGGGGAAAAATTAACGATTGTTTTTTGTTGAATGAATAGCATACAAAAGGTTATTTTGGAGGGAAAAATAATGAACGAACATGATGAGGCGTTAAGAAAACAAACCGCCTTTTTAGGACAGCCAAAGGGTGTGGGAACCCTGAGCTTTATGCAGCTTTGTAACTCTTTTGCAAACTATGCGATGAGTGCGGTACTGATTTACTACTTATACGCAAATGCACCGGAAGGACTTGGATTCAGCAAGGCAAATGCAGCACAGCTGATTTCTTTATATTCAACAGTTGTCGTACTGACAGGTATTGTCGGAAGCTTTGTCTGCGACCGTATCTTAGGATGCCGGAAGTCTTTATTTATAGCAAGATCACTTTCATTTATTGGATATGTATGCCTTGCATTACCACTTGGCGTTCCTGGCTATGGAATCGCTATGGGATGTCTGGCAATCGGACCGATGTTCGGTGGCAGATGTCTGGATGCTCTTCTTGGAAAATTCTATGATGAATCCGATGGAAGACGTGACAGCGCTTACACGATTTCTTACGTAATTTCCAACATTGGTGCAGCAGCTCCGGTACTTTCCGGTGCAATCGCAGCAGCACTCGGATACCATGTAGCATTCGCGGCATGTGCAGTCCTTGCATTCCTGGGTATCGTTGTATATGCAGTTACATACAAACCGTTCTTCGGTAATATCGGTATTGAACCGGATGATCCGCTTCCGGATGATAAGAAACGTTCTTTCATCACAAAGATGATCATTGTACTTGTTATCTGCGCAGTTGTTCTTGCAACGCTTTTTGCAACAGGAACATTAAGTATTTCTGTATTCTCAAATGTAATCAGTACTGTATCGATCATTATCCCGATCGTATACCTGGTAGTTATTTACAAAAGTAAAAAGACAGAGCCATATGAGAAGAAGAAAATCCTCTGCCTGGTTCCGCCGTTCATCTGTAACGCAGTTACCCTGCTGATCTGGACACAGACAATTTCAATCCTTGCAATCTTCTATGAAGAAAAGGTTAACCGTGTACTGTTCGGAATTGAAGTGCCTGCAGCATCTATGCAGACAATCCCAGCAGTATTTGCAGTTATCATCGGAAGTATCCTGACAGCAGTATGGACAAAACTCGGAAAGAAACAGCCATACGGAACCACAAAGATGGGTATCGGAACAATCTTCTGGGGACTTGGAGCTTTAATCATTGCACTCCTCTATGTAATCTATCCTGGAGATGCAAAAGTCAGCGCATGGTGGATCGTATTATTCTATGCAATCCTGATGCTTGGTGAAGGATTTACCTGCCCGATCGGTTACTCAATCACGGCTGTTGCAGCACCGAAGGCATTCATGACACAGATGATGACAATCTGGTCAATGTCACAGTCTACAGGAGCTGCTCTTAACACGCTGCTTACAAACTTCTACAAAGAAGGAAGCGAAATTCCGTTCTTCGTAGCAATCGGTTTGGGTGTATGTGCAGTCGGTGCGGTTGTAGCAATCTTCAGTAAAAAGCTTGCAGTCGGAATGGGACTGGACAAGAACGCAGAAGCATAAAAGATTAGGAAATAAGTTTATGTTTCAGGAGGATGAAAAATAAATGTCAGAGAATTGTAATTATGCACCGGTCGAAAAAGTCATTCTGATCGATGACAGAAGAATTGAGATTTATTGGGGCGAACAGATGCGCCGTGCTGATAATGAAAACGATTATCTGGTAAAATACAAAGGGGAAGTACAGGAACTGGTACACTGGACCAGTGATATGACATGGGATTATGGTACGGTATACCAGAAAGAATCCATGCGTACCACACTTTCCCTGGTTCATCCGGTTGATCCGGAATGTGCAGGAGAGGTTACCGTACAGGTTGTCGGAAAGCTGACTGATGTAAAAGACAGACCGGCAGACAATGAAAAGGTCTACCAGACCGTGTATCAGCCATACTATGTAGTCCGCAAAAAAGGAACCTCCGGCATTGTAGTAAAAGCCGGAGAAAAAACAACACCGGCTGTAGTGGATAAAGCACTTGCAATTATTGATATGATGCTTGAAAAGATCCCGGAAGTAGCAGAAGAGCTCGTCCGCAGAGGCGCAGAGATATCTGTGTTCGGACTGCTTGAGAATGCATATGATGTCCCGGAACACAGAATGGGATATCTGCTTGCAACCCGTCACGTGGCAGGTTACGGCGGTGAGATGACGAATCCGGCATCCTCTATTTCAGAGGCAAATGTAATCCGTCTCAGAACCGGAAGATATGCAACCAGTTATCCAAATGAGATGATCCTTGTGCATGAATTCGGACATGCGATCCATCTGGTTGGAATGAATGGTCTGAAAGACCAGACGCTTGCAGACATGATCCGGAAAGCATATCAGCATGCCAGCGACAATGGTTTGTGGCCGGACACTTATGCGATCAGCAATTACGAAGAGTATTTTGCAACCTTAAGTACTGTCTGGTTCAATGTCATGCAGGAAGGTGTTGACGGACGATGGGATGGTATCCGCGGACCGGTCAACACAAGAGAGGAACTGAAGGTTTATGATCCGGAAGGATATGAGCTGATGAAGCACATTTATCCGGAGAAGACACTTCCGGAACCTTGGCATTATAATGTAAACATCTATGATATTGATGGAAAACCATACAAATCATATGATGAAAATATGAAATTCAACTGGGATTTCATTCAGTAGGAGATGGAACAATGAATACACGCATACAGAAAATTGTAGATGCTGTAAAGAAAAATGGTCATGACGGAATTGTGATCAGCAAAGGCAGCGACATTAAGTATCTGACCGGCTTTACCGGAGAATATGGAGTTGCAGTCCTGCTTTTGACAGAAAAGAAAAACTATTTTGTAACCGACGGACGGTTTGAATTCCAGGCCGCACAGGAAACAGAAGGATTTGAAGTTGTTGTCTACGGTGAAGGACTGAATTACTTCAGCCAGACCGGTAAATTGGCGGCAGAAGCAGGGGTAAAACAGTGTGCAATCTGTGGAGCAGATCTTACGTTTGATGATTATCAGGATCTGGTAAGTCAGGCGCCTGATACCAAATTCGTTTCCGAAGGGTCTTATGTAGAACCTTTACGTGCGATCAAGACACCGGAAGAAATCGAGACGATCGAACAGGCATGCCGGATTTCAGAGAGATCTTTCTATGCACTGCTTGATGTGATCAAACCGGGCGTTACAGAGATCGATATTGCAAATGAACTGGAATATCAGTTCAGAAGCCGTGGCGGCTCCGGATTCTGCTTCGAGACGATCGTAGCATCTGGTCCGGATAACGGAGCAAACTGT
>OGQO01003364.1_pt1 | contig 11155 bp, 6 predicted proteins | sample 1553241 | NCBI WGS metagenome assembly OGQO01 (sample SAMEA2579933, study PRJEB22360) | human gut metagenome | biome: human gut; feature: human-associated habitat; material: faeces | place: Denmark | collected 2008/2010
TGATTGTTTCTCGATAGCAGTTTCGCCAGATGCGAACCTATCGCGTATGCTCCCGCAATGATTATCTTCATTATGTATTTCTGTTTGTTTACTTCCTGAGTGTTTCCTCTATCGTGCGGCGTATGCCTTCGGCATCAATGCCCACGATACTCTGCAGCTGTGCCACGGTGCCATGCTCCACGAAGTGGTCTGGCAGTCCGAGACGCACAATATCAAGATGCTGCCCGTTGTCTTCCATCCATTCTATCACCGCCGAACCGAAACCGCCTTCGCGCACTCCGTCTTCCACGGTGATGACATGCTTGAACTTTGCCGCCACCTCCTTGAGCAGATTCTCGTCGAGCGGTTTCACGAAGCGCATGTCGTAGTGTGCCACTGATATGCCATCGCCGTCGTTTTCCATCATTCCGACAGCCTTCACCACGTTGTTTCCCACAGGTCCTACCGACAGCACGGCGATGTCGTCGCCGTCGCGCAACTTGCGTCCCGTGCCCACCTTCACTTCTTCCAGCGGACAATGCCAGTCGGCGAGCACTCCCCTACCCCTCGGATAGCGTATCACGAATGTACCCTTGCCGGGCAGCTGTGCCGTATACATGAGCCGGCGCAGTTCGTGCTCGTTCATCGGCGAGGCGAGAGTGATGTTCGGCACCGGTCTGAGAGCCGCCATGTCGAAGGCTCCATGATGTGTGGCACCGTCTTCTCCCACCAGTCCTGCCCTGTCGAGACAGATCACCACGGGCAGGTTCAGTATCGCCACGTCGTGTATGATATTATCGTATGCCCTCTGTGCGAAAGCACTGTATATATTGCAGAAAGGCTGCAGCCCGTCCTTTGCCATTCCTCCGGAGAATGTCACGGCGTGACCCTCGGCGATTCCCACGTCGAAGGTTCTCTCCGGCATCTCCTTCATCATGATGTTCAGCGAGCATCCCGTAGGCATCGCCGGCGTCACTCCCACGATGCGCTTGTTCTCTCTGGCGAGTTCGAGGAGCGTGTTTCCGAACACGTCCTGGAACTTTGCCGGTTCGGTGCCGTCCTCTGTCTTTATGCGCTCACCGGTGTCGAGGTCGAATTTGCCAGGAGCGTGCCAGATGGTGGCGGCCTTTTCAGCCGGAGCGTATCCGTGTCCTTTTATGGTGTGCAGATGCAGCAGCTTCGGTCCTTTCATCTCTTTCAGCTGGCGCAGCGTGCGCACGAGCTCCACCACGTCGTGTCCGTCGAAGGGTCCGAAATACCGTATGTTCATCCCCTCGAAGATGTTCTGCTGATGGCTTATCGCGGACTTCAGCGCATTGCTCAGCCGTATGATGCCTTTGCGGCGGTTGTCGTCGAGCATTCCGTTTGAGTGTAGCCATTTGGCAGCCTTATATCTGAGTTTGTTGTAAGTCTCGTTGGTATTCAGCTTCAGCAGATACTGCTTCATTCCGCCCACGCTGCGGTCGATGCTCATATTATTATCGTTGAGGATGATTATCATGTCGTTTGGCGTTGTCGACACGTTGTTGAGTCCCTCGAAAGCCAGTCCGCCGCTCATCGCTCCGTCGCCGATTATCGCCACCACGTGTCTGTCGTCGTGGCCCGTCTGCCTGGCAGCCACTGCCATTCCGAGCGCCGCCGATATGGAGTTTGATGCGTGTCCGCACATGAAAGAGTCATACTCGCTCTCCTCCGGTGAGGGGAACGGTCGCAGTCCGCCGAGTTTGCGGTTAGTGCAGAAGCTGTCGAGTCTGCCCGTGAGAATCTTATGTCCGTAAGCCTGATGGCCCACGTCCCATACGAGTCTGTCATACGGCGTGTTGAACACATAGTGTAGAGCTACGGTCATCTCCACCGCACCGAGACTCGAAGCGAGGTGTCCGGGATTCACCGACAGTTCCTTCAGGATGTCTGCCCTCAACTCATCGCATACCTCCGGCAACTGCTCCACAGGCAGTTTTCTCAGTTCATCGGGGTATTTTATGCGTTTGAGAATATTGTCCTTGTTGTCTTCCTTCATGATATACTGTTCAGTCAGAGAGTTTTTTCTTTTATGGTGTGATACGAATTACTTGTGCGTGATAATCCACGCAAAGCCGGATTACAAATTGCAAATGTAGCAAATTTATTCCATCATCAATTATAATAATGGAGAAATTTCCCTTTTATTCGTTTTCCGCCTTGCTTTTATCCCCCAAGCCACAACAAGCCATTTGGGATTATCCCAATATCCGCTTGCGTGCATCGGCATATTCGCCCATCATGCGCTCCACTATCTGTGCAGCGGTCTGTATCTCCTTTACCGCCGACGCCACCTGACCGATTTCGAGTTCTCCTCTGTCGAGGTCGCCCTCGAAGATGCCGCGTTTCGATGCCGCCTTACCGAGAATGCCTCTCAGCGCTTCGGCATCGGCGCCATTGTCTTCGGCAGTCTTTATCTCGTCGTAGAGCGGATTCTTTATCATTCTGGTCGGAGCCAGTTTCTTCAGACAGAGCATCGTGTCGCCTTCCTGCAGCGAGGCGCAGCGGTCTTTGAAGGCATCGGCAGCCGAACTCTCCCGGCTCATGGCAAACACCGTGCCACACTGCACTCCCTCTGCTCCCAACGCTTCGGCTGCGAGCATCGCCTCGCCGGAGGCTATTCCGCCGGCTGCCACGAGCGGCAGCGTGGTGGCGCGGCGCACCTGCGGGATGAGCACCATAGTGGTGGTTTCCTCCCTGCCGTTGTGTCCTCCTGCCTCGAAGCCTTCTGCCACCACGGCGTCTACGCCGGCCTCTTCGCATTTGGCTGCGAACTTGCTGCTCGACACCACGTGTGCCACCTTGATGCCGGCGGCATGGAAGCGGGCGGTGTATTTCTTCGGACTGCCAGCCGAGGTGAAAACTATCTTCACTCCCTCGGCTATTATCATGTCTATCAGCGTGTCTATCTCCGGATACATCAGCGGCAGGTTGATGCCCCAAGGTTTCCGTGTCGCCTCTTTCATCTTGCGTATATGTTCGAGAAGCGTTTCGGGATGCATGGATCCCGCACCGAGGAGTCCCAGTCCGCCGGCTTCGCTCACTGCGGCAGCCAGTCGCCAACCGCTACACCACACCATTCCTCCCTGTATCACGGGATATTCTATTCCGAAAAGTTCTGTAATTCTGTTTTTCATATTCTTTTTTTGCTGTTATCACTATTGCTTATTTACCGACATATAATGTTCCTTTGCAAATTTAGACAAAATATCCGTATTATAAGCAAGTAGGGATAAAAAAAAGAGACAATCTACAAGAGTCCTTTTGGGGAAAAGCATCCGCAAAAGCTCCTATAGACTGTCTCGCGCTAACAAACTTACCTTAAGACAACTATAACCTATTGTTATCTCATATCATTCCAGTCGTAATCCCAAAGACTGCCCTTGTCAGTCTGACTGTCATCGTCTTCTTCATCAAAGAGAGAATTGTTATGTCTCTTTGCATCCCATTCATCCCCTTGTCCTCCGCTTTCAGCAGCAAGCAAAGACTCAACTTTGGTTCTATACACCTTAACCTCTGGTTTTATATATTTTTTCATGAGTCGCAAATTTTATTTGATGAATTTCTTTCCATTATGAATATACACTCCTTTGACGGGATGAGAAACCTTTATACCCTGAAGGGTATAGAACGATGCGTCGGCGTCTGCAGTATCCATCTTCACTTCTCTTACGGCAGTCGTTGTTCCGCCATTGTCTTCGTCGTCGAAGATGACAGCCATTTTCGCAAGCGACTGATTATTCGTATCTGCCACATTTCCAAGAAGCTGTCCGTTGTAGTCGATATAGCCGTACGTAGCTCCCACTCCGTCATCAACGACAGTATTTGCCGGAATACTCAGATAAGCCTTGTTGGCACCGCTTCTGCCATTCTCCGTAAAACGGAAGAAACCGATATAATCGTCTCCGGTCTGCGTCTCCTTGTAATATTTTGTAGAATGGAAGTTTCCAAGTCCGAAGTACCTGTGGGCTATATTTCCATTCTCGTCGGTATCAGCATTTCCAAGTTTGTCGATAGGCGTGACTGTCGGCCTGAGATAGTTGTTCCACTTATCACCTGCATACTGGTCTTTCTTTATCCACAACGCTTCATAATTATTATCAGGATCAAGATCATCCGTTTCTTCCAAATAGAAATTCACTTTAGCACCATCTTCGTAGCCGCCCGCAGGCTGCTTGTCCGCAGGCACCTCACCCACGAGAACTACTCCCATGTTTGCCGGAATATACTCGAGTTCACGAAGATACACCTTACCCTCAGAATAGCAGTCTTTCACCTCCTTCGGTGATTCATACTTATATGCCGCATACACCTTCACATTGTCTTTTGCGGGTTTCATTGCAACACTGTTGCTATACGTACGGATAAACCTCCTTACGCGATAGGTGAAAGGCATCTTGACGACTTTTGTTCCTGATATGGTGTAGTAGGATACATCATTATTGTCCTTGTCGAGCCCAGGGTAAAACTTTATCCTCCAGTTTCCTGCGGGACGATTCCAGAGAATATCCTTCTTATTAGGAGTTGTGGTCTCTCTGGCAGTAGTACGGTACTGCACATCATTTGCATCGCCTGCCATACAAGTATGGTGGGCATCATCCGCGCCATCATATCTGGATCTGGCAAATCCGGTATTGGTTTTCACATTATCGTCTGTCTCGCCCCAGTTCTGCTCTGCTTTATGGTTGGCAACGAACCTGAAATAATGCGAGTTGTTGTATTTTTCGTCTTCGGTAGATATCGTCAACGAGAAGCAACGCTCATTGGCGTCATACTCCATGTCTCCTGCCTTAGAAGTATAATTCCAATTGCCCGTTTTCGCATCATAAGTTCCTTCCACAGCATCACCTATCATGGACATGGCAGTTATCGAGAAGTCGGCTTGGCCATTGCTACCTTTTAATTGTATTTCGCCCGACATGCCATAAGTGCCATCTAACTTCGCCAGTTCGTTGTCACCGCGATTAGCATTAAACTCCACCCTCTTTATACCATACAGATTAAGGGTGAAGGGTTTCTGGTTAGGCCAGACCTTATTGCGGTTATCGTTAGTATTATAGGAACGTCCTCCATTGCCGAGGAAGAAGAGCTTATCGTGAGTTCCGGAACCATTGTCTACGCTCTTTGTGACATGAATATCGGGCGTAGCCTTTATTGCCTGTTCATACTGTTCTGTAGCATTCTCGCTATTCGCGTTATTCACTACATATCCTATACACCAATAGTCGTTACGACCGTTGAAATAGAGCGAAGCCACATTATTGTCGGTATATCTGCCCGTAATTCCACCACTTTCACGCTTATCGAAGAGCGGCTGCGCCGTTGCCCCTTCCATGTCGCCAAGGATATAAGACACACGTGTAGTGGCATCATGCTTTACCTGCCAGTCGCAGGGGTTTCCATCACCGTCAAGCGTGAAGCTGAAGGTGTACATGCCATCATCGTCGGTCACATTGTCATTGCGGGTCTCGAGATCCCAGTAGTTGCCGTTCTCTGCTAATGTTGCGGAGCCTACAAGGGGAATGCAGTCTGCCGTAGGTGTTTCCCCCATAGTTCCTACCGTACCGTTTGTTACGGGCAGAGCGGTTCCATTCTTTGCACCATGCAGCTTGACTACCTCGCCCGGTCCGTAAACCATCTTATTGTCATAATCGTCAACAGCAAGAATCTTTGCATGTGCCGTGAGGCATGCCGGGATGCTGAACGCATAGCTATTGTCTTTTTGCTGTTCGAATTTGAAATACACATGTTTTGTGTAATCTATCTCTGCGCCGTCGCCTCCCGGATTAACGTCTCCGCCGACATTATGTTCTGAGAAGAAATTGCCCACGAGATAGTAACCAGGTTCGACATCTGTTGACAGTGCAACAGGCTCATCGCTTCCTCCTGCGGAAGTTTTCTTCTTTCCTTCTATCCATACGCGGCGCGTCGTGCCTTCTGTGATGTCCACATTAACCGTGAGATATTCATATTCGTCCGCAGTATAGCTTACTTTCCAGGCATTGCTGTTTCCATAACAGTCGCTGTCTATAGAATAAGAGGTGGGATTTTGTGTTCCTTCATCGTTTATCGTAAGCGGAGCGTCATTGACTTTAGGCCGCATCTGATTACTCTCCCCTGACACTCCGATACGGAACCAGAATCCCGTTTCGGGCATGGAAGTGATTTTAAGGGAATACACATTGTCGCCATAAGAAGTGTTCGGAGCAAGCTTATGGTTGCTTGGCACGGCATACTTACCAACGATACCATTGATTGTTTGGGATGTAAGCAGATATACATCTGCCGCCTTCATCTCCAACGTTACTCCCAGAAGCAACAGGAGAGTCAACAGGCTTTTCACTGATTTTTTCATTGTTACTATAATGTTAGAATCATTTTTGACTTACGTGATTATGCTATTTGGCCTGCATTTTTTGCAAGGCTTTGATCATTCTCACTTTTATTGACTCTTTAGCGTTGGCTAATTTAGGAATTTATTAAATATGTAAATAATCCGAAAAGAAAAAAACGCATGAAAAAATAATACAAACGTTTGCATTGCCATCACCACATTACAATCTAATTCATACAAGAACACAGTGATTGCTTTTTGGGCAGCATGCTTGCCCAACTGGGGCAAGGTGCTTACCCAACAGGGGCACGCTGCTTGCCCCTGTTGGGCAGAATTGCTGTTAGACACATGCCCAATATATTAATTTTGTAGTACTCCTATTCCTTTTCCCTGGATTCTACCAGCGCATGCAATTCCTGTCGTATGAATTCCTCACATCTGACATCAGCAAACCATCCAGACAATTGGCTGACAGTTGGATAACAGTCAACTGGCTGGATGTCAGAATATTACAACAAAAAACCAGACAATCTGACAGTTTTTTTCATTTTTGCATTTTTCATTAATTCCTAATCGGTCATTAGGGCTTGCTTGGATTTTGTATTTAAAAATATACCTTTAACGGCCTAATGACCGATTTGGGTTAATCCAGGTGGTGGCAACCCTTCCACCTCAGTCGGTATAAAATAGATTACACCTACTTGATGAGATTTGAAAGAATCCATTCGCAATGCTCCCTTTCGGTAGCGTCGCTGGTCCAATGCTCATTGATGGGAGTGATGAGCGAAGACTTGGGACAACGGAGCACATTCCATACGGCATAGCTGGTGGTCGGCGGACAGGTGTTGTCGTTATACCCCCATGTCATACGTACAGGACAGGAGATGTGGCGTGCGAAATTCACCACATCGTAATACTGCAGCGTCTTCTCCGTTTGCTCGTTGAGCACCCCTATGCGCTGCATGTGAGGGTAGCCGCCCGTGCGTCCCTTATCGCGGTAGGCCGCCATATCGGCAAGAGCCGGATGATTTGCGCAGCAGAGCGTCACACGGCTGTCGAGCGCCGCCGCCACAAGACTCAGCGCACCGCCTTGGCTGCCACCCTGCACGGCAACGTTCTTTCCGTCCCACTCTGGCAGGGTGGTAAGGAAATCAATGGCACGCACCAGTCCGAGGTAGACGTGCTTCATATAATAATCGTCGCGCGAATACAATCCCTGACACAGATAGCCGTTGGCACCGGTATTGAAGGCCTTGCTTATCTCCTTGAACTGCCGGTCGCTCATCCTCGGGTCGAGTCCGTGAATCTCCGTCTCGAAGCGTATGCAGCCGCTGTCGGCATAATAGCGGTGGCGCAGCGGCTCCTTGATGGTCTTCACGCCTGCTCCCGGAGGACAGAGCACCACCGGGCACGAGCCTTTTACGTGGCCCTTGGGGATGAACAGATAGCCGTAGATGCACTGTCCCTGCCTGTTCACTTCGAGGCGCACGAGATAGGCATCTGCCTTGTCGGTGTCGTATTCATGGGCAGGGTTCATGGTGTAGCTGAGCGGCACGCTCTTCAGCTCGTCAAGCTCTTTCTGCCAGAAGGTCATGAAGTCGGATGGTTCTTTGGTGTAGGGCTGGATGTTATCCACCGAGAAGCCCACTTTAATATGGTGTGTTGTCGTAGTGCCGCCGATATTGGCTGTAAGTCTGAGGTCGAGGAAGCCGGGGTCGCGGCGTGTGCCCATGTCGACCACCGCCCTGCCGTGTTTCAGAACAGCCTTGCCTGTATGACCGCCGTCGAGCATGTCGCGGCCCACGGTATATGTCACTTCGACGTCTTGCGCCACTCCGTATTTATACAGCTGCACCTCCACCAGCGCCTTCTCGCCGGTCTTATAGAGCCAGTCGGTATGGTCGGGCACGGTGACCCACAGGAAATCACTACGGTAAGGATAATTTTCAGCACACACATTGCATGCTGCCATCATCACGAATAGAACCAGAAGGAAAAACTTTCTTGATTTATCTTTCATTTTTAATTTATTTGTTCTTTTGTAGTTCTGTTTGTTTTCGCATGCAAATTTACAAAAAAAGGCATATATGCGAAACCGAATGCAAATTATCCTCCACAATACTGCCATTTCTCTCGGTTTGCATTATCTTTGAATAAGATAAGCGGCACCTCGGCAATAAAAATGAAAGTCTATTGCCTTTCATTTTGTATTGCTCTCGGTTTGCATTATCTTTGCACACGATATGATTACCAGATGTTACCTTGAAATCACGAATGTATGCAACCTGAACTGTTTGTTCTGCCCCAAGACAACAAGGGAGAAACACACAATGACGCTTGACGAATTCGACACTCTGACAACACGCCTCGCCGGAGAGGTAAGATTCCTGTATTTCCACCTCATGGGCGAACCGTTTCTCCATCCTCTGCTGCCTGAGTTTATCGTGATGGCACGACGGAAGGGGTTCACTCCCATTATCACCACCAACGGCACGCTGCTGGCGCAACGTGGCGACCTGCTCGACGCACTGCCACACAAGCTGCAGATTTCGCTGCATTCGCATGAGGGTAACGGGAAGGACAATCCGGAACAGTATATCGATGAAGTGATGTCGTTTGCCAAAGAAGCGGCGCAGCGCGGATGCATCGTGGTGTTGCGGTTGTGGAACGAAGGTGGGCTCAACCGTATGAACGACTCTATTCTGGACATGATTGCCGAATGCCAGCCTCGTCCGTGGACACAGAGACACGACGGATGGAAACTCACCGAAAATCTGTATGTAGAAAGCAACGACATGTTTGAATGGCCCGACCTTCAGCATGATGTCTACAAGGAGGAAGAGGTGTTCTGCTATGCGCTGCGCAATCAGATCGGCGTGCTTGCCGACGGCACGGTGGTGCCATGCTGTCTGGACCACAACGGCGACATGCCGCTCGGCAATCTCTACGACAACAGCCTCAACGAGATTCTAGCCTCTCCACGCGCCACTGCCCTCTATCAGGGCTTCACCAGCCACACCGCCGTGGAACCGCTATGCCGGCGCTGCGGATATTCCGCCGTTTCAAAACGGTTCAGAAAACAGGAATAGAAACGGAAGACAAGAGGTGGTCTCTTTTCAGTTTCGTTTCGGCAACCATGACGAAGGTACTTCTTTGAAGTTCTTGATATTGGGATTGGCAATGTCTATCAGTTTCAGATACCATTGGTCGCTTCCTCTGCGTTCGCCATCCATATAATATACTTTGTCGGGCTGGTCTCGCAATATCACATATAAATCCAAGAACAGGAATATTCTATCGTTGGCAATACAGCTCCAGTCAAACATTGGAATGCCGGTCAAATCTCTGTTTTTATAGAAATAATAGTTGTTGTCCATTCGCAACATATCCATAAATCCTACCCGTTCGACAACAGGGCGTTCATCAAACTCCTGCATGGTGTAAAGGTTTACCCAAGTTGGTTTCTCTTCTCCGATAAATACCACCTCCGCAATGTTGTCGTCTGAAAGCTTCACACTCTTCAGATTGCCCAATATTATCTGATGTTTGTTGTTGCTGATGGCGTATCCACCATTCATATAATGTTCGCAGACGTATGCATCCTTGCTATTGAAGTCATTGCCTCTGTTCTTATTGACAGCATAATAGGCATAGGTCACCTGACACATTTCTCCATCAATCTCCTTTCGGATGCTATTGCTCGGCTGCCTACGCTTTTCGCCTGTGATATATTCCCGTTCCAAAGCCTTCACTTCTTGCATGGCGCCCTGTGTATTATACAGATACTGCTCCTTGACATCTACCGCCAATGGCGACCATGGGTCTTTCCTTCCTACGTATATCATTCGCTCATTCACTTCATGCAGCAGATAGTATTTCGTGATGCCGCCTTCCGTCTTGCTGACCAACCGCCAATTTAATCGCACATCTTCGTAGGTCTTGTACACCCCCTGCATCTTGTCACCGATACGGATGTATTGTCCGGCTCCCATATATCCAGAACCCATTCTTCGCAAATGTGCCGTTTTGCGGAACATCTTCTGCAACTCTGCCAACTGGAAGTATACTTTTGGCTGGTCATGGCGTGAGATGACTACCATGTCGGTATTCTGGTCTTGTGTGGTTGCCGCATTATCCATGACGTCAATGCTTCTCAGCGACAGGTCTCTTGCTGCGTCTATCTCGCCTTTGCCTGTCTCCATACCTCGGAACATAGCTTCCCAGTTCCACTCGGCAGTGGGCAAACCAAACAGACGATATAGTCCTACGTTATCAAGAATAGTGCAGCACTCCTTATCCTTTGCCACTCGCAATCCACGACCTACCATCTGTAGATATTTGGCTAAGGACAGCGTGGGACGGGCTAACTGTACGAACTCGACATCCGGACAGTCGAAGCCTTCGCCGAACAAATCCACATTGACTAATATCTGGATCTGTCCGTCCTTGAACTTCTCAATATTGGTGCGGCGTTCATTGAGAGGTGTGTTTGCGCTTATCGCCACCGTCCCAATTCCATGTTCCATGTAGTATTCGGCAATATGTTCGGCGTGTTCTATATTGATGGCGTACACTATACCTTTCTTCTTGGGCACGAACTCCATCACCGTTCTATACAGTCTTTGGATTGACGGTTTGCAATCCAACACATCCTGCATCTCTGCTATGCTATAGTCTCCGTCAGTAGCACGCTTCTCCAGTCCGTCGATTTTCTTCTGGTCTTCACTGTTTGGATTAAGCGACACATAATCAAAGTCTGACAGATGACCATTCTTGATGAATTGGGCTATAGTATAGGAACAGAGCAACTCATCAAATAAA
>OGQO01003370.1_pt1 | contig 11141 bp, 9 predicted proteins | sample 1553241 | NCBI WGS metagenome assembly OGQO01 (sample SAMEA2579933, study PRJEB22360) | human gut metagenome | biome: human gut; feature: human-associated habitat; material: faeces | place: Denmark | collected 2008/2010
TGGGGAGTAACTATCTTCTCGGCTGTCAACAAGTATCTGGCTAAGATAATGAACCAATTCCCCGCCTATGACGTAACCATGAGCGAAACCCACCACGTACACAAGCTCGATGCACCAAGCGGAACAGCGATCACACTGGCAGAAGGAATCCTTGAAAATATGGAACGCAAAAGCGTCTGGGTAAAAGAGGAAGCACATGCAACCAATGAATTGCCGATCCACTCTATTCGCGAAGGAGAAGTATTCGGTATCCATACCATCCGCTATGACTCCGAAGCAGACAGTATCTCCATCACCCACGATGCCAAAAACCGGGGAGGTTTTGCTTTGGGTGCGGTACTTGCCGCAGAATACACAGCAACCCATGAAGGCTATCTGGGTATGAGCGATTTATTCCCATTCTTAAAAGACTAACATCATGAGAAAAGCAACACGTACTCAATGGATAAAGTGTTCCATTGCCATTCTTCTTTATCTAATCTTCCTGATCTGGGTGAAAAGCTGGTGGGGACTGATTGTGGTTCCTTTCATTTTCGATGTTTACATTACCAAGAAAATCCCCTGGTCATTCTGGAAGAAGTCAAAGAACCCGACTGTCCGAAGCGTAATGAGTTGGGTAGATGCCATCGTTTTCGCTTTGGTGGCAGTATATTTCGTGAACATCTATATCTTTCAGAATTATCAGATCCCATCCTCCTCGCTGGAAAAATCATTGCTGGTGGGAGACTTCCTGTATGTAAGCAAGATGAGCTATGGTCCCCGTGTACCGAATACTCCGCTATCGATGCCATTGGCACAGCATACACTGCCGATACTGAACACCAAGTCGTACATTGAGTGGCCTCAGTGGAAATACAAACGTGTGCCCGGGTTCGGTAAAGTAAAACTGAACGATATTGTAGTGTTTAACTTCCCTGCAGGAGACACTGTTGCGCTGAACTTTCCGGATGCCGACTTTTATACACTGGCATACAACATCGGGAAGCAGATTTATCCGAATCCGATCAATATGGACAGTCTGACCCGGGAACAACAGAAAACAGTATACGATTTATATTACAATGCCGGACGAAAAGAAATAATGTCCAATCCCCAACGGTACGGCAAGGTTGTCACCCGTCCGGTGGACCGCCGGGAGAATTACGTAAAACGTTGTGTAGGGCTGCCGGGCGATACACTCCAAATTATCAACGGTCAGGTGATGATTGACGGGAAGGCAATAGAAAACCCTGAGAACCTGCAATTCAACTACTTTGTGCAAACTACGGGTCCGTATATCACAGAAGAGATGTTCCGCGAACTGGGGATCAGTAAAGCCGACCAGGGATTAACTCCCGAAGGAGCAGGTTATGAAGAAGGGTTGGTTGAGTTAGGAATGGATGGACGAAACGCCCAAGGCAGGCTGAATCCTGTATATCACCTTCCGCTCACAAAAAAAATGTATGATACTCTGTCCGCCAACAAAAAGTTGATCAGCAAAATCGTGATAGAGCCGGAAGATTATGCCGGAGACATGTATCCTCTGAATTTATATACTCACTGGAACCGCAGCAATTACGGCCCTATCTGGATTCCGGCAAAGGGAGCCACTATCACGCTGACTCCGGATAATCTGCCTATCTACGAACGTTGCATCACTGCCTACGAAGGCAATAAACTGGAACAGAAAGAAGACGGAATCTACATTAACGGTGTGAAGACAGACCAGTATACTTTCCAGCTGGATTATTACTGGATGATGGGTGATAACCGGCATAATTCGGCTGATTCCCGTTATTGGGGATTCGTACCCGAAGACCACGTAGTAGGTAAACCGATCGTCGTATGGCTGTCATTGGATAAAGACCGTGGCTGGTTTGACGGTAAAATCCGCTGGAACCGCATCTTTAAGTGGGTAGACTAAGTAGTAATGAGAAAGGGATTTAAATGGATTATAGCATTTGCCGGAGCAATAGTTATCGTATTATTGCTCCGCGGCTTTGCTTTTACCTCATGCCTGATACCTTCGGCGGGTATGGAGAATTCCCTTTTTCAGGGTGAACGTATTCTGGTAAATAAATGGAGCTACGGACTTCGTGTACCCTATATGTCATTATTCTCCTACCACCGCTGGGGAGAAAGTCCCATACATAAAGACGACATCGTCGTATTCAATAATCCCGCGGCTATCAAAGAACCGGTCATCGACCGGAGAGAAATCTATATCAGCCGGTGTATCGGTGTACCGGGAGATACTTTGCTTATCGATTCACTATTCAATGTAGTAGACCGCAACACACAACTCGGACCGGACCGGAAACAACTCTACACTTATCCACAGACCAAGGAACAGCAGTTAGACTCACTACTTTCTATTCTTTCCATCGGCTCCAACGAACTGATGGGGCAGCATGAAGGCAAGAATGTACGAAGCTTCAGCCGTTACGAATATTATCTGCTTGAACAGGCGATGAACGGAAAAAGCTGGATACAACCTCTGAGCCAAAGCCGGCAGGAAGAAACTAAACCGCTCATCATCCCGGGCAAAGGAAAGGCCGTCAGAGTTTATCCGTGGAACAGGACCCTGTTGCGGAATACGCTGGTGTTGCATGAAGGCAAACAAGCGGAAATCCGGAACGATACGCTCTACATCGAAGGTCGCCCTTCACAGCATTGCTATTTTACTAAAGATTATTACTGGATGGCTTCCAATAACTCGGTAAATCTCTCCGATTCCCGCTTGTTCGGCTTTGTGCCGCAAGATCATGTCATTGGGAAAGCTTCGCGAATCTGGTTCTCAAAGAAAGACCATACGGGAATCTTCAACGGATACCGCTGGAACCGATTCTTCCAACCGGTGAAGTAGTCAGTCCCACAAACCACAAATTATATATCAGCAACCAAGTAATCATAAAGTATCAACCACCCATGAAAGTCGCTTATCTCTCTTCTGCCTACCTGGCACCCATAGAATATTATAGTAAACTGTTGAATTACGATAAAATATTCATCGAGCAGCACGATCATTACATGAAACAGACTTACCGGAACCGCTGTACTATTGCAGGTCCGGAGGGAGAACTGGCACTTTCTGTTCCTACCGTAAAACCGGAAAACCCGAAATGTCCGATGAAGGATATACGTATTTCCGATCACGGTAACTGGCGCCATCTGCATTGGAATGCCATCGAATCAGCCTACAACAGTACTCCTTACTTTGAATATTACAAAGACGACTTCCGCCCTTTCTACGAAAAGAAATACGAGTTCCTCCTCGACTTCAACGAGGAACTGCGCCGTCTAGTCTGTGACCTGTTGGATATGCAACCCGCAGTCGTCTACACCGAGCATTATGAGCCAGAGGTAGCCAACGATTTCCGGGAAACGATCTGCCCGAAACACGAAGGGGAAGATCCCGCCTTCCACCCGGAACCTTATTATCAAGTATTCCGGGAGAAATTCGGATTCCTCCCCAATCTGAGTATTGCTGATTTGCTGTTCAATATGGGCCCCGAAGGACTCGTTACGTTACGGGCATCGATTACCGGATCTCTTTAATCGCTTGTATCAAGGCTTCCATATCTTTCGGGAAGATATCTCCGATATTACCGATACGGAACGTATCCGCATCCGAGATCTTACCCGGATAGATCACGAAGCCTTTCTCCTTCAGCCGTGCGTAGAACGAGGTGAAATCGAAATCCGCGGAAGGATATAAGAACGAAGTGATAATAGGTCCTTGCGCATTATCGGACAGTAACGTCTTAAAGCCCAATCCACGCATACCTTCCACCAATACTCGGTGATTCTCTTGATATCTCTTATAACGAGCCGTGATACCGCCTTCCTCGTTCAATTCCTTCATCGCTTGGTAGAAAGCGTGAACCACGTGCGTCGGAGACGTGAAACGCCATTTGCCTCCCCCTTTCTCCATCGCTTCCCACTGGGCATAGATATCTAAGGAAAGCGAGCGGGCATTCCCCTTCGTCGCCATCAATTTATCTTTTTGGGCGAGGATAAAGCCGAAGCCGGGAACTCCTTGAATACATTTGTTCGCGCTACTGACCAAGAAGTCGATACCTAAACCTTTCACGTCGATAGGGACACCGCCAAAGCTGCTCATCGCATCCACGATAAAGGTAATTCCCCGGCCCTTGATCACCTCGGCTACCTCCTCAATCGGATTCAACAAACCGGTCGTGGTCTCGCTATGTACCATTGAGAGATGCGTGATACCGGGATGCTCCTCCAAGGCACGTCGGGCTACCTCGCCAGTTACCAGTTCCGTCTCATGCAAAGAGACCAGTACGTAATTGATATGATAATAATCGGCGATCTGCGCCATACGTTTGCCATAAGCGCCGTTAGCGAGGATCAACAATTTATCCTCCGGACACACGGTAGCCCCGATCGTAGCCTCCACACAATACGTTCCGCTACCTTGCAGCAGGACACTGGTGTACTCATCCCCGTCCAGTCCCGCTATCGCCAGCAAGCCTTTACGGATCGGGGTAACGATACCCTCGTTATAATCCTTATCCCACGTACACCAATCTTGAAGCATGGCCTCACGTACCGTCTGCGACGTACTCAACGGGCCCGGTGTCAATAATAAATAGTTTCTCATATGATTGTTTTATTCTATTCGGTTATCAAGCTTAATTCCTGTTGTTAATCTTCTCGATGCAAGCGGGCAGCTCGGCGATCGTATCCAAGACGAAATGAGCCCCCGCCGCCAACATACGCTCACGCACCTCTTTCTTCAGAGATTCCCATTCTTCCGCCGGACGGCTGTTATATTCCTCCTCGCTCACGCCCATCTCGTTGCTACCGGTCACGATACCGACGCTCCATACCTTGGCGTTCACGCCCTCCTTAATATCAGCGATCGTATCTCCTACCTTCACCACTTGATCTACGGAAGGAATCGCTAAATCTATCATATTCTTATAGATCATATACGGGGCGGGGCGACCGGCCGGGACCTCGTTTGGTGTCACCAGATTATCTACCCTATATCCTTTGGCCTCGGCTCCGGGACGGACAATCTCCATCATCTTCGCCGTGTACCCGGTCGTAGAGCCGATCTTTATACCTTGCTCGCGAAGCATCGCCATCGTCTCCAAGACTCCCGGTATCGGAGTGGTGAAATCCTTCAAGGAAGCGAACAAATGTTTCTCGAAACTAGCGTACATCTCATCCACGTCCCCCTTGTTCCAGTCCCTCTTATACAGGGCACGGAACTTCTCGTTCACCTCCGGCATGCTCAAGATCGCCTTGATATGATCGATCTTCAAGAGACCCATCGGCTCTGCCGGTAAGTGATATCAATCCCTTTCTCTTCCGAGAATACCTTGAGAAAAGCGTTCAGCGGAGCGAAGCATCCATAATCCACGGCCGTACCGGCCCAATCCATAATGACACCTGAAATCTTCTTCATATTCTGTATGTATCGTATTTAATAATTTTCTTGTTTAAGCGATCGTAAGGACATTGTTTTCGGTAGGTTCAAGAGTTGCTATTTCCTCGCAGCCACATAAAGCGGTCTCCTTGCGATAGCGTTGCCGCAAATATACGAAGGAAGCGACAAAAGTGGCGCAGCAAAAGATCCCTACATATCCGGCAAGTTGGTTATAAAATACCGCCCAGTCCAATCTCGTACCCACGAATTCCTTTAGCACCAATACCAGTATCGTACCCGTGTACCCCAGAAAATCTGTTAAGACAATAAAGAAACCGACGTTTCCCCGTATCTTGAAACAAGCGATGAAGCGATCGAAGAAAATCGTCTGGAAGGTTAAGTAAGCCATATACAGGCAAAGGCTCTGCAAGAAAAGCCATGTCACCGGGCTCAATCCCATCCGCTCCTGCCCGAACGACACGAACGCCATGACCATCATGCCCGTAATAATCAAACCGTACAGGACTGAAAGCGCCTTAAAATTATCTTTCACGAGCACCATCAAACCAAAGATCGCCAAGATAGTCAAGGTCACCACGCTATCTATTTGCGTGAACAACCAAGGCGAGTAACCGGACATATCGATGATATTCACCAAGAAGTCCTCCTTGATATCCCGCAATACCACGATCGCTATATTCGCCACGAAAAGCATCGTCAAGAAAGGCATGAAATGCTTAAAAAGCTCCCAACGCTGCCGCCCGTTCAAGGTCTCCCGCTCCGACTTCAAGGCGATATCCTCCTCCGTAGGCTGTGGAAGCCGGTTCAGCGCATATCCCAACAAGGCTAGCAAAGGCAATGCCACCGCCCCGATCAAAGCCGGCATCCAGAACTCGCTGACCTGCCACGTATCCATTACGTACAAGCCGACAGACTTTGCCGTACCGGAACTGATCACCATACTTACGCCCAACAAACTAGCGAGGACATCCGTCATCCTACGTCCTTCTATAAAGCTGAAAATAATCCCCCACATACATCCCAGCGAAAGCCCGTTCAAGAACATCGCCGCTATATTATAAGGAGCCGAGAGCAACCCGAAGAATACCAACGAAAGTTCCGCCATCACCACGGACATCAAGATGAACCGCAAGCGCTCTTCCCGCCGCAACTCCGATATCAACTTAATTCCCATGAACTTCGACACCACGTACCCCAAGATCTGCACGATCGTGACCGCCACCTTATAGTCCATATTGAATACCTCCAGATCCTCGAAAGCGGCAGCCGTATACGGCTTACGCAACATATATACCAAGGAATAAGAAAGCAAAGCGGCCCCTCCGGCCCATAGGATGAAGAAGAGATCGGAAACCCGCCTCCGGGATGTTTTATTTGTCTGTATCGCAGTGTCCATAATCTTCTGTCGTTTTATTTTCGAAGGCAAAAGTACAGCCGCCATGTTACAGACATATTACTGAACCCATGAATGTATATTATTAATACCCAACTAGGAATCAATAAATTATAAAGAAATATTTATGTAACATTCATGAAACGGAAACGCAACATATGTCCTCTTATTTTGTAAGGTAAATCAAGAGTATAAACACATGAACAATCTTCAAGAATTCTACCGAAAGATCGAATATCTACGAAGCAATGGGGTTAAGATGAAAGAGATAGCCGACTGGATCGATATGGCTCCCAGCATATTGTCCTCCCTATATACGACCGTATTGCCGAATTATTTCGAGGGCATCAAGAGTTACCCGCCGGAAGAAGCGCTGGACTCGGCGCTCGCCCTAGTGAATAACGTGTCGAAAAAACGTTTGCTTTCCCATATAGAGGAGATGATCCTTCGCCTAGACCAGATGGAGCTCGCCGAACCGGATAGCCTAAAAGATAATCCTTTCGCCAAGCAATTGATGGAGGAGACACGGCTCTCCGCCTCTAAAATAGAGGCTTTCAAAGGAATCTATACCAGTTACAGCCTTTCTTCCTCCTCGGACTGCCTCAAGATGGAACCCTTCCTACTCTCCCCCTCGGATAATCAAGTCCGTGTAGGGCGGATCAGCGCTTATGGAGAGGCTCAATGGGGATTCGGGATCATGCCCGATCCTCAGAATTTCCATTGCATGCTGAACGAGAACCAAGCGCCCCAATTCACGATGGTAACGATATACCTGCAAATACCATTTTTCAAGAATCCCCGCCAATTACGAGGATTATACATCGGGCAGGATTATAATCGTAACCCGATCGCCCGCCGAATCCTTCTTATCAAGGAATCAGAAAGCACGGAGATCGATGAATTCATGAGCCGGAAAAGCGGACTGATCGATAAAGAAGATTTTACCCCGGAACAACAGGTCTACTATGATTATACTTGCCAAACAGGAGATTTTATCAAGATGTGTACAGTCCCATCCCTGCGGATGGACGAAAGTGATTTAGTCAAAGAAAAGAAGATGCTAACCCTATAAACCAGTAGAGACGGGGCATGCCCCGTCTCCCAGCATCCCAATAGAATAGAGACTGATTATTCCTTCTGGAACTTCCTGCTCACCTTCAAAAGGTTCGCCGTAAAAGAGACCACGTTCTGGGCCTCTTGTACCATGTTCAAATAAACCATGCTCACCTTCGTGCTGCCGGACTGCCCTTGGATACGCTTCAACTCCCCTTTCTTCAAGGCGGTAAGTTGGTTCATCAAGGTAATCGACTCAGCGATCAGCTCCTCAAAACCAATATAATCGTTTTTACGGATCATAGTAGCGCAATTTCTCAAGAAGGAGATGATTTGTTCAGATACCTTACCAAAATCATCTTTCTGTACCGGACTCAACGGGCTGAAATTATTATCGATATGATCTTTCATCGGTTCTGCCAAGCGACGGATACTGAATATGATCTCGCTAGCGAAGTCATTTCCTTGATAATAATAAAGCCCCTTCTCCACGGCGATATCATGATCCAATTGGGTAACGCCAAGCGTACCGACACGTTTCACTTGCTTCAAGTGAATCTTCTTCTCCTCCACGGCAGTCAAGACCTTGCGCAACTCACGGAGGTTCTCATTCATGAATCCATTTACCGCCTTACCGAATACTTCCGCCGTAAAATCCAGATCGGATTGTAATTCCTCACGGCTATGCTCGCGGAACAGGGCCAAAGCCTCACGGGTATCCGTAGCCTTACGAAGTTTAGACACCGTAGAATTCACCTCCTCCTTCAATGCCTCTTTCCGCAATTTAGCCTTATAAGCGAAGTGGCTACGAACCAACGAATAGATCGCCAAACCAATCATAGCGACCAAAGCTGGAATACCTCCCCAATAAATCAAAAGAGCGACGATGAAACAGATCGTAAAAGCAGCCCCTGCCGTAATGAACCAACCACCTATCACGGACAATACGCCTGTGATGCGATATACGGCGCTCTCACGCCCCCAAGCACGGTCTGCCAACGAAGTACCCATAGCGACCATGAAAGCCACATACGTCGTAGATAAAGGCAATTTCAAGGAGGTTCCCAAAGCGATCAGCAATCCGGACAAAACCACGTTCACCGAGGCACGTACCAAGTCGAAGCTAGCCTTGTCATCCATGATCATCTCGCTTTGGTTGAAACGGCTATCAATCCAGTTCTTAACCGGAGTGGGCACGATACTTAATATCGTAGCGGATATATTACTGCAATTCCGTACCAATACCCGTGCGACAGGCGATGTACCGAAAGACTCCTCTCCATCCGATTGACGAGACAGATCCAAGGAAGTCTTCACCACGTTCTGAGCCTTTTTGGAGGTAGCCAAGGCGATTACCATCACGATCCCGGACCCCACCAAGAAATACCAAGGTGTCTGGGCCGGTCCCAACAAGGAGGTCATCAAAAATGTATCCGTGGTAGTGGTCCCTCCCTGCGCCATCAAGTCCATATAAGAGGAATAGCCAGCCAAGGGGACTCCGATAAAGTTCACCAAGTCATTCCCGGCAAAAGCCAACGCCAAGGCAAACGTACCCATCAAAATGACTACCTTGAATACATTCACCTTCAACCAATGCAATACCTGCATCAAGATCGTAAAAAATACCATACATCCCAAAACGATCATCCCCGTATTGGCATACACCATATCCTTGAACTCACCCGTCATAAAAGAACTTGTCTTCAATCCCTTTATCAGCATAAAGTAAATGATGGAAGTGGCCGCTAAACCTCCGAACAGACCAATAAAATATTTAGAGCTTTTCTTATAATTAAACGAGAACAATATCCGGGACAGATACTGCACGATCACACCAAAGAAAAAAGCGATCGCCACAGAAAGAAAGATACCCAGAATCACGGTAAAAGCCTTTTCGGTATTCAGCAGATCCCCCAATTGCAAAGCGCCTGAAGAACTAGCGATCTTTACCAAGGCAATCGCTACCGTTCCACCCACCAACTCAAACACCATGGAAACCGTTGTCGAGGTCGGCATACCTAACGAGTTAAAAATATCCAGTAGCACCACATCCGTAAGCATAACGGCCGCAAGGATACACATGATCTCCGAGAAATAAAAATGCTGGGGTTGATAAATACCATGCCGGGCGATATCCATCATACCATTGGATAACGCCGCTCCGACAAAGACTCCCACAGCAGCGATAGCGATAATAACTTTAAAGGATGCGGCTCTCGCGCCGATAGCTGAATTCAAGAAATTCACGGCATCATTACTAACACCGACCGATAAATCTACGATGGCCAATACAAACAAAAATATGACCAAGAACAAATAAAATGTTTCCATACTGATTGTTATAATTCTTGCGCAAAGTTCTGAAACAATTATTTCGCATCCGTTACATACATATTACAATGATGTTACAACCTGCGGATTAGATTCAAAAACAACCAGATATGAAATTAGGTTGAAATTAACATCAAGTATTTCTCTTTTAAGAGAGAGATCCACTAAGGGTTTTTATATACATTTGCGACTATATATTTAGAAGGGAAATAAGTTAACAAGATTCTAGTTACTTGGAAAAACACTCCAAAGAAATAATGCAATGGGTCTGTGAAATCGCACTATCCGATTCTCAAACTGCTTTTAAATCGCTTTATTTAGCCTATTTTCAGAGGCTAATGCGGTTTACATCCCTTTATGTGCCTTCCTCTGTAGAAGCTGAGGAAATTGTCTCTGATACATTTCTAAGTCTTTGGAATAATAGAAAGTCATTACCGGAGATCTCTAACTTCGATTCTTATATCTATGGCATAGCCCGCCACAAAGCCATCAGCCTATACCGGACACAACATATGGAGAAAGTCCAGATCGATGAGAATACGATTGATTTATTTGCGCATACTGATACTACGCCCGAGGAAGAACTTATTTCTAAAGAATGCATCGATCATTTAAATGAGGCGATCAATACGCTCCCGGATAAATGCAAGATGGCTTTTAAACTGATCCGTGAAGATAAGATGAAATATAAGGATGCGGCAAATATCCTAGAAATATCAGTAAAGACATTAGAAGCCCACATCGCCACGGCAGTCCGAAAACTACGGGAATCTCTAGCTAAAGAAATAAACGACTGATCTATCCATTTTCCCCAGTTGTAGAGACGTAGCGTGCTGCGTCTCATCCCCTAGCAATAGTAACAATACTATCAGTCTGTAGTGAGCGAGGCACACCACGTCTCTACAACGGCTGGTGCCATATAACAAAAAAAGGAGCCAATCTTTCGACTGACTCCTTTCACCT
>OGQO01003372.1_pt1 | contig 11138 bp, 8 predicted proteins | sample 1553241 | NCBI WGS metagenome assembly OGQO01 (sample SAMEA2579933, study PRJEB22360) | human gut metagenome | biome: human gut; feature: human-associated habitat; material: faeces | place: Denmark | collected 2008/2010
AAATAAAAAACTGAAGCTGAATAAAACATAAAAATGCCCTGCATAGCTGATATGCAGGGCATTGTTTTTATATAAGTAAGCTGATTATTCGCCGAGAACAGGGATAAGTGAAACAACCTTGCCGCCATTTGCAGAAAGCTTATCTGAAACTTCTTCTGCGGATTTTATAGTCATTACATCTGTTACAAATGCTGTCTGATTATTTTCTGTGCATATAATTTCAGCATTTCCGGCAACCTTTGCTATCTCATCGCTGTTTACACCTTCAACTCTGAAATACATCTGAGCTGTAAGATTTTTATAATCCTCAACAAAGCTGTTGTCCTCAGAAGAAGCCCACATCTGTGAGAATACTGTTCTGTCATGTTTTACAGATTCAATTACATCTGCCAGAACTGCACTTGCTGTCGGGAGTTTTCCGGCTCCGCGTCCGTAGAACATTGTCTTGTCAATGCCGTCACCGTAAACCATAACAGCATTGAATACATCGTCAACTCTTGACATAAGGTTTGAGAAAGGTACAATCATCGGCATAACTGTCGGGAGAATATTGCCGTCTGCAAGCTTTTCCACTCTTGCGATAAGCTTTATAGAACCTCCCCACTTGTCAACAATCTGAACATCTTCAAGCTTTATATCTGTAATACCCTTTGTATAAACGCTTTCCGAATAAACGTGCTTTCCGTAAACAAGCGAAGAAATGATACAGATTTTACGGCATGCATCATGTCCTTCAACGTCAGCAGCAGGATTTCTTTCAGCATAGCCGAGTTCCTGAGCAAGTTTCAGTGCATCATCAAACTTCATACCGTCGTTTATCATCTTTGTAAGAATGAAGTTTGTTGTTCCGTTTAAAATACCTGCAACTTCACTGATAGAATTTGCGGCAAGACACTTATGAAGCGGACGGATTATCGGAATTGCTCCGCCTACACTTGCTTCAAAGAAGTAGTTGCAGTTGTTTTCCTTTGCAAGTTCAAGGAGAATATCGCCCTTTGCAGCAACCAGTTCCTTGTTTGATGTTGAAACGCTGATACCCTTTGAAAGACACTGCTTTGTAAATGTGAATGCAGGTTCAACTCCGCCCATACACTCAGCAACAGCCTTGATTTCGCTGTCGTTAAGAATAACATCAATATTATTTACTATCTTGTCCTTATACGGATCATCAGGAAATTCTCTTATATCAAGAATATACTTGACGTCCATTTTGTCTCCGGCCTTCTGTTCGATTTTTTCACGGTTCTTATAGAACAATTCGACAACGCCGGAACCTACTACACCATAACCTAATACTGCAAATTTAGACATATCTTTCTCCATCCTTTATATTAACTGTTTATTTAATTCCTTTTATCACTCGCCTGAAAGAAGCTGTATTTCAACAACGCCTTTAAGCTCTGAAATAATTGATTTCATTTCCTGAGCCTCTTCAAATCCGTTGTTAAGTCTCAAAGAAATGGTTACTGTTGCAACTCCGTCAACCGGAATGCTCTGATTTACCGTAAGTATATTGGCATGAAGACTATGCAGGGAAACCAGAACGCTTGACAGCACACCCGGTTCATCTTTCAGCAATACAGAAAGAGTTATTATTTTCTGCATAAGTTTTTCCTCATAAGAATATACGCTGTTGCGGTATTTATAATATGCACTCCTCGAAACACCCACACGCTTGCAGGCGGAAGCTGAGCTTTTTTCTTCTTTATTCGCCAGAAGCTTTTTAACTTCAAGAACCTTACTTATTACTTCCGGCAGAACTTCGGAATCTACAACAATAAACTGAGATTTATTTTCCATACATATTCCTCGGTACATCAAGAAATTTTATGCGAATACCGTCCACCTGTGAAGTACAAATGTACTCGCAATGTATACTATACCATAATTTTCGTTTAATGTCAAGTATATAAAAAAATTACGGACAGGATTTTTCCCGTCCGCATATACAGCATATAAAATATTTTTTACTTTTTTTCAGCAAGATATCTTGCGATTGCCGCCGCATCTCTTACATTGATTTTCTGGTCATCATTGAAATCAGCATTTGACGGAAGATTTTCCCCCTCGCCTTTGGCAAGTGCCCTTGCAATATACGCACAGTCACGCACATCTACCTTTCCGTCAAGATTTGCGTCACCCTTTAATGCCGGTATTTCTCCGAGCGACTCAAATGCAAGATTATATGTATCAGCATACTTCTGAGCTTCAGAACCGGTATATCCACGAATCACTCCGCTGTAATTGTATTTCTGTATTGTGTCATCAAACTTATTTGAAATAGTTGCACACCACATACCATAGGTTATTTTACAATAAGGGTTTTCAATAGTGACAAGTGAAAGCTCCGGACAATTTCCGAATGCCCAGTATCCGATTTCCTTAATTCCTGACGGAACAGTTACAGTTTTCAGCAGCGGCAGACTGCTAAAAGCACTTTCTGCGATATTGGTTACAGGCATACCGTTAACTTCCGCAGGGATACACAGTTCTGTAACATTTTTCAGGCTTTTTACTGCATACAGATGATCGCCGTATCTTTTATACAGAATACTATTCTGTGCATAGTATTGTCCGATCATTTCATTTGTTGTGATTATAGTAAAGTTCTTTGCTTTGCTCATCTCAGAAACTTTAAGTTTATATGTTGCACCGCTTTCCAGTACCACGGGTTCTGTCGAATCTGCTGTAAATTCACCAAGTGTACTTCCTTTAGGATATTTTTCAATATTAATTTCAACACCATTATCCGCATATATCCTTGCAAACATATCCTTATCAGATGTAAATGTCACTCGTAATTCAGTATACGCCGGCAAATCGAAAACCTTTCCGTTCAGTTCATCAAAAGTACATTCTGTTTCCTGTATACCAAGCACATGAAATCTGACAAGCTGTTTTTCGCCGTCTTCCCATTCCATTGGCTGCTGTGCACCTAATCCCTCACATCCCGATATAAGCGTTACCTTAAAGCATCTTCCGGCTGTCACCTTCTTTTCTATCAGATGATTTGTTCCGCCGCCGGAAGACCCATAGTTATACCATTTGAGTTCATGCGGTCTGTTATTTTCGCATTCTGATACAAATGTATATATTCCGTTCCTCGGAGCAATAAAGAAAAATTCTGTCGGTTTTTCTTTGCTCAGCATATGTGTGCTTGTTCCGGTATCAGTTATTATTTTCGGATTGAAATACACAGATAATGCGGAATTTGCTTTTGCGTACTGTTCGACAGTTCCGCCCTCACCGCTTAATACAACAGAATAAGACAGTGCAGATGCTCCGATACTGCAATTAGGATTTCCTATCTTTGTAACACAATAATCATATGTGTATCTGCCATTATAGCTCAAAGCATATGCGCCGATTTCAGTTACACTTTCAGGAACGGTTATACTTGAAAAATCGTGCGATTTAAAAGCATATGCAGCTATGCTGGTTACCGGAATGTTTTCAATAGATGCAGGTATTTCCATAGACACAGCTGTCATAGGATATGTACCGCCGTTTATTCTTACTGAATCAAAATAGCCGTCCTCATCTTCATCAACTTTATTATAACTGAACTCTATTCCGGCTGAATCCGTATAGGTGCTTTCCGGGCTTACTCCATAAGCTGAAACATGAATATTCACGTCTGCATTCTTTGCAGTGAATAAAAGCGTCAGGGCACACAAAACCGATGCGGCAAATCCAATTGTTTTCCTGAATTTCATTAAAAAATCCTCCAATTTAAAATTATGTTTTTATTTTACCATTATATCAAAGTATTGTCAACAAAAAGACTTTTCAGATTTTTCTGAATTTATTTACAAACAACGCAGAATATGATATAATTAAGATAAGTATAAAAACAGGAGGAACAAAAATTGGCAAATAAAAATATCCGGAATTTCTGCATTATTGCTCATATAGACCACGGCAAATCTACCCTTGCTGACAGAATCCTTGAAAAGACCTACACAGTTGCTCAGCGTGACATGGAGGAACAGCTTCTCGACAATATGGACATTGAAAGAGAGCGTGGAATTACTATAAAAGCCCGTGCCGTAAGACTTAATTACAAGGCTGAGGACGGCAATGAATACATCTTTAATCTCATTGACACTCCGGGACACGTTGACTTCAACTACGAAGTTTCACGTTCACTTGCCGCCTGCGAGGGTGCTGTACTGGTTGTCGATGCTTCTCAGGGAATTGAAGCCCAGACGCTTGCAAACACTTATCTTGCAATCGAGCATGACCTTGAGGTACTGCCGGTAGTAAACAAGATAGACCTTCCGTCAGCTGACCCTGAAAGAGTCTGTGAGGAAATTGAAAGCGTTATCGGAATCCCTGCAATGGATGCTCCGAGAATTTCCGCAAAAGCCGGAATAAACATTGAAGCTGTTCTTGAAAAGATTGTAAAAGAAGTTCCGCCGCCGGCAGGTGACGAAAACAAACCGCTGAAGGCTCTTATTTTCGACAGCTATTACGATGCATACAAGGGCGTTATTATATATGTAAGAATAAAAGACGGCTGTGTAAAAACAGGCGATACAATAAGGCTTATGGCAACGGGTGCGGAATTCACCGTTGTTGAAGCAGGTTACATGGACGCTGTAAACCATATAAACATGAACAAACTTTCAGCAGGTGAAGTAGGATACATTGCAGCTTCAATCAAGAGTATCGGTGATACTCAGGTAGGCGATACCGTAACAAATGCTGAAAATCCATGTGATGAACCTTTGCCTGGATACAGAAAGGTCAATCCTATGGTATATTCCGGTATCTATCCGGCAGACGGAGCAAAATACGGCGACCTTCGTGAAGCACTCGAAAAGCTCCAGCTCAATGATGCTTCACTTTCATTTGAACCTGAAACTTCAATTGCTCTGGGATTCGGCTTCAGATGCGGATTCCTCGGGCTTCTCCACATGGAAATAATTCAGGAACGTCTGGAACGTGAATACAACCTTGACCTTATTACAACTGCACCGTCAGTTATTTATCGTGTAACCATGACCAATGGCGAAACCGTTTACATCGACAACCCTACAAATTTCCCTGACCCGGGACTTATTGCAAATGCAGAAGAGCCTATGGTAAAGGCGGAAATACTTGCGCCATCTGATTTTGTTGGAAACATTATGGAACTTTGTCAGGAACGTCGTGGTATTTTCAAGGATATGAAATATCTGGACGAAACAAGGGTTGCCGTACACTACACACTTCCTCTGAATGAAATAGTCTACGACTTTTTCGATGCACTCAAATCCAGAACCAAGGGATATGCCTCCTTCGACTATGAACTCACAGGATATGAATCCTCAAAGCTTGTAAAACTTGATATACTTCTGAACGGCGATATTGTCGATGCACTTTCATTTATAGTTCATGCAGACAGAGCGTATACACGAGGCAGAAAAATGGTTGAAAAGCTTAAGGAAAATATTCCGAGACAGATGTTTGAAGTCCCTATACAGGCGGCTATAGGCGGAAAGATAATTGCAAGAGAAACTGTCAAGGCACTCCGCAAGGACGTTCTTGCCAAGTGCTACGGCGGTGACATAACGAGAAAGAAAAAATTGCTTGAAAAACAAAAAGAAGGTAAAAAACGTATGCGTCAGCTCGGAACAGTAACCGTTCCGCAGGAAGCATTTATGAGCGTTTTAAAACTTGATGAATAAGAAAGGCGTTTAACATGAAAAAGTATGCGTGTCCGCATTGCGGAGAAGAAACCATAAGCCATTTGCAGAAAGCATTTGCAGGAACTCAGAAGTCAAAGGGAGTTATCTGCCCGAAATGCGGTATGCACTGTACAAACGGAATGAAATCAGCTATTCTTCACACTGTCACAGATTCAATTATGCTTATAATTGTTATCATATTCTATTTTGTTATGCCAAGCGGAAGAAATTTCTTTTACATGGCTGCTGCTATAATAATCACTTATATAGTCAACAGAATATGCGATGCTTTTCTGTTTCCGCTTGCACCAAGCCTGCGTCTTGACCTGTAATGGAAAATATCGGAATTTATATTCATGTTCCGTTCTGTGCGGTAAAATGTCCTTACTGTGATTTCTATTCAACCTCTTACAATTTAAATAGTGTAAAGGAATATACTAAAGCAGTTATCCGTGATATTAAAAATCTTTTCGGTAATTTATCCGCTGATACTGTTTATTTCGGCGGCGGAACACCATCGCTCCTGCCGCCCGAGTTTATTTCGGATATTCTTTCTGCACTGCAAAACAGTGTAACACTGGATTCGCCCGAAATTACACTTGAAGTAAATCCATGCACTGTGAATGAATCAAAACTCAGGGCATACCATCAAATGGGAATAAACCGCCTGTCATTCGGTGTTCAGTCGGCAATAGATTCTGAACTTGCCATGCTCGGAAGAAAGCATACTTTTGAGAAAGCGGCAGAAGCTGTCTGCACTGCACAAAGCATTGGCTTTCAGAACATTTCCTGCGACCTTATGACAGGACTTCCCAAGCAGACAGCGGAAAATCTTGCGTTTTCAATTAAACAGCTTGCCGCTCTCGGCATACAGCATATTTCCTCCTACATTTTAAAAATTGAGGAAAATACACCTTTCAACTGTGATGAAATCGCCATGATGATGCCCGATGATGACAGTGTTTCTGACCTTTATCTCTTCATGGTACATGAACTTGAAAAGTATGGATTTATGCAGTATGAAATTTCAAATTTTTCAAAACCGGGATATGAAAGCAGGCATAATCTTAAATACTGGCAGTGCAGGAAATATATAGGTTTAGGCCCTGCTGCACATTCATATTACGACGGAAAAAGATACTTTATCCCGCCGAATCTTGATGAATATATAAAATCGTGCCGGACTGTTGTAACAGATGATGCTCCGGGGCAGGATGATGAAAAAATAATGCTTGGACTGCGGCTGAAAAAGGGAATAAATGTAAGCGATTTTCCCGATTCAAAAGATTATATGACAAAAAAAGCAGAATTGCTTCAAAAAAGCGGACTGCTTACCTTTGAAAACGGAATTATAAGCCTGACTCCGGAGGGATTTCTGCTTTCAAACAGCATAATAAATGAACTTATAAAATGACAGGGACGCTTAAATTAAGAAAGCGTCCCTTTATTTACACCAAAAGCCCAGTAAAACTGAGCTTTGATGTGTAGAAAAAATATTTTTTAATATTTCGGTTTTAACCGATGAATTTATTATATCACACAATCTTTGCTTTGTAAAGGAAAATAATTTAACAGTTTTTACAAGTTGCTGTCGCAAAACAACAAATATACAATGAAACTGCTTGTATTTTTCTGTTATAAATGTTATAATAATAAATGATTATTACTTTTCGGAACAGGTGAAAAAATGAAAAAATGGCTTGTCAGAAAACCTCAGAAGGAATTTGCTGAAAAAATACTAAGAGAAAGCGAAGTAACTCCTCTTTGTGCAGATATTCTCGCCGCAAGAGGCTTTACCAGTGCGGAAGATGCCGCAAAACAGCTAAATTCAGACGGTCTTTCAGACCCTTTTCTGCTGAAAGATATGCGTGAAGCCGCTGACGTTATAAATGATGCTGTTGAAAACTTTGAAAGCATATGCATTTACGGCGATTATGACTGCGACGGAATTACTTCAACTGTCATTCTCTTTTCCTACCTTGAATGCATGGGAGCAAATGTTACATATTATATTCCTGAACGCAGTGAAGGCTACGGTCTGAACGCTGATGCAGTAAGGGAACTTGCAAAGCGTGGAGTCAACCTCATTATAACTGTTGACAACGGCATTTCAGCTATTGAAGAATCAAAGCTCATATATGAACTGGGAATGCATCTTGTTGTTACTGACCACCACCAGCCCGGAGATGAACTCCCTCAGGCTGAGGCAGTAGTTGACCCTCACAGAAAAGACTGCCCGTCAACATTCAAATATCTTTGCGGCGCAGGGGTTGCACAAACGGAACAGCTACAGATAAACTTGTGGCGGCTCTTGAAAACGGCGACTATGAAACTGCACTTAATGAATATGGTGAGTTTGCCGCTATGGGAACTGTCGCTGACGTGGTTTCTCTGACAGGTGAAAACAGATATATAGTAAGCAACGGATTAAGACTCCTTGAAAATTCAGAACATCCGGGTGTCAATGCACTCATAAAAAAAAGCGGTCTTAAATTTCCTCTTACTTCAGCTTCTCTGGCATTCGGTCTTGCTCCGAGAATAAACGCTTCAGGAAGATTTGGTTCACCGTCACTTGCCGCAAGACTTTTCATAACAGATGATGAAACAGAAGCCCTTATGCTTACCGACGAACTTGAAAGACTGAACAGCGAAAGAAAAAAAGCTGAAACTGATATTATTTCAGAAATTGAACAGCAGATAGCAAATAATCCTGCAATACTTTATGAACGTGTAATTATTCTAAACGGTGAAAACTGGCATCATGGTGTTATCGGAATAGTTGCTTCAAGAATCATGGAACGCTTTGACAAACCCTGCTTTATAATCACTCAGGAGGGAGAAATGTCCAGAGGCTCTGCACGTTCATTCGGAAACTTTTCAGTGTTCAAAGCTCTGGATTACTGTTCAGATATTCTCTCAAAATTCGGAGGACATCTTGGTGCAGGGGGATTCTCTGTTGAAACCGGCAGAATTGATGAATTCAAAAAACGCATTCAGCAGTTTGCACTTGAAAACTTTGAAATAATGCCTGTCCCTGACATCACCGCTGAAAAACAGATACTTCCGAATGAAATAACACTTGAAAACGTTGACGGACTGAAAATCCTTGAACCGTTCGGCGAAGGCAACCGCCAGCCGGTATTTGCAGTGTGCGGTGCAGTGGTTGAGGAAATAATTCCGCTTTCAAAAGGTGTACACACCAAACTTAAACTGCGATATGGCGGTGCTTTTCTTGACGCACTTCTTTTCAGATGTTCTCCTGATGAACTTTTTATTGCAAAGGGTGACAGAGCCGATTTCATGGTAACCATGGAAGTGCAGCAGTTTGCAGGCAGGAAAAGTATATGCATTATAGTAAAGGACTACCGCAAAAGCGGTATTGAACAGAAAAAATATTTTGCCGCAAAGACAACATATGAAAAATATAAGAGGAATGAAGCACTTCCGGATATTTACTACGGAAGAATGTGTCCGGACAGAAATGAACTTATCCCGATATACAAGAAACTTGCTTCGGGAACTTTCAGTACCGACACACTTTATATGTCTGTTGCATCAGACAGCATGAACTACTGCAAACTCAGAATCTGCCTTGATGTTTTTACTGAGCTTGGTCTTGCAAGACTTGACCCGTTTTCACAGGAAATATCGGCAGTAAAAAATGCTCCGAAGGCAAACCTTGATGATTCGGCAATACTCAGTGATCTGCACAGCAGGTCGGAAAATATATAACTATGAAATGGAGAGATTGATATGAATGATGAATGTACCATTGATATGCTGATACAGAAAATACTGACTGATGACAAGCAGTATGATCTGAGCAAAATTATAACTGCTTACGAATTTGCGGCAAAGGCTCATGAAGGTCAGACACGTTCTTCCGGTCAGCCGTATATTATTCATCCGCTTGCCGTTTCATATATTCTGCTTGGACTCGGAATGGATACTGATACAATATGTGCCGCAATGCTTCATGATGTTGTTGAAGATACGCCTGTAACGCTTGATGAAGTAAAAAGAAAGTTCGGTCAGGACGTTGCTATGCTCGTTGACGGCGTTACAAAGCTGAATCAGGTTCCGATTTTCGACAAGGAAGAACAAAGAGCGGAAAATGTCAGAAAAATGATTCTTGCAATGTCACAGGACATAAGAGTTATTATCATTAAACTTGCGGACAGACTTCACAATATGAGAACGCTTAAATTCCGTCCTGATGCAAAGCAGAGAAATACTGCTCACGAAACAATGAATATATATGCGCCTATCGCCCACCGTCTTGGCATGAGAGCCATAAAGGAAGAACTTGAGGATCTTTCATTCCATTACCTTGATCCTTTTGCATATTCGGAAATAGAGCATATTCTTGAAATCAAGAAGGACGAACGTGAAGCTTTTATAAATTCCATAAAAGAAACTATCGCATACCGTTTCAGAGATCAGGAATTCATCAAGCCTCCTGTTATAGAGGGACGTGTAAAGAGTATTTACAGCATCTACAAAAAGATGTTTGTGCATCATAAATCAATTGAGGAAATATATGATAAATATGCTGTAAGAATAATCGTTTCAACAGTCGGCGAATGTTACAACGTTCTGGGACTTGTTCATGATATGTTCAGACCTATCCCGAACAGATTCAAGGACTATATTTCCACACCAAAGGCAAATATGTATCAGTCACTGCATACAACGGTACTCGGCAAGGAAGGTATCCCTTTTGAAATACAGATAAGAACATGGGAAATGCACGCTACTGCCGAATACGGAATTGCTGCACACTGGAAATACAAGGAAGGAATTCAGCATAGCGACAAGATGGATCAGCGTCTTGCGTGGGTGCGTCAGGTTATAGAAGCACAGCAGACATCAGATGATGTTGAGGAAATAGTAAGAATAATCAAAAACGACCTTGCTCCGGAAGATATTGTTGTAATGACTCCGAGAGGAGATTCGATTTCACTTCCTGTCGGTTCAACCGTTATAGACTTTGCCTACAGAATACATACACAGATAGGTCACAAAACAACCGGTGCAAAGGTTGACGGAAAAATGGTGCCGCTTGATTACCAGCTGCACACCGGCGAAATCTGTGAAATAATCACAAGCAGTGAACCTGACAAAGGTCCTAACAGAGCATGGCTTAACATTGCAAAAACAAACGAAGCCAAGTCAAAGATACGTTCATGGTTCAAGAAGGAATGCCGTGAAGAAAATATCGTAACCGGAAAGGCTGAACTGGAAAAGGAATTCAGACATCTGCGAATCCGTATTCCTGAAGAAAAACTTGAGGAATTGTCAACGCATACAGGACAGTTCTATAAAGGAACATTAAGAAGCGGACAGGTCTTAGAGTCGGAGAGCAGCATAATCATTCTCGGCGATGTCAATCCTGGCGCGAGGGTTATATCTAAAGGCAATGTCGTAGTGTTAGGAAGCCTTAAAGGGCTGGTTTTTGCAGGGGCT
>OGQO01003383.1_pt1 | contig 11109 bp, 10 predicted proteins | sample 1553241 | NCBI WGS metagenome assembly OGQO01 (sample SAMEA2579933, study PRJEB22360) | human gut metagenome | biome: human gut; feature: human-associated habitat; material: faeces | place: Denmark | collected 2008/2010
AAAAAGTAAGGGAGCTGTAGACCGTAAGGGTTTGCAGTTTTTTTATTGCATAGCAAAATCCGTAGGAACTTCCTGTTAAATAAAAGGCACTACGAGCCTAGGCACATTCTTTATTATTACATATTAAATAATAAAAATAGAATGCACAGTCTGAACTGCAGCATTCTTTTTCTATTATTGTTTAAGTCTGTTCTGATTACGCCAGTCTCTTGGCGATATTCCATAAATATTTTTAAATGCTCTGGAAAAATGTAATTGGTTGGGATAACCGACTGCATTACCTACATCTTTAATGGAAAGCTTTGTCAGTTTTAATAATTCAGCAGCTTTAATCATTCTATAATTCAACAAAAATTCCTGAGGAGATTTTCCAATTCCGTCTTTGAATATTTTTCCGAAATAACTGCGGTTTAATCCGCATACAGCAGCGATGTTTTCGACAGAAATATCGTTTTGGAAATTCTGCTCTATATAAGATAGGGCTTCATGGATATAAAAATCCTGAAGACGGCTGATTTTCGATGTCTGCATGATGGAAGTAGAACGAATAAGAGCATCAATTGCAAGATAGAGATGCCCGATCAGGTGAAATGGTGTAGCGTCTCCGTGACTTGCAATATAGAGAAGTTCTTCTTTCAGTATTTCACGCAGATCCTTAGAAGTAGCTTTATAAATCGGATTATCCAAACTAAGTCCGGAAAGTTCAATGGTTTCCTTTGCACGTAGTCCGTCAAATTCAATCCATGTATATTCCCATGGGAGTTTTTCATCAGAGATATAAGTATTGATCTGACCGGGGAAAATCATAAAGCCCTGGCCACTTTTTACGTGATAGGTCTGTGTGACACCGTGAGAATCATTTGCCATTAAAATTCCGGTGCCGGAGATAATGTAGTGAAAAAGAAAATGATTACGGACGGCAGGACCAAAACTATGTGCAGGTTTACATTGTTCGTAACCGAATTGATATAATCCAAGGTCAACAAAGTTTTCGCTTGGAAATACAGAAAACATGAGCTCTTTCATACAGATTCCTTTCATTTAGTTGTGTTTTGTTAAAGTTGTGTTCAATAGCTGGTAATTCAGTGAATATATCTATATTTTACTTAATCTGAAAATGGATTGCAACCGAAATATACCAAAATGCTAGTTCGTTTACAAAAAAATAGAAAAAAATAGCATTTTGGAATAAAACATCAAATACAATGCTATTCTTGAACGCATAATGGTATGTTATAATGCAAATATAAACAAAGTACTTGATATATCGAGGAGTAGCAAAGTGAAAATATACCTGTGAGGAAGGAGAAAAAATGAGAAGGAAAAGAGCAGCAATTGTTTTGGGAATGTCCTGTATTCTGATGGCATCAGCAGTATTACAGGGATGTCAGCAAAATCCAAAAAGCGGAAAAGTGGAAATTGAACTTGTTCAGTATAAACCGGAGGCGGTAGATATATTTGAACAGCTCGAAAAAGAATTTAATGAGACACATGATGATATCCATTTAAAAATATCTTCCCCAAATGATGCGACAACAATTTTGAAAACACGTTTTATCAGAGAAGATTATCCGGATATTATCGGAATCGGAGGAGATATCAATTATTCGTATTTTGTTGATTCAGGAATACTGGCTGACCTTTCAGATTATGAAGGACTTAGTGAAGTAAAACCTGCTTATCTGGATATTATTGAAGGATTGGAGTTTGTTCCGACAGAAGGAACATATGGGCTTCCGTATGTGGCAAATGCGGCAGGAGTGCTCTATAACAAAGATATGTTTGCGGAACATGGATGGGAGATTCCGCAGACCTGGGATGAATTTATTTCTCTTTGCGAGGAGATTCAGAATGAAGGAATCCAGCCACTTTATTTTGGATATAAAGATACCTGGACCTGCCTTGCACCTTGGAATGCACTTGCAGTCGGACTTGCACCATCCGATGTTTGTCAGCAGGTGAATAAAGGAGAAACAACCTTCTCCAAAGAATATCCGCAAGTGGCAGAAAAAATGCTTGAATTGTTAAATTATGGTGAAGATGGACCGTTTGGATACGGATACAACGATGCATGTACTGCATTTGCAAATGGTGAATCAGCGATGTATACAATCGGAAGCTATGCAATTCCGCAGATCAAATCTGTAAATCCGGATATGAATATCGGATCCTTTGTTATGCCGGCTAATGATTCTGAAGAGGACAATGTATTAAATTCAGGAGTAGATTTGCAGTTCTGCGTGATGGATGCATGTGAAAATAAAGAAGCGGCATATGAAGTACTTGATTTCCTGATGGATCATGATAGTATCCAGTCATACTTAGATGCGCAGAATGCAGTGCCTTGTAAAGATGAAGATTTTGCACTGGCTCCGGAGCTGGAAGATATGAAACCATATATTCAGGATAACCGTATGGCGGATTACCAGGACCACTATTATCCGTCAGAAATGGCAGTCGATGCACAAATCCAGACATTTCTCATAAACCAGGATGTTGACGCATTTCTGAAAAAATTTGACAAAGACTGGATTAGATATAACAGGGATATCATTCGTATGATGGAAGATTATGAAGCAGGCAAGTAGGAGGGATACAGATCATGAATAAATTGAAAAGGATGAATGGCAGAGAGCGGACATTTTTACTGATTACGATACCGATACTTGCGTTGTTTTTCTGCTTTAATACGCTGCCACTTATTAAAGGTGTTATTTATAGTTTTACAAATTTTCGAGGATATGGCGAGTTTGACTGGGTAGGTATTCGGAATTATACAGACTTATTTACTGATGCAAGAGTCGGGAAATCCTACCTGTTTACATTCAAGCTTGCAATTGTTGCAACAATAGTTGTAAATGTGTTAAGTCTTGTTTTAGCTCTTGGATTAAACAGTAAAATTAAATTTAAAAGTGCACTCAGAGGAATGTATTTCGTTCCAAATATTTTAGGAGCACTTGTAGTGGGCTATATTTTCAATTACTTTTTCACTTATATTCTTCCGGCAGTTGTAAAAATGATGGGCGGAAAAGGTGACAGTATCCTGGCAAGCTCAAAATGGGCATGGGTTGCGATCGTAATTGTATGTGCATGGCAGTCTGTTGCAATGAATACGATTATTTATATTTCCGGACTTCAGACGGTACCGGAGGATGTATACGAAGCAGGTTCTCTTGATGGAGCGACCGGATGGAAAAAATTCAAGAATCTGACATTTCCACTGATCCTTCCATTCTTTACCATCAATATGGTACTTTGCATGAAGAATTTTCTGATGGTATTTGATCAGATCATGGCTCTTACCAAAGGAGGCCCGGCGCAGAGTACAGAATCAATTTCATTTTTGATTTATAACAATGGTATGGCCGGAGGACAGTTTGGGTTCCAGAGTGCCAATGCAGTTGTGTTCTTTGTAGTGATCGTTGTGATCTCTGTATTACAGATGAACTTTTTGGGAAATAAGGAGGAACAGTTATAATGAAAGTAAAGGTGAAAGAAAGAGTAAACTGGCCAATCACAATTTTATTGATTCTGGGTCTTGTAACCGTTATTTTTCCTCTTTATCTTACAGTTGTGATTGCATTTAAGAAACCGTCGGAAATGACAAACAGTATTTCCGGAATCTTATCACTGCCAAAAAGCTGGAGCTTTTCTAACTTTGCAGAAGCAATGCGTGTAACAGATTTCTGGCATTCACTGGGCAACAGTGTGCTGATAACGATTGTAACGGTGGTTCTTTCCATTCTGGTTCATTCTATGATCGGTTATGTGATCGGAAGAAGTAAAAGTACCAGTAAATTTTACAAAGGCGCCTATCTTTACATTGTAAGTGGTATGTTTGTTCCATTTGCAATTTTGATGATGCCACTTGTGAAGCAGACAGCACAGATGGGAATTGACAATATTTTCGGTGTTATTTTGTGTTATCTTGTATTTTATATGCCGATGAATGTGCTCTTATACTCCGGTTATCTGAAAAATATTCCGATGGCACTGGAAGAGGCTGCACGTGTAGACGGGGCAACAACTTGGAAAACTTACTGGAGCGTTATTTTCCCAATCATGAAACCGATGCATGCAACAGTAGCGGTACTTACAGCACTTGGTACATGGAATGATGTTATGACACCACTTGTAATTCTGGCAGGTAGTGATGTGAACACACTGCCACTTGCACAGATGACATTCCAGACACAATTTGGAACCAATTATAATCTTGCATTTGCATCCTATTTACTGGCACTGCTTCCGATTTTGATTTTCTATCTGATCTGTCAGAAACAGATTCTGAACGGTGTTGTAAATGGCGCAGTAAAATAAATTTGACAGAAGCTTAAGGAGAAGAATATGGGAATCATATACAACGAGAAAGCAAAAACATTTACATTACATACCCAAAATACAACGTATCAGATGCAAATTGATGCATATGGATTTTTACTGCATTTATATTATGGAAGAAAGACAGATGGAGTTATGGATTATCTTCTGACCTATGCAGACCGTGGCTTCTCAGGAAATCCGCAGGATACAGGAAATGACAGAACATATTCCCTTGATGTGCTGCCGCAGGAATTTCCATGCCGCCTGACAGGAGATTTCAGGAGTCCGGTGCTTGATCTTGTAAATGCAGATGGTTCTTTTGGATGCGATCTTAGATATCAGGGATATGAGATTTGTGATGGAAAATACAATTTGAAGGGACTTCCGGCAGTTTATGCTGCTGAAGAGGAAGCCCAGACTCTGATCATTTATATGAAAGATCAGGTGACAGGATTACAGGTAGAATTACTTTATGGAGTTCTTCCGGAGTATGATGTGATCACAAGAAGTGCAAAAGTGATCAATACAGAAGAAGATAAAATCAGACTGACAAAAGCACAGGCAGCCTGTATTGATTTCCTTCACGGTGAGTTTGATGTGATTTCATTTTACGGCCGCCATGCGATGGAAAGAAATATGCAAAGAACATCGGTAGGACATGGAGCTTTTGTAATTGGAAGCCGCAGAGGAACATCCAGCCATCAGTACAATCCGATGATGATACTGGCAGAAAAAGAAACGACAGAAGATGCCGGTACCTGTTATGGAATGTCTTTTGTATACAGCGGAGGATTTAAAGCAGAAGTAGAAAAGGATCAGTTCGGGCAGACAAGAATGCAGATGGGACTGCAGGAAGAACAGTTTTCTTATCCACTGAAAAAAGGAGAGGAATTTGTGATCCCTGAAGTTATTTTAACCTGCAGCAATCAGGGACTCGGAAAGCTTTCCCAGAATCTGCAGAGATGTATCCGTAAAAATCTGTGTCGCGGAAAATATAAAGAAAAAGTAAGACCGGTACTGATCAACAGTTGGGAAGCATGCTATTTTGATTTTACGGGAGAAGATATCTATCATCTTGCCGAGCAGGCAAAGGATCTGGGAATCGATATGGTTGTACTGGACGATGGATGGTTTGGAAGTCGAAATGATGACAACAGTGGACTTGGCGACTGGAAGGTTAATGAAGAAAAGCTGCAGGGAAGTCTTGGTGACCTGATCAGCAGGATCAATGCGTTAGGTGTTAAATTCGGGCTCTGGTTTGAGCCGGAGATGGTAAATGAAGACAGTGATCTTTACCGTGAACATCCGGACTGGGCAATTCAGATTCCGGGAAGAAAACCGGTAAAAGGAAGAAACCAGCTGCTCCTTGATTTTTCGAGAAAAGAAGTTGTGGATGCTGTTTATGAGCAGATGTGTCAGGTGCTCGATCAGGGAAATATCGAATATGTAAAATGGGATATGAACCGAAGTATGGCAGAAGTATATTCTATGACAGCAGAAGAACAGGGCAGTGTGCAGTATGACTACATGCTTGGACTTTATGATTTCCTGGAGCGTATTATAAGCCGCTATCCAGACCTTCTGATCGAAGGCTGCAGTGGTGGTGGAGGTCGTTTTGACGCGGGAATGCTGTATTATACACCACAGATCTGGTGCAGTGACAATACCGATGCAGTGGATCGTGTAAGGATCCAATACGGAACATCCTTTGGGTATCCGGTATCTGCAGTTGGATCTCACGTATCTGCAGTTCCGAATCATCAGACAGGAAGAAAGACATCACTCCATACAAGAGGTGTCTGTGCCATGGCAGGAACCTTCGGCTATGAACTGGATCCGGCGAAAATGACAGATGAAGAGCGCAGAGAGATCAGGGAACAGATAGTAGAATACAAAAAATATGCACAGCTTGTACAAAATGGACTTTACTATCGACTGAGTAATCCATTCGCAGAAGAAATCGGCGCATGGGAATTTGCATCAGAAGATGGGAAAGAAGTACTTGTAAATGTAGTTATGCTTGAAATCCATGGAAACATGACAGTAAATTATGTAAAAATGAAAGGTCTGTGTGCCGGACAATTCTATAAAGATTCAAATACCGGAAAAATTTATCCGGCAGAGGCGCTGATGGAAGTTGGAATTCCGATGCCGCTTGAATTTGGTGAGTACAAAGCATATCAGATTTATCTGGAAATGGTCGAGTAAAAATGAGAAAAACAAATGATATTTTTGAAAAGAGACTGGCGAAGCATATGGATGAGCTTCGCTGGCTCTATATGGAATTATATGATAATGAAGCAATGTTTGCAGAGCTCTGTGAACAGATGCAGAATTACTATCGTGCAAGAAATGCGAAACTTCGAAAGAGAGATCTGGAGAAGGAAAAGGATCAGGCGTGGTATCGAAAAAAAAACATGCTGGGAATGATGCTGTATATTGATAATTTCGCCGGAAATTTAAGAGGAGTCAAAGGAAAGCTTAAGTATCTGGAAGAATGTGGTGTAAACTGTGTTCATCTGATGCCGTTTCTCGATTCGCCAAAGGGAAGATCCGATGGAGGCTATGCGGTTGCGGATTTCAGAAAAGTAAAGCCGGAACTTGGAACCATAGAAGACCTTGCAGATCTGGCTGAAGCCTGCCATGAAAAAGACATGAATCTGTGTATGGATTTTGTAATGAACCATACTTCCGAAGATCATGAATGGGCACAGAAGGCAAGAATGGGTGAAGGCGAATATATGAGCCGGTATTTTTTCTGTGACAATGAAAACTATGTCAGAGAATATGAGAAAACAGTGCCACAGGTATTTCCGGAAACTGCACCGGGGAATTTCACCTGGCTTCCTGAAATCGGACACTACGTGTTGACTACCTTTTATCCTTACCAGTGGGATCTGAATTATAAGAATCCGAGGGTGTTTAACGAAATGATGTATAATTTCCTTTTCCTGGTCAATCAGGGGATTGACATTCTGCGGATCGATGCAGTTCCTTATATCTGGAAGGAAATGGGGACAAGCTGCAGAAATCTTCCACAGGTACACACGATAGTCAGGATGATGCGTATGATCGGGGAGATTGTGTGTCCGTCGGTTGTATTATTAGGGGAAGTCGTGATGGAACCGGAAAAAGTAGTTCCTTATTTTGGTACCATAGAAAAGCCGGAATGTCATATGCTTTATAATGTAACCATGATGGCTACTACATGGAATACGGTTGCGACGAGAGATACCAGACTTTTACGGATGCAGCTTGATATTATGAACAACCTTCCGAAAGAGTATACTTTCTTAAATTACCTCAGATGTCATGATGATATTGGATGGGGATTGGATTTCCAGACTCTTTCTGGTTGGGGAATGCAGGAAGTCCCGCACAAAAGATATCTGAATGACTTCTTCACGGGAAAGATCGCAGAAAGTGTGAGCCGCGGGGAACTTTATAATGAAGATCCGATAACAGGAGATGCCAGATTCTGTGCAACGACAGCTTCCATGTGTGGAATTGAAAGTGCCGGATTTGAACAAAATGAAGAAAAGAAAAAAAGAGCAGTCAGATTTGATCTGATGCTGCATGCATATATGATGGTGCAATCCGGAATTCCAATGCTTTACAGTGGAGATGAGATTGGTCAGGTAAATGATTATACTTATAAAAATGATCCGGAAAAACGGGTTGATTCCAGGTATATCCACAGAGGAAAATTTGACTGGAAGCTGGCAGACGGACGAAAGAGAAAAGGAACGGTACAAAAAGAACTGTTTGATGGAATTGGAAAACTTAGATCCATCCGAAGTAAGGAAAAAGTATTTGACGCATCGGCAAATGTCTGGACGCTTGATACCTGGGAAAATGGAATCCTTGGAGTTGTGCGGGAACTGGAGGGCGAGCAGATGACAGCACTTTTTAATTTCGCAGAAGAGGACCGGACAGCCTGGATCGAAGAAGAGGGAGAGTATATGGATTTATATACCGGTAAAAAAGTCAGCCTTCAGGCAATAAAAATGGAAGGCCATTCCTTTGTATTAGCAAAGAAATGCTAAAGTAAGATAGAAAAAGAGCAGGTAAGAAATTTTATCCTTTCTTACCTGCTTTTTTTACTTTATTGGTTTTCCTGCATATCTTTCAGCATCTGGATAAGTTCCAAATCCTTTTCGGTAACACGGAAATTAGTGGTATAATTCCGTCCTTCCGGAGATTTGACGGAGATTTCGATGATGCTGTCTTTGCGGCATGCATCTCCTTTTACTGCATGAATAAAAGGCATAAATTTAGGATGCTGCTGTTGAAAAGTGGAAAATGCGGATTTCAGTTTTGCAAGCATTCCAAGCTGTTGAAAGTTAAGCGCCATAAAATACTCCTTTATAATTCAATATATCCATTGAACCCTCCAAGGGTGTAATATGCTTTTTTATCTTCTGGTTTCAGATAAATGGAGAGAGCTTCCGGATTTTCTACAGCGTGTCCCTTTGCATTGCAGTCAGCGATCACACGTTCTGTGATAGCGGCTACAGTATATTCTGCACTCTGGTACTGAACATAGAATGCAGGATTTTTGGCAGGAACTTCTACTGGTACTTTGACTTCTTTTACAACTTCTTTTATCTCTACAACAGGAGTTGCTGTAGCCGGTGCTGATGATGTAGCTGTAGCAGTTACTGCTGATTCAAGTGTTCTTTTCTGTTTTTTCTTATCGATTCTTTTATTCATTATTATTACCCCTTTTTCAAATTGTACAACATCTATTATATTACTTTTATATGGAGAAGTCAAAATGGTATTTATCACAGATATTTTGCAGAAAATGAAAAAGGGTTGCGCATAATGGTGAGATATGAGTATAATGAGTATCGTGTAATTGGAGTATAACCGGGAGGAAAAGATAGAATGAATAGAGCAGCATTATTTTTTGATATTGATGGGACCGTACTCAGTGAGATTACAAAAGAGATTCCCGCAAGTACGGTAGATGCACTTAAAAGGGCACACGACGCAGGACATTTTTTATTTATCAATACAGGAAGAACATACTGCAGTGTTCCGGTGGAACTGAAAAAACTTCCATTTGATGGATATTTGTGTGGATGTGGGATTTATTTTACATTTGATGAAGAAATTATTTTTGAAAAGCATCTGGATCCGGAGAGGGGCGATGAGATCGCTGATTATATGACAAAATGTCAGATTGATGGGATTTTTGAGGGAGCAGAAGATGTGTATTTCACTTCAAGAGTTTCAAGATTTGACAGATTGGAAAATACAAAAAAATACATGAATAACCGTGGACTTGGAATCGAGCGTTATATGGAGCAGAGAAGATGTCCATATGATAAAATCTTTATTTATACGGATGAAAAAAGTGATGTAAAAGCATTTTTTGAATTTATCAAAGATGATATGGAAGTAATCGACCGTGGAAGTAATACGTTTGAATGTATCCTCAAGGGCTATACAAAAGGAACTGCGATTGACTGGGTACTGGAGCATTTTGGAATGACGAGAGATCAGTCATATGTATTTGGAGACAGCAGCAATGATCTGGCAATGTTCCAGCATGCCGGGCATGCGATTGCGATGGGCGCGCATGACCAGGTGCTGGAACCTTATACAGAATTTATTACAAAGACCGTTGAAGAAGATGGAATTGCTTATGCGATGAAGAAATATGGACTGATCGATTAGAGAATCCTCCGATAAAGTGACAGAGAAAAATTCCTAAGATGCAGTAGCTTTTATAAGGTCATCAAGAGAAGCAAAATGATAACCCATTTCTTCCCATTTGGTGAGAAGTTCATCTAAGATTTCAGCGTTTGTAGAGGACGTACTGTGGAGTAAAACGATGGCACCGGGATGGATCCTCCCAAGCAGCTTTTCAAAAGCCTCTTCGTGGGATGGCTGGCTATCCTGATACCAGTCGACGTAGGCGAGACTCCAGAAGAAGGTATGATAGCCAAGATCCTGTGCCATTTTCAGGTTGGCTTCGCTGTATTTGCCTTGTGGTGGACGATAAAATCTGGAAATTTCCTGTCCGGTGATCTGCTGATACAGTTTTTCAACTGTCTGGATTTCTTCAGAAAAGGATTCCATTGTAGAAATCTGTGACATGTCTTTGTGATGCCAGGTGTGGTTGCCGATGGTGTTACCGGCAGCGAGGATCTGTTTGATAAGTTCTGGATTGCTTTCCAGAAGTGTGCCGACGACGAAGAACGTTGCCGGAGCCTGATGTTTCGTAAGAGCTTCCAGAATAGCCGGTGTATTTCCATTTTCATAACCGGCATCGAAAGTAAGGTAGATTACCTTTTCGCCGGTGTCCTGTGCGTAAAAGGCATCAAATTTTTTCAACTCGTCAAATGTGGCATTGCCGACAGGGGGATCCCCATCCGTTTGGAAGCTGAGCCCCCAGTTGCCTTCAGAAGAGGTGGGAACAGCGGCTGGAAAGAAATGATCATGCAGAAATGCAGCGCCGGTTCCCACAAAGAAAGCCGCAAGGAAAAGAAAACAGATCCGTATAATATTTTTTGATTTTAATCTGGAAAACATAAAAGGAACTCCGATCGGATAGAAAACAGGTGATTGATAAAATATATGTGGAAATGGAAGGAAAAGAACCGAAATAGATAAAATAGAGGTCAGAAAATAAAGTGGACAAAAAGTAATAAAAGTGATCAAAAAATAAAAAAAAGGCTTGCATTTTTTCTGAGATGTGATATCATATTACTTGTCTTTAAGACGCGGGTGTAGTTCAATGGTAGAACACCAGCCTTCCAAGCTGGATACGTGGGT
>OGQO01003384.1_pt1 | contig 11107 bp, 8 predicted proteins | sample 1553241 | NCBI WGS metagenome assembly OGQO01 (sample SAMEA2579933, study PRJEB22360) | human gut metagenome | biome: human gut; feature: human-associated habitat; material: faeces | place: Denmark | collected 2008/2010
GATGCCAAGGAAACTGCTGAAAGCCCCCATCCACATCCAGGTACTGCTGATATCATTAGAGAAATTGCTGTTGTTGCAACTTTTGTCTTTTTTAACCCCTCTTTATACAAATACTTTACTCCTGAATATTTTATATATCCACATTCAACTTCTGGATAGTAAGCGCTATTAGCTTTTCTAACTTTACTTCCCGTATTATCATTAGAATTACAAACCCTGCAAATTATTGCTATCGCTGCGGTTATTCTTTTAAACTTCTCATGATTATACCTCCTATATCATACAAATCATCTGTTACCATTTCTAGTTACCATTTGCAATAATATAAGAATTCATATGATACGATGCTCTTTTATGAACACTGGCTCCACCCAATATATTACATGAACTCTTGCTATTATTTTTCTCCTCCTTTCCTTTATTATTTTGTATAATTTCCGACTACATGTATTGTACTGTCGGATTTATTTGTAACAAAAACACTGTATTCCCCTGTTTTTTTTATATTAAATGTCCTTTTTACTGTATTGGTTGTATCTACGTACATCCTACCTATATCTTTTGCCACTATCCCTATACGTACTTTTTGCTTTGGAATAACTTTTATATCTACTGTAATTTTACTACCTGCTTTTTTATAAAATGCTTTGGTTTTCTTTTCTGTCTTCGCACCAACCTTCCAATTCATATTAACTATTGTAGAAAATGGTAATATTTCTTCTATATATCCATCTTCTATCATCCAATTTTGTGAAAAAATAACATCTTGTTCATTTTCCATAGCAGTTACTGAAGTATTTAAATTACATATACATATTACACAACCCAAAATTATCACTAACAATTTCTTCATAATCACATTCTCCCCTCTACTATTTCTCCGTTTCTACCCAATAATATCCCCCTGCTATTGCTTTTTTCGTTCCTTGATTTTCTATAAACACTCGATATCGTCCATCTTTTTTTACCTTTAAGACACTTACCAGATTTACCCCATTCTCTATATAAGTTTCCTCCCCATCCTCATCAACAATTCCAATTGCTATATGTGTCTCTGGATGTTCTTCTTCAAATCCCATGCAGGCAGCTATGTCAACATAAGTTCCTTTGTTTAAATATCCCTCTTTTGTTTCTATTCTTTCTTTCGGCTTGATCTTCCATGTAAATGGTTTTCCATCATTCTCTTTTAATCTTTCATTTTTTATCATGCACTTTTTGATTCTGGTTTTATCATACATTCTATACTTTGCTTTCTGATCTTTTATATCACCTTCCGTTCCAACATTGATTTCCTCTCTTGTTTCATCTGCAATCTTATCGTATGCCTTTACAAATCCTATCCCTGAAGCAAATACCGTAGTTGCACTGAGTATGATCATTCCAAATAAGACACTCACAGAAATTCCTCTTCGCAGCCTTCTTTGTTGTCGATAAGATTTCATCCGTTCCATTCGTAGCTTTAATACTTCCTTACTCTCATATAACCCCGCTGTTGTATATCTTCCGTATCTGATCTCTTCCATAGAAATATCTATGATCGTAGAAAAATATCCTTTTACATCTGGCAGATATTCACATACTGTCCTGTCACAGTATGTTTCTCCCCATTGATCTAATTGATAAAAAACATCCTTTAACGCAGGTTGAAACCAGTATATACAACAGATAATGTTCGCCAAGTGTTTCCAAATGAGATCATGATGTTTATAATGAATCAATTCATGTGTAAATATCATATTTAACTGTTGTGGTTCATAAATTCTTGGCAGAATGATTCTTGGTTTCAAACCCCCATATAACATTGGTCCGCCTGCTTTTTCTAAGATCACTACTTGAATTTCTTTATGAACCCCTAACTTTTTTGATATGCTTTTTACCATACTTTGAATTTCATCGCCACATGGATCTGCATTTAAAATATCCTTCCTTATTGCTCTGTATTTCTTTAAAAATCTGATCGTAAAAATGATCGTTCCAACCAGCCAGATGATCATCAAAATTCCAATGACCCACTTGATCGGACCTGTAACTTCAAATACATAAGTACTCTTCTCAAATCCATTTGCATAGATCAACGTGATTGGTATGGCAAACATCAATAATACCATCTTCCATATCAGATAATTGATATCAATATATCCCTTGTGTTCTATCAACCGTCCTACAGCCTTCCAAAAAAGATATAAGATCGTTCCAAGCAGTGTACATAAGAATATTCCGCTAAATATTTTTATTATGATTATCATCAAAATCAAAGTCATCTAAGATCCCTCTTAACTCTTCCCCGTCTTCTTTTGTCAGTTTCTCTCCTAATGCACTTACTAATCGTTTTGCAGATCCGTCAAACCAACGATCTAAAACTTCCTCAGCTTGATATTTGCCATATGTTTCTTCATCGATCAATGGCTGCACATATGCTTTTCTTCCTTTCTTGGTAACTTTGATATATCCCTTCTCTTCTAGCCGGAACAGATATCCGCGGATACTTGTTCTTTTATAATCTTTATTGAGCTTTTCTTTGACTGTCTCTATCAGATCAAGAAAAGGAACTTCTCCTTGATAATCCCAAATGCATTGCATGATTCGTTCTTCTAGTCTGGTTAATTCTTCCATTTTCGTATTCCTCCTTTCTTTTATGTTCTATTTTTAGGTTACTTCTATTTTAACATTGTTTTGTATTTAATACAACATATTTACAGGTTATTTTTTTCAATAAAATAATCATTCTATGAAAAAATCACTGAATCCATATAATTCATATGAACTCAGCGATTTATCTACTATCCTCCGATCAACACCTTTTTACCTTCAAAGGCAAATCCATAATGTCTGATCACGCATCCAAAACCGTCAATGCCGTCACTGCTCCAACAATACATAAGATTCCAACAACATCGATCATTCCAAAGGCCTGTCCAAGCACGGTTGCGGAAAGAATCGTTGCAACCAGCGGTTCCACGCATCCAAGCATACTTCCCTGAACTGGTCCTAACATGGAAATCCCATGGAGATAACAGGAAAACGCCACGATCGTTCCTAAGAATACAACTCCACCGACAAACATTCCCCATCCTGTTGTCTCTAAAGTACCAAATTCGTCTAATAATTTCTTTGGCTGCACGTTATAAACTGCAAAAGCAAAAGCGGATAACAATCCCCAGAATAATGCTGCATTGGTGATCACTAAGTTTTTTATACTTCCATGTGTTGCAAGCAAAAAGATTCCTACGATCACAGTTGCCAGTACAAGCACTTCTTCTTTCTTTGGAAATCTTTTTTCCACTAATACAAAGAACACCATAATTAAGATTGGTGCAGAATACTGAAGAACTGTCGCAGTTCCCGGATTTGACTCCTGAATGGCAAGGAAGTACGTCATCTGACACATAGCCATTCCAATCATCCCGAAGATCAGCTGATTGACCGCTGAATCTTTTCTTTTCCATACACGAAAAATTGAATTCCCTTTTCTCTGATACATAAGCAACAGCAGGCAGATTCCTGCCCCTAATAATCTGACTGTCACAAGCCACGTAGCCGTCAGATCTTTTGCATCAAATAAATATTTCCCCATCACACCAGACATGCCCCAGCAGCATCCTCCTGCAACTGTAAAGCAGATTCCTTTTAAACTTCGATTCATAAATACATTTCTCCTCGTATCTGTATTTTTATCTATTCTTCTGTGAGTAAATTATCAAATTCACATTTTTCAAATTCCTGAATGGAAATATTTTTCTTGTTTGGATTGGCGTATACAAAAGTCTTATCTACATTTTCTAGGTAATTTTGAATCTTATCATTTGTCGCACTGATGATTGCCTGGAATCCTAGATTCCTGATCAGGTCAATACAACTTGCAACTTTCTCTGCATCCATCTTAGAGAATGCTTCATCTAAGACAACCAGACGGATGCTTGGATTTCTTCGTACTTTTGGTGAAAGATGAATTCCATAGGCCTGTGCAAAACTTGCGAGTAATGCAACATATAATGGGTTCTGTCCTTCTCCACCAGAGTTTTTCTTGATCATCTTACTTAATCCGATCGTCAGTTTTTCATCACCATCCACAATCTGTTCCATATCAAAGGACAGATACGTACGATAATCAGAATATTTCTGCATATCACGTTTCGCATTCTCAAGTTCTTCACCGGTTGCACCTTCTGGCGGGATAAAGATCTCGATTAATTCATTCATCAGTTCCCCGTATTTATTCTCATGTTCCATAGAGAAGAGATTCATCTGGTCATCCATCGTTGTATTTAAGACAGATGGATCGATATTCAGAGAATCATCCATAAACATTGGATAATATTTTCCATCGGCTCCTGTATTTCTTGTGATCTTAAATTGATATTTGTCTTTCCCAAAGTCGAGTCCACTGATCATGCGGTTTAATTCATCCCTGCGCTGATAAGCTTCCCTGATCGCGCTTCGAATCTTGTATACAAAGTCATCTTTGAAATGTTCCATTGCTGTTTTTGCCTGTTTTGCAGCTTTTTCACGATACATTTCCATGTGGTCAGATGATAATTCCTTATAAAGCTTGTCATACACATCATTATTCTCATCTACTGCTGAGAATGTGCGGTTCGGATATTCCCTTAAATATGCAGTTCTGACTTCCACAAGCTTTCGATATTCTTCTTCCTTCTTCGTTCCGGCATCATAGTATTTCCTTGCTGCACGTTTTTTGAAACGTTCATAGTCTTCTGTGTCTGTCTTCTCAATCTCCTGTGCAAACTGCTGCTCGTACTCTCCATTTGCCGGTAATTCATTCTGTGCACGGATCAATGCTTCATTCTGGTCAATGATCTGCTGTCTGCATTCTTTTAATGCATTCTGTGTTGCCCAGATTGCTTCTTTCATTGCATTGATCTCTTGTTTGCAATCTTCCTGTTTTAACCTGTTCTGGTCTCTTTCCTCTTCTAGACCTTTTAAGGCACCTTCTCTTAATTTTGTCAGCTGATTTTCTAAATCTTCATATTCTTCCTGACGTTCTTTCGCACGTTCCAGTGTTTCTTGCTGTTTTAAATATTCTTCGGCTGACTGTGGAAGATATTCATAGTCCAAAATAACAACAGCACTTAAAACTTCTTTTTCTAATGGATCTTTTTTATCAAAGATCTTGTCCTTTTCTTTCTCTAATTCTTTGATCCTGTGGCGTAAACTGTTGTCTCCAATGTAGGAATTTCTTGTGTACTGTTTTGGATCTAATCGTTTTAACTGGAAATTTTTATAAAGCATTCCATCTGGTGTGATACCAGTACGGCAATTTCTTAATTCATCGATCGTCTCACATTTGATCACACGCCCGATTAAGGATTCTATCAGCTTTTTCACATAAGACTGTTCTGCAAGAACTTCTTCTGACAATGCATTTTCCTCAACCTTCATGTCCTGCTTATCAATCTTTTGTGTGTCTGCGATCGAAATTCTCCAGTATTTCTTCTGATCCATATCACGATAGATTTCCATGGCATCCTTAACGTATTGGGGTTCCACGATGAGTGTTAATTTATTCGATCCTAAATATCCTTCGACCGCTTTATGCCATTTCTCATCTTTCATGTCTAACAGATCGGCAAGCACATTTACTTTTACAAAATCACCACATTTTTCGCTTAATTTCGTCTGTAATTCATATCTTGCATCCAGAACTTCTTTTGGATATGCTTTGTTACCCTTTTTCAGTTCTTTCAACTCATCAGAAATAGATTTCTCCTGTTTCTTTAAGGCTCTCAGTGCAGACGCATTATCTTGTCGTTCTTCCTCAGTTTCTTTTCTTAAGATATCCAATGTATGTTTTAATCGATTCAGATCATCTTCTGTGATATCTCCCTGTTCAAATTTCTCGATATCCCAGATTGCCTGATTTGGTGTAATATCGAGATCACACCATTTTTTTAAGTCTTTTGATGTCTGTTCCCATCGCTGTACGGAATGATTTAACTGTCCTAACAACTCCTGAACATCCTTTTTCCTTGTTGCGATCTGATCGTATCCACTTCCTGCGATCTGTGCTACTAATGCATCGTATTCTTTGGCGAGTTTCTCTAGTTTCTTCTCAAGAACTGTTTCATTCTCTTCCTGTGTCTTTAGATCTTTCTCTCCATCTTCAATCTTTTGCTGTAATAGATGAATATCTGTTTTTAATTTCAGGACATCCAGTTTGTTCATGCGGTACTGACAATAATCCTGTTCCTCTTTTTTGGTCTTGAATTTAACGAAACTTTCTTTGATCTCTTCTAAGCTCTTTGCTTCCTTTAATGTATCTTCGATTCTCTGACGCATTCTTCCATACTGCATCACGCTTTCCTGCATATCTTCAATATGAATGTCCTGCTCCATACAAATGTATTCTTTCACAAAATCTTCGAGCTTGATATTCATTTTAAATGGAATCGCGCGTTTAAACAGTCTTGGAAATTTCTCCATATCAAGACCGCCAAGATAGATGTCATACATCTGTTTTCTAAATCTCTCGTTGCTTGTTCCAAAATAGAAATCTTCTTTTTTGAAGTTTTTCTGCATATATTTGCGGAGTTCCGAAATTGTCATCGCATGCTCTTCCGTACGGTAAGCATTCTCTAAAATGCCGCCTTTGTGCCAGAAAAATAATCTGGATGTATCATTTCTTGCTGTATCTACATCAAATACAACTCCCAGACATTCTTTTTCGTCAGATTCTGTCTGTGTAAATTCCAGAACGATCGTTGTGGAGAAGTTTTTATTTCTCAAATAAGTAACTTCATCTTTCTCTCCGACCGCAACCATTCCTCGCAGGTATTCGATCAGATTTCGATCGGAATCGTCTGCTGCCGCCTTATTAAAGAATCCACGACCATCTGTATTCGCATATAAAACGATCTGCATCGCATCGATCACTGTTGACTTTCCACTTCCAGAATGTCCGGTAAAAAAGTTGATTCCATCGTTGAAACTTAATATTTTCTGATCTATATAATGCCAATTATTCAGGCATATCTTCGATAATGCCAGAAATGGCTGCTTCGTCTTCGTCAAACTCACTGTCTACTTCCTCCTTGCTGAAACTTTCGATCAATCTGCGGATGTCATCTCCTAGTAACACGACATTCACGCATGGATAGATCATCATTCTTGTCTCTTCATTTAATTCTTCTAATACATCGAGTGGTTCGATGATCTGATATCTCTTTAATAATGCGATGGAACGACGCATCTCAGTGATGGATGGCAAGGTTTTCATCAGATGAAAATCGTTGATCTTTTCATGGATTTCTCCTAATGATGTATACACACTTGTATTCGATGACGCCTCTGCCATATGTTCATCGTATAATAATTTTAAGATCAGAAGATAAATGGTTGATAATCTAGAAATCTTCTCTCCGATCAAAGTTTCTCCTTCGATATAAAAGACTCCCAGATGCAGATTTTCTCTTAATTCGATTCCTGAAATCTTAAAATATTCTCTTAAAAATTCCTGATGCAGGTCAATGGTTCTAAATTCTTTATTGTATACAAGTCTTCCGCTCTTTTTATCATATTTTCTTTCTAATACAAATGTCTGTTTTAACAACGTACGGATCACTTTCGTGACCGCATTTTTTTCTTCGTCATTCAATTCTTCATAATACGGTATCATGATTTCGGTTTCCTCCTTACAAAAGTTAATGCCGGATAGCGGTAACTTCCATTATCAATCAATTTATCGTCTCTCTCGATCACTTTATATTTACTGTTTCTTCTCGTGCTGTAATCGTAGGCAAGGATTAATTTCTCAAAGGACTCTTCATCCCTGATATCAATATCCTTAACTTCCATATGGTCATCATGCATGTAAGCTTCAATGAAATCTTCAATCTCAGCCTGTTGGTATCTTGTATGAATCTTATTTAATCTTAGGACATCTTCTCTTGATAATTCTTCCTGCTGCTTTTCTTCTTCTACCTGACTTGCAAAATCTCTTCGTTTTCTCTTCTTATACAAAGACTTCTCTGAAAGCACTTCAAAATGAGACAGATTCATACTCTGTCCGACCTTCTCGATCTTTTCCTCGCTGTCCTTAGAATCCCCGATCGTCTTTAACAGCTGGATCATCAGACCTCTTGTGTCGGATTCTCCATTCAGCATGTAATTCATACGTGTTACAGTTGCCCTGATATATTTGGAATGTTCTTTATCCATATTGGAAATTCGATGTTCTATGTCATCAAATCCACGCTCGATCGCATTAATGATACTTAAGACATCTTCACCTTTTTCTTTATCTGCTTTCTTCTGTACCTGTTCCATCCATGGAATATCTTCTCTCATTTCTCTTAAACATCGTTTGATATCATTTTTATATAAATAGAAGTTATCATTTGTCTTTAAGATATGATATTTCTTCTCAACGATCTCCTCGACGTAACCTTCCAAATGTTCTGCCAGCACTTCTTCATATGATTTCTGTTTTAGCAGTCGGCTAAAGAAATGGTCCATGTTGTGTAACATATCCTGCAAGGCTTTATTTAATTTCTTTGTATTAATAAGCGCTGTTTTTAACATGGCTAAGTTCATCTTCTTATCATGCCAGAATGAAAACAGTGTTGCGTATACATTCTGGATATAGATCTCTGTGTCATCCGTTGATGGGTTGACTAATTCTTCAAATGCTGTTAAAAATACGGCTGCGTAATCAGGAATGATGATATTGGTGGTTAATGTTGAGAAATCTTCGATCCTCTTTAACCAGCCTGTCTTGATCAGCCAGTTTAAGATCCTGTTTGGTGGTGTCTGGCTTGCATCAGTTTCTGATTCAAATTCTTCAGGAGATAACCAGATCCGCTGGCTTTCGTTCCAGTCTTCTAATACCTGAAGGCATACTTCTTTACTTAAATAATAATTGTTATATTCATATTCTTCGTTGATCTTCAGCAAGGCTTCCATATAAAGTTCTCTGTTCATCGAACGAAATAAACTCCAGAATGAATCTGGGATATCATAGGCAAATTTCATAGGTAACTTCCTTCTTTGGTTGTACTTTATTCTCTGACTCTTTATTTTAACTGATTCGAATGACCTCGTAAAGTGATTTCCTATGAAATAATAATTGACACAAGTCCGAAATCGGACTATAATTATCATAATCTTGTAGTCTGATTTCGGACTTGATATAATTGTTATAAGAAAGGAAGTCACTATGGAATCGAAACAAAATCGTGCCTTAAAGGAATTTGATTCTCTCTATAAGATGATCGATGATGTCTATCATGAGATTGCTCTTTCCATGCATCTTACGGATTCCGCATTTCTCATTTTATATTGTCTGTTAGAACTTGGAGATGGTTGCTCTCAGAAAGATATCTGCAAACTTTACTCCATCTCAAAACAAACGGTGAATTCTTCCGTAAAATCATTAGAAGATAAAGAAGTTTTGATCCGTAAAGCCGGCGTCGGAAGGGATATCCACTTATTTTTTACAGAGTTTGGACGAGAATTTTCTGAAAAACATATCGGTCCTGTCTTTGATATGGAAAATGCTACATTTGAATCTATGGAGCCTTCGGAGTGTGAACAGCTGCTTTCTCTTACGAGAAAATATGTTCAGATTTTAAAGAAAAATATGAAACAATATGTCTTAGAGGAAAAGGAGTTTTAGTTTATCATGAAGATTCAATTATCAGATCATTTCACTTACAAACGTCTGATCCGTTTTGTATTTCCATCGATCATTATGATGATCTGTACTTCGATGTACAGTATTATTGATGGATTATTTATTTCCAATTTTGCAGGAAAAACAGCATTTGCTGCGGTCAATCTGATCCTTCCTGTTGCGATGGGTGTTGGAGCAATTGGATTTATGATCGGTTCTGGTGGAAGTGCGATCGTTGCAAAAACGCTTGGTGAGGGTAAAAAAGAAAAAGCAAATGAATATTTTTCTATGCTGATCTTTACTGCTTTGATCGGAGCTACGATCCTGTCTGTCTTTGGATTTATTTTTATAAGGCAGATCTGTATGGCACTTGGGGCGCGTGGACAGCTGCTTGAATATGCGTCTACTTATGGACGTATTATGTTTGTATCACAGCCAATGTTTATGATGCAGACGATCTTTTATAACTTCTTTATTACAGCTGAGAAACCTTCTTATAGTCTTCGTATGTCTTTGATCTCTGGCGTGATCAATATTGTGTTTGACTATCTCTTTATCGGAGTTATGCATTATGGTGTTGCCGGGGCTGCGGTTGCAACTGCCATGGGTGAGTATGTTGGCGGGCTTGTACCGTTGATCTATTTTGCGCGGAAAAATAACAGCAGCCGTCTTCGTCTTGTGAAACCTGTCTGGAGAAAAGATATTTTATTAAAGACCTGTTTAAATGGTTCTTCGGAATTTATGACAAATGCTTCTTCTTCCGTTGTAAATATGCTTTATAATACACAGTTAATGCGCCTTGCTGGTGCAGATGGTGTTGCTGCTTATGGTGTGATCATGTATGCGAACTTTATCTTTGCTGCAATCTATCTTGGATATTCTATGGGAAGCGCTCCGATCACCAGTTATAATTATGGGGCTGGAAATCATTCGGAATTGAAGAATATGTTGAAGAAGAGTTTGTCTTTAATTGCTGTAACTGGGGTTTGTCTGACTTTGATCTCTGAGTTTTTTTCCCATCCGCTGATCAATATCTTTGTTGGATATGATGCTGATCTGTTTGCTATGACGTTACATGGATTCCGGTTGTATGCATTTGTATTTTTGATCAATGGAGTTAATATCTGGGCTTCTTCGTTCTTTACAGCTTTGAATAATGGGGTTGTTTCTGGGATGATTGCGTTCCTTCGAACTTTGTTGTTTCAGATTGGGTGTATTATGCTGCTGCCAATTTTGCTTGGATTGAATGGAATCTGGATGGGAGTTGTTGTGGCGGAGATGTTGACTTTAATTGTTACGATTTATTTTTTACGGAGTAGAAGGAAAGTTTATCACTACTAGATTTTGTAATAGTGTTTCATGTATGAGTCAGAAAGAAGATAAGAAAAAATATTTATAAGAATACAAGGTGACACTCCGCATTTTTGAAAGCGTTTTTTACAAATCGCTGATTCGCGCCTGTTCCTTTGATAACTCCCT
>OGQO01003390.1_pt1 | contig 11090 bp, 9 predicted proteins | sample 1553241 | NCBI WGS metagenome assembly OGQO01 (sample SAMEA2579933, study PRJEB22360) | human gut metagenome | biome: human gut; feature: human-associated habitat; material: faeces | place: Denmark | collected 2008/2010
AAAACGCTCCGCAAGGATGCACACTGCGGCGTATAAGGTAGATGTCGCAAGCGACCGCCGCAGGCACGAGAATGTGCCAAGGCACATTCTTTTTTACGAGGGTAGCGAGAAACTGAAATTTTAAGGAGGACTAACATGTACGAAAAAGTTTCCCCAAATCTAAATTTTGTGGACAGAGAAAAGCAGACTGTAAAATTCTGGAAAGACAATGATATTTTTAAGAAAAGTATGGAGAACCGGAAAGAAGGCGAGACCTATACTTTCTATGATGGACCGCCAACTGCAAATGGTAAGCCACATATCGGTCACGTATTAACCCGTGTTATCAAAGACATGATTCCAAGATACCAGACCATGAAGGGCAAATATGTCCCACGTAAAGCCGGATGGGATACCCATGGACTTCCGGTAGAGCTGGAAGTAGAAAAGCTTTTAGGCTTAAACGGAAAAGAGCAGATTGAAGAATATGGTATGGAGCCATTCATCAAGAAATGTAAAGAATCCGTATGGAAATACAAAGGAATGTGGGAAGATTTTTCAGGAACCGTTGGATTCTGGGCTGATATGGAAAACCCATATGTAACCTATGATGATAATTTCATTGAATCTGAGTGGTGGGCTCTTAAGAAAATCTGGGATAAGAAGCTGTTATACAAAGGTTTCAAGATTGTTCCTTACTGCCCGAGATGTGGAACCCCGCTTTCTTCCCAGGAAGTAGCACAGGGATATAAGACGGTAAAAGAACGTTCTGCAATCGTAAGATTCAAAGTAATCGGAGAAGATGCATATTTCCTGGCATGGACCACAACTCCATGGACACTTCCATCTAACGTTGCACTTTGTGTAAACCCGGACGAGACTTACTGTAAAGTAAAAGCTGCTGACGGATATACTTATTATATGGCAGAAGCATTGTTAGATAAGGTACTTGGTAAATTTGCGGATGAAGAAAATGGCGTAAAAGCATATGAAGTATTGGATACTTTTCCAGGAAAGTCCTTAGAGTACAAGGAATATGAGCCATTATTTGACTGCGCAAAGGAAATCTGTGAGAAACAGCATAAGAAAGGCTACTATGTAACCTGTGATACTTATGTAACCATGACAGATGGTACCGGTATCGTTCACATCGCACCTGCATTTGGTGAAGACGATGCCCAGGTTGGACGTAGATACGGACTTCCATTTGTCCAGCTGGTAGACGGAAAAGGAGAACTTACCAAAGAGACTCCATATGCCGGTGTATTTGTAAAGAAAGCAGACCCAATGGTATTAAAAGACCTGGAAGAAAAAGGACTACTTTTTGATGCACCAAAATTTGAACATGAATATCCACACTGCTGGCGTTGTGATACTCCTCTGATTTACTATGCAAGAGAATCCTGGTTCATTAAGATGACCGCAGTAAAAGAGGATTTGATCCGCAATAACAATACCGTAAACTGGATTCCGGAATCTATCGGAAAAGGACGTTTCGGTGACTGGCTTGAAAATATTCAGGACTGGGGTATTTCCCGTAACCGTTACTGGGGAACTCCGCTTCCTGTATGGGAGTGTTCCTGTGGACATCAGGAGTGTATCGGAAGCCGTGCAGAATTAGCAGAGCGCAGTGGTAACCCGGATGATGCCAAAGTAGAATTACATCGTCCATACATTGATGCAGTAACCTTCAAGTGCCCGGATTGTGGCGGCGAAATGCATCGTGTACCGGAAGTAATTGACTGCTGGTTTGACTCAGGAGCAATGCCATTTGCACAGCATCATTATCCATTTGAAAATGAAGACCTCTTTAAACAGCAGTTCCCTGCACAGTTTATTTCCGAGGCAGTAGACCAGACCCGTGGATGGTTCTATTCCCTGATGGCAGAGTCTACCTTATTATTTAATAAAGCACCATATGAAAATGTTATCGTATTGGGACATGTACAGGATGAAAATGGACAGAAGATGAGTAAGTCCAAAGGAAATGCCGTTGACCCGTTTGATGCATTAGAGACTTACGGAGCAGATGCAATCCGCTGGTATTTCTACATCAACTCCGCACCATGGCTGCCAAACCGTTTCCATGGAAAGGCAGTACAGGAAGGACAGCGTAAATTCCTTGGAACACTTTGGAATACTTATGCATTCTTCGTGTTGTATGCAAATATTGATGAATTTGATGCAACCAAATATACACTGGATTATGAGAAACTTTCCGTTATGGATAAATGGCTTCTCTCCAAACTCAATACACTGATTAAGACTGTAGATAATAATTTGGGTAATTATCGTATTCCGGAAGCTGCAAGAGCACTGGATGAATTTGTAGATGAGATGAGTAACTGGTATGTAAGACGTTGTCGTGAGCGTTTCTGGGCAAAGGGCATGGAGCAGGATAAAATCAATGCATATATGACTCTTTATACTGCACTGGTAACTGTATGCAAGGTAGCAGCGCCGATGATTCCTTTCATGACAGAAGAAATTTACCAGAACCTGGTATGCAGCATCGACAAGAGTGCGCCGGAAAGCATCCATCTTTGCGACTATCCGGTGGCAAACGAGAGCTGGATAGACAGTGAATTAGAGAAAAATATGGACGAAGTATTGAAAATCGTTGTTATGGGCCGTGCCTGCAGAAATACTGCAAACATCAAGAACCGTCAGCCGATTGGAAATATGTTTGTAAAAGCACCATTTGAATTATCCGAATACTTTACAGAGATTATCGAAGATGAGCTGAATGTAAAGAAAGTGACATTTACAGAGGATGTCAGTGCATATACTAGCTATACCTTCAAACCACAGCTTCGTACCGTTGGACCGAAATTCGGTAAATATTTAGGTCAGATTCAGAAAGCACTTGCAGAATTAGACGGCAACAAGGCAATGGCTGAGCTTAAGAGCACAGGTGCACTGAAACTTGACAGTATAAGCAACGAAGTTGTATTATATGAAGAGGATTTACTTATCACCATGACACAGCAGGAAGGTTACATGACAGAAGGTGATAATGAAGTGACCGTAGTTCTTGATACGAACCTTACTCCAGAACTTTTAGAGGAAGGAATGGTAAGAGAATTAATCAGCAAAATCCAGACAATGCGTAAGGAAGCAGGATTTGAAGTAATGGATAAAATTACTGTTTCTTATAAGGCAGATCAGAAAGTAAAAGACATCTTCGCAAAATATGGGGAAGAAATTGCAAAAGAAGTTCTGGCTGAGAGTGTTGTGGCTGATACGGTGAGCGGATATCAGAAAGAATGGAACATTAATGGTGAAACGGTTGTGCTTGGCGTGGAAAAGAAATAAGCAGAATAAAGATAAGGGAGTGGAGCCGACAGGGGCTTGCTCCCTTTTTGCACAAAAAACACCGGAATCGAAACAAAAGGAGAACATTATGAAAAGCAAAATGTTTGAAAAGGAAACCTTCAAAAAAGAGGTGGTTGAGAACGTAAAATACCTCTATCGTAAGACAATGGATGAAGCAAGCGAGCAGGAAATTTTCCAGGCAGTATCCTACGTTGTAAAAGATGTAATCATTGACCAGTGGCTTGCAACCCAGCAGGAATTTGATAAAGCAGATCCAAAGATTGTATACTATATGTCCATGGAGTTCTTAATGGGCCGTGCATTAGGCAACAACCTGATTAACCTAACTGTGTACAATGAAGTGAAAGAAGCTTTAGAGGAAATGGGAATCAACTTAAATGCCATAGAGGATCAGGAGCCGGACCCGGCACTTGGAAATGGTGGACTGGGAAGACTTGCTGCCTGCTTTATGGAATCTTTGGCAACTCTGGGATATCCGGCATATGGTTGTGGAATCCGTTACCATTATGGAATGTTCCGTCAGAAAATAGAGAATGGTTATCAGGTAGAAGAGCCGGATAACTGGTTACAGAATGGATATCCATTTGAATTAAAACGTCCGGAATACAATTTCGAAGTAAAATTTGGTGGATATGTACGTGCAGAGGCACAGCCAGATGGAAGAACCAGATTCGTACAGGAAGGCTATCAGTCCGTAAAAGCAATTCCTTATGATATGCCAATCGTAGGTTATAACAATAATGTAGTAAATACATTGATGATCTGGGATGCAGAGCCAATGGAATGCTTCGAGCTGGATTCCTTTGATAAAGGTGATTATCATCGTGCAATCGAACAGCAAAACCTTGCAAAGAACTTAGTAGAAGTTCTCTATCCGAATGATAACCATATCGCAGGAAAAGAGCTTCGTTTAAAACAGCAGTACTTCTTTGTATCTGCCAGCTTACAGCGTGCGATTGCAAGATTTAAGAAGAATCATCCAGACATTCATATGCTTCCTGAAAAAGCAGTATTCCAGATGAATGATACCCATCCAACCGTAGCAGTTGCAGAGTTAATGCGTATCTTACTGGATGAAGAAGGCTTGGAGTGGGATGATGCATGGAATATTACAACAAAATGTTGTGCATATACCAACCATACCATCATGGCAGAAGCATTAGAGAAATGGCCAATCGAGATTTTCTCAAGACTGCTTCCTAGAATTTACCAGATTGTAGAAGAAATCAACCGTCGTTTTGTACTGGAAATCCAGCAGAAATATCCTGGAGACAACCACAAGGTTGAGAAGATGGCAATTATATATGATGGTCAGGTAAAAATGGCTCATCTGGCAATCTGTGCAGGATATTCTGTAAATGGTGTAGCGGCACTTCATACAGAAATCCTTAAGAAACAGGAATTAAAAGATTTTTACGAGATGTTCCCGGAGAAATTTAATAATAAGACCAATGGTATTACACAGCGTCGTTTCTTAATGCATGGTGATCCATTACTTGCAGACTGGGTAACCAAATATGTTGGAAAAGACTGGATTACAGACCTTTCCCGCATCAAGAGATTAGAGTTCTATGCAGATGATGAAAAGGTTCAGCAGGAATTCTTAAATATCAAATATCAGAACAAGCTGCGTCTTGCATCTTATATCGAAGAACACAACGGAATTGAAGTAAATCCTCGTTCTATCTTTGATGTACAGGTAAAACGTCTGCATGAGTACAAACGCCAGCTCTTAAATATTCTTCATGTAATGTATCTTTACAATGAATTAAAAGAGCATCCGGATATGGAATTCATTCCAAGAACTTTCATTTTCGGAGCAAAAGCAGCAGCAGGCTACCGCAATGCAAAACTTACCATCAAATTAATCAACTCTGTTGCAGATGTCATCAACAATGATAAGTCTATCAACGGAAAGATTAAGGTTGTATTTATCGAAGACTACAAGGTATCCAATGCAGAGATTATTTTTGCAGCAGCAGATGTCAGCGAGCAGATTTCTACTGCAAGTAAGGAAGCTTCCGGAACCGGTAATATGAAGTTCATGCTGAATGGAGCGCTTACTATCGGAACCATGGATGGTGCAAACGTTGAGATGGCAGAAGAAGTCGGCAAAGAAAACATGTTTATCTTCGGTATGAGCTCTGACGAAGTGATTGCTCATGAGCAGAAACGCGATTATGACCCAATGCAGATTTTCAACAATGATCAGGATGTCCGTAAAGTTCTGATGCAGTTAATCAACGGATTCTATTCACCAAATGATCCGGAATTGTTCCGTGACCTTTACAACTCACTGCTGAATACACAGTGCACACAGTACGCAGATACTTACTTTATTCTGGCAGACTTCCGTTCTTATGTGGAAGCACAGAAGAAGATTAATGCTGCATATGCAGATGAAAAAGAATGGGCTAGAAAAGCAATCTTAAATATTGCAGCTTCCGGCAAATTCTCATCTGACCGTACGATTCAGGAATATGTGGATGATATCTGGCACCTGAACAAAATCACTGTTACAGTAGATGACAAAGCAGAATAAAATTAAGAAATAAAAGCATAAGCATAAAAACAGAAAGAGGCAGCAGCCCGGCAGGGTTGTTGCCTCTTTCTGCTTTAAGACGTTAGGCATCCGTAAGAAGCACCGGTGACAGATTCTGTGAGGTTTAAGCTACTGGGAAAAATTTACTTGTATTCAAAGAACTTATTTGTTACAATCAACACAAAGCATATATTCTGATTTTCGAATGGCGAAAGCCAGTCTAAATTTCTAGTATCAATTCAATGAATTCTATGCTTTTAAATTCTAATTACAATTAATAAACGCATAGTGCATTGAAGAGGCGGAAGTTTAGGAAAATATGAGATATATGCAATCCTGCTTTTCACTGCATTATGGGAAAAGGAGGAAAAATGAGAACTTTAGAAGAACTGAATCTGGTGGATGACTTTCTGGTAAATAGCTTAACCAGTCACAAAATTTATGGGGAACAGTCAGCGAGGTATATTTTGGAATGCATTCTGCACCGACAGATAGGAAAGCTTACGGTAGTGCCGCAGCGTTTCTTTTGCGGAGAGAATACAGAAACCCACGGAATCCGGCTGGATGTATATCTGGATGAAGAGAATGGTGAAATCTTTGATATAGAACCGGACCAGAATGACGGAAAGAACGAGATGGCAGCATTGCCAAGAAGAGTCCGTTTCTATCATGCAAAAATTGACGCGGGAAATTTGCCATCGGGCGAAACCTATGGAAGTCTTCGGAATGTTGTTGTGATTTTCATTACAACTTATGACCCCTTTGGACTGAACCGTATGGTGTATACCATTAAGAACTGTTGTGTAGAAGTGCCGGAATTAAAGTATGAGGATGGTGCACAGACGATATTCCTGTATACAAGAGGAAGTGAAGGAAATCCGCCGGAGGAATTAAAACAGCTACTGCATTACATGGAACATTCATCTGTAGAGAATGCTTCCACCGAAAACCTGAAAAAGTTACACCGGATGGTAACTGCAGTCAAACGGGATGGAGAGGTAGGTCTTGCATATATGAAGAGCTTTGAGAGAGAAGAAAGAATTCGCAAACAGGGCGAAGAGGAAGGCAGAAAAGAAGGCTTGGAAGAGGGCGAAATAGTAGGAAAAACGAAGGAAGTTATAAAGCTTGGACGCAGATTCGGAAAGTCAGAGAAGGAAATTATTCTATTGCTGCAGGAGGAACTGCATATAGATAAAGATAAGGCAACGGATTTTCTGGAAAAGTATGATAAGTAAGACGATTAGAAAGAATGTGAGAATTACAGCATGAGCAACAAATTGGCGAAGCATCAGAAACAAAAAGAACGATTAACCGGAAAGCAGAAGAAAGTTCTGTTCTGGAGTTGTTTTGCTGCTTTAAGCATAGCTTTTCTGGCGGTCTGGTTAAACGTATTTTTGACGTCGAAGGCACTTAACAGGCAAATGGAAGAGATGGTACTAGGAGAAGATTATGATAGAGAAGATGTAGTGATAACGGATAAAAGGAGCGAAGATGCTTCGGCAGATAATGCCATATCTCAAAATTATTTCTTCTATTATCATGGTGGCAAAACGAATGAATATAATAAGCGGATGCAGGTGCCGGAAAGTGTATATACAGAATATGAGGTGGGAGATACCATAACTGCATATACTACAGATCATATAAAATATTCTTATAATAAAGTAGGCATTCTTCCGGATAAAAAATTTAGGAACAATGAATTAATGAAAGTAGCCGGAGTGGTGCTTGGGGCTGCAATAGGTTTCCTGAGTTTGTGGGGCTTATTAAACAGAAAGATAAGTTAAAAACTATGATTTTAGGAGAAATTCAAGATGTTATATATTATGCGGCATGGAAAAACAGAATGGAATGCATTACATAAAATACAGGGAAGAACGGATATCCCATTGAATGAAGAAGGACGCCTGATGGCGAAAAAAGCATGGGAAGAGTATAAAGATTTACACATAGATGTGTGTTATTGTTCTCCGTTGATAAGGGCTGTTGAGACAGCACAAATTGTGTTAAAAAACCGGGAAATTCCAATAATAAAAGATGAACGGCTGATGGAAATGAGTTTTGGTGATTATGAGGGAATCGAAAACAGCTTTGCTATTCCGGATTGCCCGATTAATATTTTATTTCAAAAGCCGGGAGAATATCACGAATCGATAGGTGGAGCAGAAACCTGGGAGGAACTCTTTGCAAGAACCGGCGCATTTTTGAAGGAAGTGATAGAGCCGCAGCTACAGGAGGGGAAGGATATCCTGATTGTGGGACATGGTGCGATGAATGCAAGCATTATATGTCAGGTGAAAGGTATGCCGATTGAGGAATTTTGGAGCGCAGGACTGGAGCAGTGTAAAATTCTGGAACTGTAAATGGAAAAGATGATTTTTATACATTTTTCCGATACTTATCTGGTGTGGTATTGTAAAATTTACGGAAAAGCTCACAAAAATAACTGGTGCTTGAAAATCCACAGGCATAGGCTGTTTCGGTAATCGAAATTGATGTATTTCTGAGAAGAAAAATTGATTTTTTCAAACGATAACAGTTTAAATATTGCATGGGCGAAGTGGACAAATATTTTTGAAAAAGAGAGGTACATTTGGTTTTACAGCAATTTCCGGCAGACGAAATATCTTTCAGCAGAATTTTATTTTGGTAATTCTTTTGTACATATCCAATCATTGCAGCAAGAGATAAAATGTCTGCTGTATTTTTAGTATGGTTAGGAAAAAAGTTCATATTTTCAGAGAGAAGTTTGAAAATATGAGCAAATTTTTCCAGAATAATAAACGGCTGTAAATAATCTGCATTATCTTCATAGAGCATTTTAAGATCATGGAGAATAGTATTTTGCCACTGAATAATTGGATTTAATTTTTGAAAGGGAAAATGTATATTTTGCAATAAAGGATTTAAATAATTTTTTTTGAAAGAGTCATTTACGGAAAGAAGCTGAGGAGACAACAAAATGCAGATAAAGGAGCATTCAGTATGAGCATAGGAATAGCCATAGTGAAAACAGTGGCTATTCACAAAAATTCCTTCGCCTTCCTGTAGAAAAATTTTTTGTCCATTGACATCATAAGACATCTGTCCTTCTAAAATTAGAATAAATTCAAGGTCATCATGCCAGTGGCTGACTGCATGAAAATCAGGATAGTCGGAGAGATTTCCTTTTTTAATATATGCCGGAAAGTCCGGATGATTATAAATAACATTTTCGGATGCATCTGAATTTAAAACAGTTGTTGGACATACTTTCATGGGGTCAGCTCCTTTGCGAACGATTGTTATATGATTATGGCTGATTTTGATATAAAAATCAATAGAAAAGGTATATTTTAATATTATATCAAGCGGAAGAAAAGGAGAATGAGAAAATGGACATGAAAAAGAGAAGAGATATGCAGCTTGCTTATATTTCAGATGAGACCGTTATGGAAGAACAGGTGAAATGCAGAAAGATTCTGCAAAAACTTAATTTCGCTGATCGGTCAGATTTTGATGGAATTGCAGAAATCGTAAAAGAACTTCTTGGAAAATCGGAGGGTGCATGTATCAATCCGCCGTTTTACTGCGATTATGGTTCACATATTGAAGTGGGGAAAAATTTCTTTGCAAATTATAACTGTACCATTATCGATGTGGCAAAAGTAAAAATTGGTGATAATTGTCAGATGGCCCCCAACGTTTCTATTTACACGGCAGGACATCCGATTTATCCGGATACGCGGAATTCTGCTTTTGAATATGGAAAAGAGGTTGTTATCGGGGATAACGTGTGGCTGGGCGGAAATACAGTAGTATGTCCGGGCGTACATATTGGAGATAATGTGGTAGTTGGCGCCGGAAGTGTTGTTACAAAAGATATTCCATCCTGGTCTATTGCAGCAGGAAATCCATGCCGTGTAATTCGAAAAATAACAGAAGATGATAAAAGAAAATTGTTTCATGATGAAGAAATTGATGATGAAGCATGGAATATGATATGTGAATGGAATGAAAAAAAGTAATAATATGAGTAAATTGGAGTGGATAATAAAATTAATTATTATAGTGGCTGGTTCAGTCATTGCGGCATATGGCATTACGCTGGCGCTGTATGCGGGATTTGGTGGTGCCACCCTTGCGGTATTATGGCAGGGAATTTCAAAAACATTTCATGTAAGCATCGGTACGGCATCCATGATAGTAGCCATAGTTATGATTGTATTTGCGTTTTTCTATGACAGGTCACAGATACATATCGGCACGATACTTTATCAAATTGTGATTTTTGCCATAGGAACCGGATTTTATGCGGCAGCCTCCCTGGGGCGGGGTTCTTATGAGGCACTGACTTTTTCTCTTGCGGAAAAGAACAACTGGCAGGTAAAAATTGTACGAATGGTACTGGATGTCGTGATGGTTGTGGCAGGCGTTATGCTGGGCGGAAAATTTGGCATATGCACCATAGTAACAATCCTCATTTCCGGACCGGTCATCCAGTTTACTGCGGCAAAAACGAAAAAGTTAATTTGCGTTGCTTGTGGCAACGACCGTTCTGATATCTAATAGTGGTATCAAAACAAAGGAGACACACAGGACTGTCCCACTGTGCATCTTATAATTCAAGAATAACTCCTTTGCCGGCATATGGAGAATACGAAGAATAAGAAACAGACAGAGTCGGAGAGGGCAGAAGCAACAATGGTTGATAATGGCGATGGAATCAAGAAGGCAGTTGTCAAATAGAAGTAGATACATATGAACAGGCTCAGGTATTGTCTGAGACACTTGAAAAGTGCAAATAATAGTTGGATTATGGGAGGATAGACATGGCAGCTACAATTATTTATTTGGTAATTTCATTATTGGTTTCACTTATTTTTATCATACTTGGAATTATGCAGTATAGGTCTGAAAAACCAGTATCAATAAATACGGGAGAGAAACCACTTCGTAAAGAGGAACTGACAAATGTTACGGAATGGAACCATAGACATGGCAGAAATTTTATTATTTTGGGTTGTGTGCTATTTATTACACAAGCTGTTTTTGGATATTTTATTAAAAAGCTGGATGGCGTTGTGGTTCAGGTGGTTATTTATATGATAGTTCTATTTTCTGAAATCGCATGGGTTGAGTTTGAACATAATATGATGAAAAAGAAAATGATAAAAAAGCATTGAAATAACAACTTATAATTGACCGAGCTCTTTGAGCGAGGGATACTTCTTGTCCGAAGGGCAAGAAGGTG
>OGQO01003401.1_pt1 | contig 11058 bp, 8 predicted proteins | sample 1553241 | NCBI WGS metagenome assembly OGQO01 (sample SAMEA2579933, study PRJEB22360) | human gut metagenome | biome: human gut; feature: human-associated habitat; material: faeces | place: Denmark | collected 2008/2010
GGTAGACTGTACAGTCCACTGCCGGAGACTGTAGTAATCTGACGGACAGACAGACGTAATCGAAAGGACGAAAACGCTTAGTCCGGCTAATGAAACGACTTAGAGAGTTTAAAACGTATGCAGCGCCCGGAAGAGGGTGATTTTTAGTTTATGAGTGTTTCGACACAACTTCGACAGGTGTTTGCTCCATCTATTAAATCCCCAAGAATAAAAACCGACCCTGTTTTCCGCTTCAAGACTGATAGTATGTGTGGAAGAAGCGAATCAGATATTCAGCATTTCTAATGCTTTGTTTTCTGCCGCTTCCATTATTTCGCGTTCTCCGGGACCTTTGTCATTGATGCCGCAAAGATGCAGGATACCATGTATGATGACGCGGTGAAGTTCTCGTTCATACGGTTGGTTGAATTGCTCTGCATTCGTGCGGACAGTATCCAGACTGATGAATAAATCGCCCGAAAGACGGTTGCCGGCACAATAGTCGAAAGTAATGATATCCGTATAATAATCATGTTGTAAATATTGGCGGTTTACTTCCAGAATCTTTTCATCGGAGCAGAAGATATAAGCTATTTCACCGACTCTTTTTCCATAGTCGGCGGCAACCTTCTTTATCCATTCGGTAGTTTCCCTTTTCTTAATGGCAGGCATCTCAATGCCTTCTGTCTGATAACTAATCATACTTTTCTCATTTTTAAAGACGGGCAAAGATAGATAAAGTATTCTGATAATCCTCTTTTATCCAAAGAAAAGGTAACAAATAAAGATAGCCGAAATCACCCCTGCCAGGTCTGCCAACAGTCCGCAAGGCACCGCATGGCGGGTTTTTACGATACCTACACTGCCAAAGTAAACAGCAAGGATATAAAAGGTAGTATCCGTTGAGCCTTGAAAGATACATGCCAGACGTCCGACAAAGGAATCTGGACCGTAAGTGGTCATGGCGTCTACCATAAGTCCTCTAGCCCCACTTCCGCTTAACGGCTTCATTAAGGCAGTAGGCAGTCCGCCCACAAAATCGCTGTTGATGCCGCATAGTTTGACTGTACCTTCGATGCTGTCAATCAGATAGTCCATTGCACCGGAAGCACGGAAAACGCCAATTGCAACCAAGATTGCAACCAGATAAGGGATGATGCGTACAGCGGTGCTGAATCCCTCTTTTGCTCCTTCTACGAATGCATCATATACATTGATTTTCTTTCTCACTCCTGCTATGATGAAACCGATAATGATTAAGAATAAGAAAAGGTTGGCAATGGTGGTCGAATAAATATCAATCTGTGTCCGGGAGAGGGTATTGAAAAAGTAGATGATACCTGCTACCAGGAGGCTCATTCCTCCCAGAAACAACAAGATAGTGCGGTTAAGCAAGTTTATTTTCTGGTAAATGCTGACAGTAATAATCCCTGCAAGAGTTGAGAAGAAAGTGGCAAGAAGAATGGGTACAAAAATATCTGTCGGTTGCGCTGCCCCCAGTTGGGCACGATATACCATGATACTGATTGGGATGAGTGTCAGTCCGGAAGTGTTTAAGACCAGAAACATAATCATCGGATTAGTGGCTGTGTCTTTCTTGGGGTTCAGTTCCTGTAAACCTTCCATTGCTTTCAGTCCTAGCGGTGTGGCTGCATTGTCCAGCCCCAGCATATTTGCCGCCAGATTCATAAAGATGCTCCCGGTCACCGGATGTCCTTTGGGAATCTCCGGGAAAAGTTTGCAAAACAGAGGGCTCAGCAATTTAGAGAATAAAGCGATGACTCCTCCTTTCTCACCTATTTTCATAATTCCAAGCCAGAGTGAAAGCACACCGGTCAATCCCAATGAAATCTCGAATGCAGTTTTGGAAGAACTGAAGGTTGAGTTGATAATCTCGGGGAAGACTTGGGTATCTCCCAGCAAAACGAGTCGTACCAATGCGACTGCAAAGGCGGTTAGGAAGAAGGCAATCCAAATATAATTGAGCACCATAACTGTTGTGTGTTTTTGTTATGCGAACAAAAGTACAAATAAATCCTCTAATTCGGGTAAGGATGCATGAGGGAAATTTTTAAGCGATTCTCGTAGATTGGTGAAGCCGGCATCTGATAGGTTAATTCCCTTTGCGTTATCTTTTTGGTCGGGTAATTCTATTTAATCATGACTTTATGCATATTCTTCCCCTGGTTTTTATAGAAAAAAGAAGGAAAGAGAATTTTAAAAGAACTTCTTATTCTAGAAAGAAGATGGCTGATTTGCTGTTTTTCGAGTTTCAGAGAGCCACTCTTGCGGTTGTAGAGGCGGTAAAATAGTACTTTTCGCCATATACTCTTTATTGTTGGCATAAATAAAGAGTACACTGCCTCCTTTTATTGTATTAATGATTGGTTTGGTGAGTGCCTGCGGCAATGCCGGACATCCGAAACTTCTTCCCAGTCTTCCGGACTTGCATACGGAAGGATTGGCATAAGCGGCGCCATGTACTACAATGGCACGCTCGCGTGCGCGGTCGTTGATTCCTTTCTCCAGTCCATCCAATAATAATGAATAACCATTCTTTCCTTGGTAAGTGCTTCCGGTGAGATAGAAACCGAGTGAGCTTTTATACGAACCGACCGTATTGGAGAAAGAAGTGGCATAGTTTTCTCCACTATTCTTGCCGTGTGCTACCACTGATGAATAAAGTAGCTTTCTGTCTTTCATATCGAACACGAACAAACGCTTTTCGGTCGACGGTTTGGTGAAGTCGATAAGAGTTAATACAGGTTTCTTTTTCTGTTCTATTTTGTTGTAACCTTGCACAGCTTGCCTGAATGCCAGAAAGTTTACAGTCCCTCCCAAATCCATTTCCTCAAATAAAGCTTCGCCGTCCGGTGCTTCGTTTTCAGGAATGACCATATTTGCCATCTCCTCGGGGACAGATGTCCGGGTGGATACGTTACTGAATGGGAAGAAAAACAGGGCTAGAAATAAAAAAGCTTTGTACATAGGTGAAAACTAAATAATGGGTGCAAAGTTACGTACATTTCTATTCCAAAACAAATATAATTGCCTCATTAACAGGTGCCCAATCAAAAATGAACTTGGCGTGTGAGGTTGCATTGCGCACGCACATGTGCGAACGGGGTGTCGTCCCTAAAGTATAGCTATACTCGATAATACCTTTTGCCGGTGCATTTGTGGGCACACCATGAATGTAGCCACCATTGTTGAAGCGGCTGGCATAAGGGGCAAAACCTCCGGTTGCGGTGGAGCCGTCTTTGAGGAAAATCATCTTTGGCTTCTTTTCTTGCAAGACAAACATACCCAGTGGTGTGGGCTGTGCATAAGGCGGCCGCCGTTGCCCTGTCGTGGCCGGATTCATGCTGCGCACCAACCATTCCCCCTCCTTTTTTCGTTCCAGGGTCGTGATATTCTGGTTGTGGCGGTCTACAAAGATAGCTTTATCAAAAACAACAGTATCAGGAATGAGCTTCACATATTTGGTAGGTGCATACCATTCTCCTCCTATATATAGAGGTGTGACTTTCGTAAACTTTCCATCCGTACCCAGATGGCGCGTCAGCAGTCCATCCAGTCCATAACGTACCGGGGTGAGCGTATCATTGAGCTCGTATAACGGCACTCCCTGGTATCGTTCCACCCCCAAAGTATCGGCCACGCGTTTATAAGCATCCCGTTTAAAATTCTTGACCAGCGGAGCTTCTCCATTTCGGTTTTTATAATTCTGAAGGATACACCATTGTGATGGTTTTTGCCGGATATTCTCCAACAAGGCTAATCTCTCTTTTATCTTTTCCCATTGAAAGCAGCGTGTCGTATCCTTATAAGGATAGACATCCTCCAAAGTATGCTTGTCATAAAGCAGTTCTTTTTCTATTCTTATATCTTCAGCTGCCAGTTCCTTCACTATAATTTCGGCAGGAGTTTCGGCTATGGAATCCCGGACTTCGAAAGCGGCGGCCTGTTGCGTGTCGTTTTCCGCTTTCGAGTTGCAGGAACAGAGTACGCAGAACCCTGTCAGCCAATATATGAATTTTATCCTTTTCATAACAGATATAGGGTTTGTAGAGTTCGTTTACAAATATAATTCTTTATAAGGAATAACCATGCGTTTTTGTTTAAATCTTGTATCTTTGTGGCATAACTTTGTTATTTATATCATGAAGAAATTACCTTTCCTTTGGGGAATTATTATCATATTGCTGTTTGTTGCCGGATGTCGTCCGTCCAATCATCGTGCTTTGCTACAGCGCGCCGATTCATTGATGGCGGATTATCCTGATAGTGTCCTGTCTCTGCTTGCGCAACAGCAAGAACATTTGGCCGAGTTTTCGGAAGAAGAACTGATGAGTTATGTATGGATAAAAGCGATGGTCCATAGCGCAAGAAATATATCGATGACAGAAGATTCTTTATTGCCTAAAGCGGTGGATTACTTTCGCAAACATGGCGACCGAGAGAAAGTGATGAAAGGTTATATCCTGAAGGCGAACTACCTGAAATGGATAGACCGGCTGGATGATGCCATTGCAGAGCTGGATAGCGGAGTGGCACGGGCAAAGCAAGCCAATGACTCCGTCAATGTCCGCGACCTGCTTTATTATAAGGCGAATATTGTTTACGAGCTTCGCAGAGATTACCGTAAGGTGGTCAGCCATGTGAAAGAGGCCTTGGCTTATTCCCCTGACACTACTTCCCCTGATTTGGCAGGAATGTTCTATTTTCTCGCCATTAATCTTGGGCTGGTTGGCGACGACTCTTGCACTTATTATTATGAGAAGAGCATTGCGATGGCTGAAGCCAATAAAGATACAGCATATTTATGCCATTATATGCGGAACTATGCTTCTAACCTGATGCGTTCCGAGAAGGTGGAGAAATCAAATGCACTGATTCGCCGTGTTTGGGAGTTGATGCCGGTATATCGTGAAAAGATGGCTGTCACCCATGCAATCCTGGTTGAGAACTTTCTTTATTTGCGGCAACTTGATTCGGCTGCATATTATCTGGATATGGCGTGGCAAGCTGAAGCGAAAGCAGAGCAGCAGTCTGGTGTGAACATCAGTACACGCCTTTTGCTCTATGAATTACAGAATGTGGTGGACTACGCTATGGAAGGTAGTATCTCGACGATTAGAACCGGACGGTTTGGCGATTCCCTTATCTTGGCAGATTGGAACAAGCAGAGCACCATACAGCAACAGATGGATACAAAAATCAAGCTCGAACGTCAGAATTATACATTGATAATCGACCGTCAGCGTACACAACTGTTATTGGTCACTTTCTTATTTATCTTTGCGGTGGGTGGTTTGTGTGTTTTCTTTTATATTCGCAATCGACACCTGCGTTTGGCGGAAGCCGAAGACCGTGTCGAAACACTTACCCGGCTATTGGAAGACGCGAATAAAGCGAGTGAGTCAGAGCATGACAGCGCCTTCTTTAAAAAGATACTGTTGAAGCAACTGGGTATTATCCGTTTGGTGGCGACTGCTCCCACTTCGCAGAATCAGGACTTGCTGCGCCGCATATCGGGAATCACCAACAAGGAGGTTCCTGTAGATACTCTTTTGGTGTGGGAAGACCTTTATCAGGTTATCGATACTATTTATAGCGGATTTTATTCCCGGATGGAGACGCTTTACGGATACTTGCTTTCCGAGAAAGAAAAGCAGGTATGTTGTTTGTTGTGTGCCGACTTCTCGACAAAAGAAATCGGGGTGGTGACACAACAGAGCGTGGCCAGCGTGTATGTTCGCAAAACAGCCATCAGAAAGAAGTTGGGAATGGATGAGAAAGGAGATATTGTGGAATATATAAATAATACGCAGGCAGCATAATACGGATTTAGTCTCCATTAAGATTCGATTCGCCCTATTTAAGACTTTTATAAATCAAACTGTTTGATAATCAGTGAAATAATTCTCTCTGATTAAGACTTTTTATTTCCTGGTTTAGTCTGTTTAAGCCCCTTCTTGCTGTTACCTTTGTGCCAAACAAAACGAATTACAGAATGAAAACTTTATTACGAAAAAGACTTGTTTCCCTATTCGTCCTTTTATGTTGTACATGGGGAACAATCACGGCACAAACTTATCGATTATCAGGATGTGTGAAAGATGAGACGGGAACTCCTGTCGAAGTGGCCAATGTTATATTGCTTCACTCCACTGACAGTACGTATCTGGATGGAATGATTACCGATACGAATGGTTGCTTCCGGTTGCAAGAACCCAAAGGGAACTATTTACTGTGTATTACCCTGTTGGGCTATCAGGATTTGTCGTTGCCTCTTACCCTATCCAAAGATACTGATTTAGGCAGTTTAGTATTGAAAAACTCGTCCATAGCGATGAGTGAGGTGACTGTGACAGCCGTCAAGCCCGTTATCAGGCGTGAGATAGACCGTGTTGTCTTTGATGCGGGAAACTCTATTGCCAGCGTAGGCGGTAATGCATTGGATCTCCTTCACGATGTACCCGGCTTGCGCGTGTCTCAAAGCGGGGTCGACATCATAGGAAAAGGAGGAATCAAGATTTATATCAACGACCGTGAGACCAAACTCTCCGGTGAGGAACTCATTAATTTTCTTCGCTCCTACAGTGCTTCTCAAATTAGCAAGGTAGAAGTGATTACCACTCCTCCTGCCCGCTATGATGCCGAAGGCAATGCCGGCATCCTTAACATCCGCCTCAAGGAACGTGTCAAAGACCATATCGGCGGAAACGCTTTCGGCTCTTATCTGTATGGTGAGAAATATAACTATGGGTATGGCGGCCTGAGCCTACAGTTCAATCGCCAACGCGTAACCGCTTACCTGAACGGTAGCGGAAGTTACGGTAAAACCGGCTATGTGGAGCGTAACGGGCGTTTCTATACCGACCAAACATGGCGCAGCCGTTCCGAAAGCGATTATTCTCTTTCTTCCTTTTATGTAGACGGAGGAATAGATATCGATATGGGCAGACAATGGAATATAGGTACCCAACTTACCTATATCAACAATGCTCCCAATAATGTAACCGACAACCGTACCGAAGTGCACGACATTCAGGAACTTCGTACCGATTCATTCATGCTCGGCCGTGATGATAAGGACTATTCACAGAATCGTGTGAATGTAAACTTCCACGTCGATAAGTCATGGGGAGATAAAGGACACAAGATGATATGGGATGTCGATTATCTGAAAGACAAATCCAATACATTCTTCGATTTTGATTCTGAAAGCCACCTGCCGACAGGAGAAATAATCCCCGGCTCGGAGTTTAATTATGATAAGAATCAGCACCGTACGGTAGATGTAATCTCTTCTGCACTCGATTTCATCCTTCCCGGTGACAGTTACAGCTTCACGACAGGTGCGAAAGCATCTTTCACCGACACGCGCAACCGTCTGATGTATGATAACTCCAATGTGTCTTTCACTCAAAATGACTTTTTCCGGTATAAAGAACAAATCTATGCCCTTTATGCCGACTATAGCCATAACTTTGGCTCCCATTTCTCAATGAAAGCCGGTCTTCGTCTGGAGCATACCCGGACAACAGGCATTTCCGAGTCCCAGCAGACAACGGACAAGCATGACTATACCCGCTTGTTCCCTACTTTCTATCTGATGTATAAGCCGAATGAAGATAATGTGTTGAATATGAATATATCCAGCCGCATTTCGCGTCCGGCACAGAATATGGTGAACCCTTTCCTTACTTACGAAAACAAATATAGCGAACATCGCGGAAAAGAAGACCTGAAACCCAGTTATCGCTATAATGCAGAGCTCTCTTATACCCTGAAGAACAACTTGAATTTCTCTATATTCTATTCGTATGCCACTGATGTATTCTCGCAGCGGCTGATGCTGAACGAGGAAACACATGTTCTTTCCACTTTGTGGGACAACTATATGAAAAACCGTTCTTTCGGTATTACCAACTCTTATACGTTCCGTTTGGGGTGGTTGCAGACGTTTGCCCAGCACACGTTAAAGTATAACAGGACCACTTCCAGCGCGCCCGAAACCCATCCTAAAAATTTCGGTTGGGATTATAACATCAATATCCGCAACACATTCTATCTGAATACAGCCAAAACGTTGGTTGCCAGTCTTTCCGGTTACTATTCCGGACCGGGTCATGGCCAGGTGATTCATCGGGAAGGTTCCTATGGAGCCAGTGGAGGTATCCGTTACAGTATGTTGGGCAACAAACTGAATCTGAGCCTGAATGTAAGCGATTTTTTGGTGAAGAATATGCGCGGAACCAGTTACTCCAACGGACTCTATACGAAGTTCAACAATACCTTTACCTATACGAGCTTCCGTATCGGGGTAAGCTATAACTTCGGTGCCGATATCAAACGTAAAGAACGTAACTTGAGTAACACGGATATCCAAAACCGCCTATAGTAGGGGAGACGGATTTCGCTCTCTTTATGCCTTTGTTTTTGTCACAAAGGCGGAGAACAGCTTGTCTTTCTGCCTATGGCAGGCAAGTGCGGTAATCATGTTGTAAATAAGAACGGTTAAGTGGAAATGAGATTCTTTCCTCTTAACCGTTCTTTCGATGAAATGGGGGATTTTAGGCAGACCAAAGAAATAAAACCCCGGGAAATGAGATTTTTCCTCTTGGGGCGGTTAAAGACAGAGGTGAACGCCCTGTAATCATAGCGAATAGTCCCATTTTATAAAATACCTTATGCCTTCATCGTTTTATCTTCTCAATTGCAAAGGAATAAAAAAACAGACAACTTATCTTTGTCGGATGCTGTTAAGTCAGAAAAATAATTTAAAGATTAGATTACGATGATTACAATTAACCTAAAGAACAGGTGTTCAAGTAAAAAATCCCTGGCACTATTTATGCAGACGAACATTACTCATTTGAGAGAGTCGGAACAAGCTCGTACAGGTGAAACCTATGCGGCTGCATTTAATAGTTTTATGAGATTTACGAATGGCGAAGATGTATCGCTAAGTGAAATGGACTCAGACATGATGGTGGCTTATGAAGCCTATTTAAAGGGCAATGGAGTGAGCATGAATACTGTCTCTTTCTATATGCGCATCCTTCGGGCAGTGTACAATCGTGCGGTGGAGCAAGGAATTACCTTGCAGCGCTATCCTTTCAAGCATGTCTATACAGGAGTGTGCAAAACCATCAAGCGTGCCCTTCCGCTCAGTGTGATAAAGCAGATAAGGTTGCTGGAATTGCCTCCAAACTCGACTTTGGATTATGTACGCGATATGTTTTTGTTTAGTTTCTACACTCGCGGAATGTCTTTTGTAGATATGGCCTACTTGCGTAAGGAAGACCTGTCGGAAGGTATTTTATCCTATAAAAGGAAAAAGACGGGGCAATTGCTCCATATCAGGTGGGAGAGATGTATGGAAAATATTGTGAAGAAATATCCCTGGAACCGCACTGTTTATCTGCTTCCCATTCTCAAAAACAGTGGTGTGGACGAAAGAAAGCAGTATAAAAATGCCATCACTCTTATGAATCGCAGGTTGAAGGACATAGGCAGGATGGTAGGGCTTACCCATCCGTTGACGATGCACTGTGCGCGCCATTCATGGGCTAGCGTGGCGAAACATAAGCATATTCCTTTGTCTGTCATCAGCGAGAGCATGGGACATGATTCCGAAGGAACGACCATGATTTATTTGTCGTCGTTGGATACGGCTGTCATCGATGAAGCCAACAAGCAAGTATTGAAAGAACTTTTCTAAAAAAGTCTGTATCTTAACAGGATACCGTATTAGGAACAAAAAACTTCAAATCGTCAGCCGATACGGAATCCATTGTTGGGGTAGGGTATGGCTGACAGGTTTGAAGGAAAAACAGCGCATATTATGCATGTAAAGCTATTATCTACTCGTCGATAACACTTTTCACTTCTGTATCTACATACTTACCTGGGAAATAGGCTTCCAATGTAGTTACCAATAGGCTCTTGCCAAAGCATCGGGGGCGGCTCAGACAGTACTCTTACAGCCTGTCCTTCAGCAGTTCGCTAAACAAAGTCCGATAATCAAAGTCATTCTTCAAACGTATATCAAAACTTTCCCGATTCCGGTTATAAATCTCTAATGCCGCACCTCCCGTACTTGCCATCGGCAATAGTAACGCATCGGCATGATGTTCTTTAAACAGTTCATATTCAATTTCTACTCCTTCCATGCCTCCAATAAAAATACCCGCTACATAGTTATGTGCAGGAGCAAGCATCTGCTCACGCATTTCTGTCAGACTGGCTTTGCGGTCTTTCACACCTTGGCTGAACCTTACCTGAGTCAAGATTATATGTTCCACACATTCATTGTCTGGGGGGAACATGCCCTCAAAGAAAGCAGACTGATACAGGGTCACATGCTTTTCTATCTCACAAGAACTAATTCCTACTCTTTCCAGCACCTCACGAATCAGGGGAGTTATGGAAGGATGACCTCCCCATACCAACCGGGCATGAGGAAGAATAGTGGCGGCCAATGCGCGGACTGCGTCACGGATGCCTATCATATCGGCAGTTTCATAGTATTTCGCATCCCGCTCCGGAGAAGGAATACTGGCCGACAGAAAAATATGCTTCAATTTGTTTTCCATTTTTCCAATATATGATGATATGAATATGAACGGATACAAACAGTCTTTACCGGTAAGTACCCATCCAGCCATTGCAGATGTTCCATCCATTTCTTCTTCATGTACAGCTGATCGTATACCAGGCACACTTTCACCTCCTGCCTTCCTGCCTCATCCTGCAAATACTCCTGTATCCACAGTCGGGCGTCATCCATCACCTTGGCGTCAGGGATACCTATCGCGGGCACAAATAAAATCCTTTTATCTTGTTCTTCTGCATATACCACATGTGAAGGATGTAGCGTATAAGATAAATTCTCTTTTTTCAGCCAACTTATAAAAGGTCCCATCAAATTGGAAATACGGGCCTGCAAACTCCTCGCCAAAAAACGTTCTACGGCAAGGGCTATCTTTTCCTCAATCTCCTGATAACGGACAGGACACAACAAATCCATCTTTTTCATTATAATGGGCAATCCCAAGCTACCCGGTA
>OGQO01003425.1_pt1 | contig 10960 bp, 9 predicted proteins | sample 1553241 | NCBI WGS metagenome assembly OGQO01 (sample SAMEA2579933, study PRJEB22360) | human gut metagenome | biome: human gut; feature: human-associated habitat; material: faeces | place: Denmark | collected 2008/2010
ATTTCAGTGGCTGTGGAAATACTGTGAATTGTAATCATCCGGTGGTGATCAAAATGATCCAGGATTGTCTGCGATACTGGGTGGCAGAGTACCGGGTGGACGGCTTCCGGTTTGATCTTGCCTCGATCCTGGGAAGAAATGAGGATGGGTCACCGATGGAAAATCCACCACTCGTAAAGAATCTTGCCTATGATTCGCTGCTTGCAGACACAAAGCTGATCGCGGAGGCGTGGGATGCCGGCGGACTTTATCAGGTCGGAAGTTTTCCGGCATTCCGCAGATGGTCAGAGTGGAACGGAAGATACCGGGATGACGTGCGGGAATATTTAAAAGGGGGACTTTGGGCAGCAGGAGCAGCGCTTCAGAGAATTGCCGGTTCTCCGGACATCTATGATACCAGAATCCGCGGAAAACATGCTTCTGTGAATTTCCTGACCTGCCATGATGGATTTACCCTGTATGATCTTTATTCGTATAACCAGAAGCATAATGAGGCTAATGGATGGGGAAATCTTGATGGAAGTGACGATAACCGGAGCTGGAACTGTGGGGCAGAGGGGGACACTGATCAGGTGATGGTTGTTGAACTGCGCCACCGGATGATGAAAAATGCTTTTGCGGTCCTGCTTTGCAGCAGAGGGACACCGATGTTCCTTGCAGGTGATGAGTTTGGCAATACTCAGTTTGGGAATAATAATGCCTACTGTCAGGATAACGAGATTTCCTGGCTGGACTGGACAAGAAAAGAAAAGTTTCAGGATGTATTTGATTTTTGTGCTTATATGACGGCATTTCGGAAACGGCATCCGTCGATCACAGGAGATGCAGGGGCGAGCAGTCTTGGATTTCCGGAGATCAGCTTTCACGGTGAAGTGCCGTGGAAACTGGATTTTTCCAGACCGGAGATCCGGACGGCGGCAGTCATGTTTGCCGGATATGATAACAAAATGGCAAAAGAAGACTGTGTGTATCTTCTGATGAATCCATACTGGGAAGGTGTCTGGATAGAACTTCCACAACTTCCGGGCGGATATAGTTGGCATGTGGCGGTAAATACTGGAGATAAAAAGCAGGAAATTTATCAGAATCCGGTACGGATTTCGGAGGAAAGAATTCTTGTGGGACCGAGAAGTGTGATCGTTCTGGAGGCAGATCAACAATAAAATACTATTGACAAGCGGGTACTCTTCCTTTATAGTAAGGGTACTCGTCTTTTATATTCTCTTTTCTGACCTGAAAAGGCAGAAGGAGAAACTTTTATGAAATATATGAAGAATCATTTTGCCGGAATACTAAGTGTGATTCTGGCGGTAGTATCATTGTCGGGCAGCAGTATGCCTGTCGTATCTGCAAACTCAGCAGAGAGAATCGCAAAGAAAGAAACGATTGTAAAACTTGATGAAAAATTAGGAGCAGAGCCGGGAAAAGTGCTTGAGGAGTTAAAAAAACACGAAAAGGACGGTTATTATCTGGGAACGCCTTACAGCGGATATCCTCTGACAGCAGAGAACTGCATGCGTCCGAACGGAGCCTACGGTGGAAATGGGGCAATGAACTGTACCGGGTTTGTCGCTTATGTTCTGGAAAAATGTGGAGCGGATCTGTCAGGAATTGACAAAGGAAGTCTCCGTGGCGGCAAGGTCAATGCGAGCAACTGGTTTCATTGGATGACAGACAATGCCGTGGAATCCTATCATTACAACACCATTGAGGAGCTGCTTGCGGGCGGAAAAGCGCAAAAAGGAGATGTGATCTATTTTGAGCCGGTTTCCTGGGAGGAAGAAGATGCAGACTGCCATATCGGATTTTTCTGGGGAGATAATAGCAACGATAACCGGTTCTGGCATTCGGCATCTATCCCGTCGAGTGGTAATCAGATTTCACAGCTTGTGGCAAAATCCAGATCAACGATATATCTTTTTAAGACAACCCATAATGGAAGCCTAGAGATCATGAAGAGCTCTGCAAGGTCAGAGATTACGGCTGATAATCAGCTTTACTCACTGGAAGGGGCAGAGTATACCGTCTGTAAAAGTGGGACATCCGAGGCAGTCTGCGTAATCCGGACAGACAAGAAAGGATATGGGAAGGCAGAAAATCTTCTGGAGGGTTCCTATGACATCAAAGAGACTAAAGCACCGAAAGGCTATGTACTGGACACAAAGCTGCGGCAGATCACGGTGAATGCCGGACAGACCGTGACCTATGAGTGTCAGGATGAACCGGAAAAGACAAAGGTGGAAATCCTGATCCGAAAGCAGGATGCGGAAACAGGGAAAGGGCAGGCGCAGGCAGGACTTTCTCTTGCGGGAGCTGAATTTCATGTGGCATTTTTTGATAGCATTTTTGACAATCAAAATGAGATCGGTGTGAAGGTGCCGCTCAGGAGTTGGAAGCTGAAGTCGGATGCGGATGGTGTGGTCCGGATGGATGAGGCGCACCTGATCAGCGGAGATCCGTTTTTTGAAAATAACGAGCTTCCGCTTGGAACGATTACGGTATGGGAGATGCATGCGCCGGAAGGGTATCTGGTGGACACCGTTACACATTGTATCAGGACTGGAACGGAGCAAAATGGAAGCTATAAAGCCCTGAAAATATGGAATCCAGTGGAAATAAAGGAAAAGCTCATCCGTGGGGACTTAAAGCTGGTGAAAGCGGCAGATAAAACCTTGAAAAGACTGGCGGATATCCCATTTCGGATCACATCGCAGGCAACTGGGGAGAGCCATGTGATTCGGACAGACAAAAACGGGGAGGCTTCGACCGGTGCGTACTGGAATCTGCATACGGTCAACACGAATAAGGGGGAAACAAGTGAAGATGGGATCTGGTTCGGGGAAGGAACTCCGGATAATACAAGAGGAGCGCTTCCTTATGGAACGTATCTGGTGGAAGAACTGTCTTGTAAAAATAATGAAGACCGGATGCTGATTCCTGCGTTTGAGGTGGAAGTAACAAAGGAAATGCGAGTAATTGATCTGGGGACACTGACAAATGATGAACATCCCGTACCGGAGATCGGGACAAGAGCATCTGACCGGGAAACGGGAACGCATAACGGGAAACGGACAGAACAGGTAACGGTCATAGATCAGGTAAAATGGAAAAATCTGGAGATTGGAAAAGAATATGTAGTTAAAGGCACATTAATGGATAAGGAGACCAAAAAGCCGGTTCTTCAGGATGGAAAAGAAGTGACCGCAGAGAAAAAGCTGATCCCGGATACAGATTCCGGAGAACTTCAGATGGAATTTACGTTTGATGCAACGAAGCTTAACGGAGAACAGGTTGTTGTATTTGAGGAAGTGTATCTGGAAGAGAAGCTGGTTGCAGTGCACGCAGATCTGGAGGACGAAGGGCAGAGTGTAACCTATAAAAAGGAAAAGCAGGTAGAAGAGGAAAAACCGGAAAGTCCGGAAAAGCCAAAGGAAACTGAGAAAGCAAAGACGGTTGCAACAGGAGATGGATCTTATGTAAAGATTCTGGTATTTCTGATCGGTGTTATTCTGACCGGGGCACTGCTCCTGTGTTTTCTTCTGAGCCGGATGTGGGGACGAATGTGGAAACGCAGATAAGGATGGCATTGCACTTGAAAGGTTCTTATGCTATAATCGCTAAATAGGAAAATACTTTAGCAGATTGCTGAAGTGAATCAGAAAGAATAAGAAGGGTGGAGAACCATGAATTTACTTTATAAGAGTACAAGAGATGCAGAAAAGACAGTAACAGCTTCCCAGGCAATCTTAAAAGGGCTGGCAGATGACGGCGGATTATTTGTACCGGTTTCGATTCCGAAGCTTCCGGTGTCGCTTGGTGAGCTCAAAGAGATGACCTATCAGGAGATCGCATATACAGTTATGAAGGAATTCCTGACAGACTTTACAGAAGAAGAGCTGAAGAGCTGTATCGCAAAGGCTTACGACAGTAAGTTTGATACCGAAGAGATTGCACCGCTTGCGAAGGTGGAGGATGCTTATTATCTGGAACTGTTCCACGGAGCAACGATCGCATTCAAAGATATGGCACTTTCCATTCTTCCGCACCTTCTGACTACTTCTGCAAAGAAAAATCAGGTGAAGAATGAGATCGTCATTCTGACTGCAACATCCGGGGATACAGGAAAAGCTGCACTTGCAGGATTTGCAGATGTAGAAGGAACCAAGATCATCGTATTCTATCCGAAGAATGGAGTCAGCCGCGTACAGGAGCTGCAGATGGTAACACAGAAAGGAGACAATACTTCTGTTGTTGCGATCCACGGTAACTTTGACAACGCACAGAGCGGTGTGAAGGCAATGTTCGAGAACAAAGAGCTGGAAAAAGAGTTAAATGAAGCAGGCTACCAGTTCTCATCTGCCAACTCCATCAATATCGGACGTCTGGTTCCGCAGGTTGTATATTATGTATATGCTTATGCGAAGCTTCTTCAGAATGAAGAGATTGCGGAAGATGAAGAGATCAATGTAGTTGTACCGACCGGTAACTTTGGAAATATTCTGGCTGCATACTACGCAAAGAATATGGGAATCCCGATTGCAAAGCTGATCTGTGCATCCAATGAGAACAAAGTTCTCTATGACTTCTTCCAGACAGGAACTTATGACCGTAACCGTGAATTTGTTCTTACAACATCTCCGTCTATGGATATTCTGATCTCCAGCAACTTAGAGCGTCTGATCTACAAGATCTCAGGAGAAGATGCAAGAAAAGATACGGATCTTATGACTGAGCTGAAGACAAAGGGAAGTTACGCGATTACAGGTGAGATGAAAGCAAACCTGGCTGATTTTGCGGCAGGATATGCGACAGAAGAGCAGGTCGCAAAGACAATCCATGATATATACGAAGATACCGGTTATGTAATGGATACCCATACGGCGGTAGCTGCAACGGTGTATAAAGCTTACAGAGAAGACAGTAAAGATGACAGAAAGACAGTAATCGCATCCACAGCAAGTCCATACAAATTTGCAGGAAGCGTTATGTCAGCGATCGATCCGAAGTATAAAGGACAGGATGATTTCAAACTGATCGAGGAGCTTCAGAAAGTATCCGGTACAGAGCTTCCGAATGCCATCAAAGAGATCATGAATGCCGAGATCCGTCACAATACGGAATGTGATGTGGATCAGATGGAGCAGACTGTTAAGAATATTCTTGGCGTAAAATAGACAGGAGAAGGCAAAAGAATGAACGGAATGGAAGGAATTTTCGGGATCATTGGTATTGGGGCAGGATTGTATAGCCTGTATGCATGGTTTCAGCTTAAATTCAAAGGAATCATCAATACATCAATTCTTGTACCAAAAGATACGAATATAAAGAAGTGTAAGGATAAGGAAGCATACAGGGCAGCAGCAGGACCGAAGCTTCTTGTGCTTGCGGTAGTGCTGATCCTGTACGGCGCAGAAGATCTGTATAATACTTACGTGCAGAGTACAGGAAAATTATTCTGGGTGATGTTAGTGCTGGTACTTGCAGTACTGGTATGGTTTGCATGGACAGTCAAAAAGCTGAATGCAAAGTATTTTTAAAATCAGATCACAAAATAAAGGAAAAGGGAAGGTGCAGACAAAAAGAGCTGCACCTTCTTATTTCATTTGGCGGAAAAATTTGTTACAATAAAAGTATTGCATGGCAGAGAAAATGTGATGGGGATAAAAGAAAATGTCATGCGAGAGATGAAATGCCGGAAGATTCCGATCCGTTTCAGGATGGAACCGTATTAAAAGAAGCATTTGACAGACTGAATAAATATGTAGTAGGGTAGATGAGATTTGATGGAAAATGTATTTGAGATATTAAAAGATTTACCAAAGCCAGAGGATTACGTTCTTTTGACAGTGGCAAAAGGATCCGCAGCCGGAGAAAAAGCAATTTTGGCAGAGAAAAAAATAATCTGGGAAAGTAAAGAAAACGGTTTCTTTTCAGCACATTTTTCAGAAGCAGGTGACTTGAAAAAATGTGGACTTTATGAAATCAGAGAGCAGCAGGTGTTTTGTGATATAATTGGAGGGCAGGAGCATCTGGTCATTTGTGGCGGTGGTCACGTATCGGTGCCGGTGATCAAAATCGGGATTATGCTTGGATGGAAGGTCACGGTTCTTGAAGATCGTCCGCAGTTTGCCGATCATGCCAGAAATGCGGGTGCAACGGAAGTGATCTGCCAGCCGTTTGAAGATGCCCTGGATCAGATCGAAGGAGACAAGGATACGTATTTTGTTGTACTGACCAGAGGTCACAGATATGATCAGGTTTGTCTGGAGAAGATCGTTGGGAAGGAACATGCTTATATCGGAATGATCGGAAGCCGGCGAAGAAGGGCGATGGTAAAACAGAATCTGATTGAAAAAGGATGCAGCCAGGAAGTAATCGGCGAGATAAAAAGTCCGATTGGTCTGAACATCGGTGCTGAGACACCGGAGGAGATCGGTGTGGCGATCATGGCGGAAATCATCGAAGTAAAGAATCAGAACAAGAGAGTCTGCGGTTATCCGAAAGACTTGCTGGAAGCAATCTTGGATATCGTTCATCCGGGAAAGAAGATGCTTGCAACGATCATTACAAGAAAGGGTTCTGCACCAAGGAATGTGGGATCCAAGATGCTGATCCTGGAAGACGGCAGCTGTGTTGGAACCATCGGAGGCGGCTGTATGGAGGCAGAGGTTTTAAGAAAAGCGAGAGTCATGATGCATGAAAATAATACAGGACTAAAGACAGAATATGTGGATATGACCGGAGATGATGCGGAGGAAGAAGGCATGGTCTGCGGCGGTACGATCGAGGTGTTACTGGAACCACTCTGGAATTAAGAAAGGATGGAAAAGGCTGTGCGAGATTCTTATGGACGAACAATTGAATATATGAGAATTTCAATCACAGACCGCTGTAATCTGCGATGCAGGTACTGCATGCCGGATGGCGCAAAGTGGATTCCTATGTCAGAAATCCTGACTTATGAGGAGATTGAACGAATCTGCAGGGAGGCTGTCCAGATCGGGATTACCAGGTTTAAGATTACCGGAGGGGAGCCTCTGGTCAGAAAAGGATGTGCAGATCTGATCCGGATGATCCGGCAGATTCCGGGCACAGAAGAAGTAACAATGACGACAAATGGGGTTCTTCTGGGTGAGAATCTGGAAGATCTTCTTGCAGCGGGGCTGGATGCGGTGAATATCAGTCTGGATACACTGATTCCGGAAAAATATCAGGAGATTACCGGGGCAGATGAACTGGAAAGAGTCAGAAAATCCATTTTCATGGCAGAAAAAAGCGAGATCCGGGTAAAAATCAACACGGTCCTGCAAAAAGGAGTCAATGATGAGGAATGGAAAAGTCTGGCAGAGTTGGCGAAAAAGAACAAGCTGGATGTCCGTTTTATTGAATTGATGCCGATTGGACAGGGAAGAGCAGAGAATGGCATTTCCGGTGCCTGGGTGCTTGGAAAACTGAAAGAAGCTTATGGGATAGAAGGAGAGTTTTATCCGTTAGAGGGACGGTTTGGGAACGGACCTGCTGTGTATTATCAACTGCCGGGTTTTCAGGGGAAAATCGGTCTGATCAGTGCATTGCATGGAAAATTCTGTGACAGATGTAACCGGATCCGGATGACATCAACCGGAAAGTTAAAAGCGTGTCTGTGCTATGCAGATACTATCTCCGTTTTTGAGGCAGCAAGACACGGATCGGAAGAAGAAATCCGGAAATGTCTCGAACAGGCGATCCGTGGAAAACCGAAGATGCATCATTTTGAGGAGCAGAATTTTATTACAGAACAGAAAAATATGTCACAGATCGGAGGATAAACATAAAAATGGGAAGACTGAAGGGAATCTGCATCAGTGAAAAGAGAGGAACCGAAAAACATGAGGTTCGTGAAGCCATGGTCAAAATGGACTGGGGGATTGAAGGAGATGCGCACGGTGGAAAATGGCATCGTCAGATCAGTCTGCTTTCCGATGAAAAGATTCAGGAATTTCGTGCAAAAGGGGCAGAAGTTGCGTATGGTGCATTTGGTGAAAATCTGATCGTGGAGGGATTTGATTTTCGCGCGCTTCCGGTTGGAACAAGATTTCATATCGGAGATGTGGTACTTGAGATGACACAGATTGGAAAAGAATGCCACAGTCATTGTCAGATTTATAAGAGAATGGGTGACTGCATTATGCCAAGAGAGGGCGTTTTTGCAGAAGTCGTCACCGGAGGTCATATCAAGGTAGGAGATGAAGTTGTCATGGAACAGGTGAAAAGTGACCGTCCATTTTCAGCGGCAGTTATTACTTTAAGTGATAAAGGCTCTGCCGGAGAACGAGAAGACAAAAGCGGACCCATGATTGTCGAAATGTTGAAAGATGCCGGATATGATATTAAAGAAACGATTTTATTACCGGATGAGAAGAAAAAACTGGAAAAAGAGCTGATCAGACTGGCTGATCAGAGACAGCTTAATGTGATCTTTACCACCGGAGGAACAGGATTCTCCGAGCGGGACCGGACACCGGAGGCGACGGTAAATGTCTGTGACCGGATGGCAAACGGAATAGCAGAGGCAATCCGGAATTATTCGATGACGATTACAAAGCGTGCTATGTTCAGCAGAGCTGTATCAGGTATCCGAAAAAAAACGCTGATCATCAATCTCCCGGGAAGTCCCAAAGCAGTACAGGAAGCACTGGAGTTTCTGCTTCCTGAACTTGGACATGGGCTTGGAATCCTCCGGGGAACAGAAGGCGAATGTGCCAGAAAATAAAGAGGTTAAAAATCATGAGTGGATTTACACATTTTAACGAAGATGGTAATGCAGTGATGGTAGATGTGGGGTCAAAGGCTGAGACAAAAAGAGAAGCACTTGCATCAGGGGTGATCCGCATGTCGGAAGAATGCTTTCAGAAAGTAAAGGAAGGCAGCATGAAAAAAGGAGATGTTCTTGGCGTAGCAAGAATTGCCGGGATTATGGGTGCAAAAAAGACAGCAGAACTGATTCCGCTGTGCCATCTGTTAAACCTTACCAAAGTCGAGATTGATTTTGAATATCTGGAAGAAGAGCATGGGATCCGGGCAATCTGCCACACGGCATGTACCGGCAGGACCGGTGTGGAAATGGAAGCACTGACCGGGGTAAATACCGCTCTTCTTACAATCTATGATATGTGCAAGGCGGTTGACCGGGGAATGGAGATCAGAGAAATCCATCTGCTTGAAAAGTCCGGTGGAAAAAGCGGGAAATGGGTACGTTAAACGTATTTTAATTTCTGGTAAAAAAAGTAAATATCTTCAACGATTAACAGTTGAAAAAACACGGCTGATGGTCTATAATAGGCTTTAGAAAACCTGGAATGTTCGAGACTTCCGTATTTTTGAACCTACAATACTTTAAACGGGATTCTTATATCTCTGTAATATGTCAGGCCTTCATTGCGCAGGGGAAGGCAGAAAAGCAGATGCGGTCGCCCACCTAGCGGAGTGCTAGGAGTCAAAAAACGGAAAACGGCATTTCGGGGGACTACAAAAGATAAAGGACAGTTGCGAGAGCAACTGTTTTTTTGGGTTTTCAAAGAAGTGAAAATGTGATAAACTATTTTGAAAAATGAAACTGCCGATAAGATAAATGGAGTTATTATATGATGAAAACGATAAACAAGATTCGGGAAATTACAGGGCAGGTGTCACAAAAGCATGTGGGAGCATACGCGGCCCAGTCTGCTTATTTTTTTGTGCTGAGTATGATCCCGATTATTTTGCTGCTTCTTGCTATCATACAATATACTCCGGTGACAAAAGCAGATGTTATGACTGCAGTGGTAAATTTGTTTCCGGAGACAAATATGCAGGATTTTATGGTTGGCATTGTAAATGAAGTATATAACCAGTCGAAGACGGTCATTCCGATTACTGCGATTGTAGCATTGTGGTCAGCAGGTAAAGGAGTACTTGCGGTTAGTACAGGACTGAACTGTGCATATGAGCTTCGTGAGACACGAAATTATGTATTTTTAAGAATCCGGGCATCCATCTATACGATCCTGTTCATTGCAGCAATTGTGATGGCTCTGGTACTTTCTGTGTTTGGTAATAATATCAGTATTTTTATATATCACAAAATTCCGTTTCTTGCGGAGACGACGGATATGATCATGCGTTTGAGAACGGTGATTTCATTTGTTGTTATGACTGGAATTTCGCTTCTGGTATATCACTTTTTGCCGAACCGGAAGCTTCCGTTCCGGGATTTGATTCTGGGATCTATTTTCTGTTCTCTGGGATGGCTGGTGATCTCGTTTGTTTTTTCAATGTATCTGACAATCTTCAAAGGGTTTTCCGGTCTGTACGGAAGTATGACGGCGATCATTCTTGTGATGCTGTGGCTGTATTTCTGTATGTATGTGATGCTGCTGGGAGGGCTTATTAACTGTATCTGGGTAGATGCAAAGCGGGATATCCTGGAAAAGGATTAGTTCTGCAAAAAGCAGCATCCAGGTTCCGGAATATGATTTTGCGTAGATAAACGGTGAATCTATCAGATAAAACCGCTTGACATAAAAAAATCATATGTTACAATAAATAAGTATATGACATATCATAAAAGCAATGACCGTGTAAGTAGTGAACTGTTTTCCGACAGAGAAGGAGAATCCCCGGCTGTAAGTTCTCCCCGGTTCAGGCAGGAAACGAATTTCCCACGTGAGCTGCGTTTTTGAAAATAAAGTAGAAAACGACGTCCCTGCACGTTACGCAGTCCGAGTGCCTGTTATTCAAATAGCAGGAAACAGGGTGGTACCGCGATTTATCTCGTCCCTTTTTAGGGGCGATTTTTTTTATATATTAGGAAAGTGTTCTTTCTTAATGTATAAAAACGCTCCGCGAGGATGTGCACTGCGGCGTATAAGGAAGATGTCACAAGCGACCGCCGCAGGTGCGAGAATGTGCCAAGGCACATTCTTTTTTCTTCCACAGGAAA
>OGQO01003427.1_pt1 | contig 10958 bp, 7 predicted proteins | sample 1553241 | NCBI WGS metagenome assembly OGQO01 (sample SAMEA2579933, study PRJEB22360) | human gut metagenome | biome: human gut; feature: human-associated habitat; material: faeces | place: Denmark | collected 2008/2010
CCTCGCTTCGCGAAGGCGGCGAGACGCCGCCACACCAAAGGGCTCCGCACCCAGCCGTATATCTTCCGCCGATGACCATTAGCGTGCGATCAGCCTAAGAGCCCCCAAGATAATATTAATCCCGATGGATCCGGATATGGATTCATCGGGATTAATCGATATAGATATCTTTAGTCTTTGAGATAATAGACGATGGTGGAGACCACGCGGATACGCTTCATGTAGGGAGTGTACTGGTCGCGGTCCTCGATTGAGAACTGGCCCTGCGAGGCGGTCTTGATCTTGCCGAGATGACTCTCCGAATCCTCGGCAAACTTGTCGGCGGCCTTGCGGGCGTTTTTCGTGGCGTCGGCGATCATGGCCGGCTTCACGCTGTTGAGGTCGGTGTATTCGTAGGTAGTCTGATAGTTGTAGTCGCCGGCCACGATGGCGATCCCCTGGCGGAGCAGCTCCGTCTGGCGCTGGATGAGCTTGCGCACCATCTCCACCTTGGAGGAAGTGACCACAATCACCGAAGTGACGTTATAGCGGAATGGGGCCGGCTGCGAGTCGTAGCGGTCGGCCTGCATGTCGACTACCTGCGGGGCATTGACGGAGATCTCGCTGTCGGCCACGCCGTTCTCCTTAAGGAAGCCGACTATTGCGTTGTTGGTGGCCTCGATGCCCTGATAGATAGTGGGGAGGTCGTTGCCCACCTGCTTGCTGACGATAGGCCACGTCACCTTGTTGGCCATCACCTCGCGCTCTGAGAGGCCGCGCACTGTGACGGTGCGGGCATTGTTGGTGATTCCGTCGAGGCCCCCCTTCACACAGAGGCCGAGGAGCAGTAGGCCGACGGCGAGAAGTGTGGCCGGAATCCATAGGCGCCACACGAAACCAGGATTGAATTTATTTTCCATAGAAAAAATTGATGTTTAATGATCGGAGAGGGGTGGAAACTATAGATATAACAACGTAAGAGGGGGACATAATATCATGATGTCAAAAAAAAATATTAACTTTGCAGATAAAATGAACGAAACGACATGCTCGACAAGATAAACGCATTGATGGAGGAGATAACCTCCGCCACAGCCTCCACTCCCGCTGAGCTGGAGGAGCTGAGAGTAAGATATCTGGCAAAGAAAGGGCTGATATCACAGCTGATGACCGACTTCCGCAACGTACCGTCTGAACAGAAGCGGGAGCTGGGCCGTAAGCTCAACGAGCTCAAAGACGCGGCCACACAAAAGATCGCGGAGCTGAAAGAAGGATTCGCCGCCTCCCGCGACGACTCCGACAGCGAGCTCGACCTGACACGCACGGCCACGCCGCTGCCCCAGGGGAGCCGCCATCCCCTCTCGATAGTGAAGGCCGACATCATACGCATCTTCTCCGACATGGGCTTCACCATAGCCGAGGGCCCTGAGATCGAAGACGACTGGCATGTGTTCTCGTCGCTCAATTTCCCGCCCGACCATCCGGCCCGCGACATGCAGGACACCTTCTTCATCGGCCGCTCGCCGGTAGATGTGCTGCTGAGAACCCACACCTCGTCGGTGCAGACGCGCACCATGGAGGCCAACCAGCCCCCGATCCGCATCGTATGCCCCGGCCGCGTCTACCGCAACGAGGCAATCTCGGCGCGCGCCCACTGCTTCTTCCATCAGATCGAGGGCCTCTACATCGACCGCAACGTATCGTTTGCCGACCTCAAGCAGGTGCTCCTCTATTTCGCCCGCGAGATGTTCGGTCCTGAAACGCAGATCAGACTGCGCCCCTCCTACTTCCCCTTCACCGAGCCATCGGCCGAGATGGACATCAGCTGCGACCTCTGCGGAGGCAAGGGATGCGCCTTCTGCAAGGGGACAGGCTGGGTGGAGATCCTCGGATGCGGCATGGTGGATCCCAATGTGCTCAAGGCATGCGGCATCGACCCCGAGGTCTATTCGGGCTATGCCTTCGGCATGGGCATCGAGCGCATCACCAACCTGAAATACAGAGTGAAGGATCTGCGCATGTTTAGCGAGAACGACGTGCGTTTCCTCAAGGAATTCGAGTCGGCACGCTGATGGCACGCCTGTCTGCTAAGAAAAGATATGAGGAGATCCTGCGGTGGTTCGGGGAGAATGTCCCCGAGCCCCGCACCGAGCTCTCCTACGACACGCCGTTTCATCTGCTGCTGTCGGTGATCCTGTCGGCGCAATGCACCGACAGGCGTGTCAACATGGTGACCCCTCCCCTCTTCGCCGCCTATCCGGAGCCGGCCGACCTGGCCGCCGCCCGCGAGGAGGACGTGTATGAATACATCAAGAGCGTCACCTTCCCCAACAACAAGACGCGCCACCTCATCAAGGCGGCGCAGGTGCTGATGGATGAATTCGGCGGCGAGATGCCGTCGGACATCGACAGCCTCATGAAGCTTCCCGGCGTGGGACGCAAGACGGCCAACGTGATGCTGGCCGTGGTCTGGAACAAGGCGGCGATGGCCGTCGACACCCACGTCTTCAGGGTGAGCAACCGCATAGGGCTCACCGACAACAGCAAGACGCCGGCCGCCACCGAGAAGACGCTCATCCGGCATATCCCGGCGGAGCTTGTGCCGAAGGCCCACCACTGGCTGATACTCCACGGGCGCTATATATGCAAAGCGCGGAAGCCGCTCTGCGGGGAGTGCGGCATCCGCGAATGGTGCAGGACCTACAGCGGCCGTTAAGACGTCAGCATTGCAACATGCCGAAGGCATGTCCCTACAAGCCGACCCCGACCAAACCTGTGTAAGCCAATATAGATATTTTAATAGTAGAGCTCCTCGACCTTGAGCGACGACTGCGGCACGGCGAGGAAGATGAAGCCTGACTTGCAGTCCCATACCTTACATATCTCTATGTCGTCGCGACCGAAAGCGTCGATCACCTCCTGGCGCTTCTTCTTCGAGGAAGTGCGTGAGTCGTATTCAAAACAGGGTCGCCCGTAGCGGCCTGTGATTGCCTTGGCGCGGGTGGTGGTGATGGAGCGCACATCCTCCTGCGAGGTGCCCTCGAAGCTTAGGCGCAGCGACTCCACGAGCTGGTCGGCGGAGAGATAGCGGAGGTTGCCGGTGAAGCGGCGGCCGGAGAGTGTCCCCTCGAAAAACATCAGGCTGTCGGCCTGCATGCAGGCGTCGACAGAGCCCGTGAGGTCGTCGGAAATGGAATTGCAGGGCTTGAGGCCCTTTGCGGCAAGTCTCACACACAGCTCCTCGGCGGAGCCACCGAGCTTCACGCCGAAGAAATCGATGGCAAAAGCCTGGGCAGCAGCGCCGAGTGCAATCAAAAGAAAAAGAAATCGTCTCATATAGGTATTAAAATTTCTACAAAAGTATCAAAAAGAATCGAAACCGACACCACACCGAAGCTTTTTTAACATTCTCCGGAGCAGCCGGCCACCGCAGGCGGCGCATCACTGTGATTCGCTTTCCTGCCGTCATAAAAACTATTCGATTATCCAGCCGTCGATATTGCGGGTGGCCTGGGAGAAGGAGATGCCGATCTTGAAGAGCTTTCGGCCGTCGGTGCGGAAGGGAAGAGTATAGCCCTTGGCGTCTATCTGCTCGATGGCGTCGCGCGCCGTGCCGTTGAGCTTGAGTTCCATTACGTAGATGTAGCCGTCGGTCTTCAGCAGAAGGTCGATGCGGCCGTCCGACGTCCGGTATTCTGCGTCAATGTAAAAACCCATCAGCTTGAAGATGATGTAGAGGTTGTTCTCGAAATAAACCTCCGGCCTGTTCTTCGATAGCTCATACGGTATGTCGGCCAGGAAGCTCTTCAGACGCGTGAGGAAACCCTCCGCGTCGCCCGCCTCGACGTCAAGGACGAAATCCGTTATCTCCATGAAGCCGCCGTCCACGCTCTTGCCGGCATATGCCGGCAGAAGGTTCTTGAAAAGACCCATCTCGACCTCTCGGTTCGGAATCCGGAGCGTATACGTTCCGAAACGGGGATTGTAGCCGGAGATGGTGAGATATCCGGTCTGGTAAAGAAGGGCGACCGGTGTCTTCAGGTAACTGTCGGACGATGACATCGACGAGGCGTCGAGCTTCTCCCTGTTGAGGTTCCAGAGCCGGAAGCCATCCTTGCGTATCCTGTCGGTGAGGAACGTCGGGGTGCCCGTGGCGTACCAGTATGAGCCTATCTCTCCCTCCGCGAACGCCGACAGGAGGCTGTAGGGATTGTAGATGTCCTCGCCGTTTTTCGAGAAGCGGTACCCGTCATAGTTGCGCTTGAGCTGCGCCACCGTCTCCCCGAAGCTCCACCCGTTCCTCTCGGCGATTCGCTCTATGCCGTGGCGGCAGCAGGCCAGCATCTCGCGCTCCGTGATGCCGCATATCGAGTTGTAGTCGTCGGTAAGGGTGATGTCGAAGAGATTGTTGATGTCGCTGAAGATGCTCATGCGCGAGAAGCGGCTCACCCCGGTGATCAGCGCGAAGCGGATGTAGCGGTCCTGCCCCTTGATGTTGGAGTAGACCGGCTTGAGGATATCGCGGAAACGGTCGTGGGCCTCCGTGTCGTCGAGGTTGGCCACCAATGGCTTGTCATACTCATCAATAAGGATGACGGCCTGACGGCCGGTTTTCTCCACAGCGGTCCTTATCAGCCTTGAGAAGCGTTCGGCAAACCTGAATCCCTCCGGCTGCAGGCCGTAAGTCTTCTCCCATTCCTGAAACTGCACCTCAAGCGTGGACTCCAGCCCTTCGACGCTGTCGCCGCTGAATCCGACGAGGTTCAGGTGGAAGATGGGATGCGGGGCCCAGTCATGCCCGTATCTCTCGATGGCAAGACCCTCGAAGAGCTCGCGTTTCCCCTCGAAATATGCCTGGATGGTACTGAGCAGCAGACTCTTGCCAAACCGTCGCGGCCGGCTCAGAAAATAATATTGGCCGTTTGTTATAAGTCGGTGGATCAGCTCGGTCTTGTCGACATATACAAAACCCTGCTCCCTCAGTTTCTGAAATGTCTCTATCCCTACCGGAAATTTCTTATCATCCATAGCATGTCTTTTTTGCAAAAATAGGAAAAATTATCGATATACAAACAGAGCGACAGCATCGAAATCCATACAAATGTATAAATTAGGATGATTTAAGTATTTTTATAGGTGTCGACTCTTGACGAATGTCGGTCATAACGGACAAAGCAATTGTGACTGTCACGGAAAATCGCTACCTTTGCACAATCATATATAAGCTCCTCACAAGCATTACAGACAACACACCGTGGCATACCTCCGACTCATCATATCAATGGCCTTGATGCTCCTGCCCTTCATGGGCAGCGCCGCAGCCGATACTTATCCCACAAAAGACATAAAGCAGCTGGAGCGTCTCTCCAATGAAGAACTCCTCGATATGTCGCTGCGGGCCATCGACGCCGACACGCTCCCCCATGAGGCGGCCGGCGCGCTCACCATCATCGCCAACAGGTATTACGAGAATCAGAGCGACCCGGCCGCGCGCGAGGCCGCAGTCAAGGCCATGCGCCATATCGGAAACCTCTACATGACCCACCTCATCGACTATAAGCAGGCATACAAGAACCTGCTGACGGCGAAGAACATCGCGGAGGAGGACGGCAACGATTACGAATTGGCGTTCATATACCTGAGCCTCGCCAACCTTTTCAACGTCAATGCCAACGGCCGCGAGAAGCTGGCGCAGGAGGCCGAGGATTTTCTTATGGAGTCGTATGAAGCGGCGATCAGAAGCGGCAACGAGGATATACTCACCTCGCTTGCACAGAACATGTGCATGATGACTGTAGACAAGCAGGACCTGAAATTCAAGGATTACACCGAGTATCTAAGCCGCATCAAAGCCTATCCATTCTCCGAATCCAACAAGGAAGCGGCTGCAATAAAGAAGACCATAGAAGGCGTCGAGGCTTTCCTTAACGGCGACGCCGACAAAGCCGAGGCGCTTCTCAAGGTAAGCCGCATCCCTCCAAAGGGAGTCAGGTATTCGGAACGATGGAAATATACCGTCGACAATATACTCATCGAGATATACTGGCAGACGGAGCAGTATGACAAAGCGATAGCTCTTGTGAAGCAGGATATCGCTGAGTCGGAAAGCAAGGGCCATAAAGACTACAGGCTCTCGTATGCCGGAAAGCTTGTCAACCTATATTATACTGTCGGCGCCAACGACTCGGTCGACAAATACTATTCCGAGTATCTGAAACTGAAGGCGTCGTTTAAGGAAGAGGGTGGCTACGACTCCGTGGAGTCGATGCTTTTCATGAGCCAGATCGAGGAGGTGAACCAACAGGTGGCCCAACTCTCGCTCAAGCACCAGAAAGACCTGCGCACACGCACCGTTATAATATCGGTACTCATCGTGGTGCTGATCCTGCTGCTGACCCTGCTATGGGTACACATCAACCTCCAGCGCAACCACCGCCGCCTCTTCGAGACCCATAAGGAGATGCTAAGGCGCGAGACCGAATACAAGCTGATGCGCGACAAGTGGGAGGAGGAGCGCCGCGAGCTCACCGGACAGCTTGCAGCCACGGCGGAGGCCGAGCCCACAGCCACCGAAGAGCCTCAACCGGCTGCTGAAGAATGCGACAACGACCGCGAGGGCCTGCTGAAGGTCTTCGCCCGCATACTCCAGGAGATGGAGACCTCCGACGAGATCTACCAGCAGGGGTATTCACTCGCCCAGCTGAGCTCGAAGCTCGGCATCCCGTCAAGAGTCGCCTCCAAGGCCATAAACGTATGCCACGAATGCAACTTCCACCAGCTGCTCAATGAATACCGTATACGGAAGGTGTCGCAGATGATGGCCGACCCATCGTCGGGAAACCTGACCATCGAGTCGCTGGCGGAGAGCGCCGGGTTCAGGAGCCGCACCACATTCGCCGCCCTTTTCAAGAAAAGCACGGGGCTGACCCCGTCGGAATACTGGAAGATGGCCCGCAGCGTCTGATAATACATGACACCAATCACCCCCTGTAGGGACGTGCCTCCGGCACGTTTCCCCATCGGCGTGAATGATACCGAAGTCGCAAGTCATTGAAACATGCCGAAGGCATGTCCCTACACGCCGACCGCATCCGGATCATCGATACATGCCGGAGGCATGTCCCTACAGGCCGACATATACGTGATATTATGTGATGGTAATGGATATTCCGGACACGTTTTGAGACATGGCAACGTCTTAAAACGTGTTTTGATACATTCTAATGGTTGATTTTCTTTGCATTATTCTTTTGACAACATAACTTTGCCGCCGTAATGATTCACGACGGCCACCAGCCGCCACAATCAAAACAGGAAACAAATCAATCAACCAACCAACACATAAACAATGAAAAAACAATGAAAAAAATTCTACTAAGCGCTCTTCTGGCCTCGGCCATGAGCCTCGGCGCCCTTGCCGAAGTGAACGTAACTGTGACGCCCCTCGGCGACCATCCCGGCAATGACCCCAAAAGGGTAGTTTCTACCGCCGACATCCTCGTCAACGAGGACTTCTCCGCCTGGGAAGTCGGCACGGAGCAGGAGCCGGAACTCGGCGAGATGATGGGCACCTATGAGAATCCCGAGATCGACCCCTACTACATGCACGGTCTGCAATGGAAGGGCGTCAAATGCTATCAGGCCGGCGGCACATGCGCGCTCCGCACATTAAATCCTATGGCCTCTGCGTATATCGAGACTCCCAAAGGAGACTGGTCGGGGTCTGTACATATCTCCATGCTCGCCAAATACCTCAAGGTGGAATGGGAAGATGAGGAAGGTAAGAAGTGGCACTGGAGCGGCAGCGGCATCATGGTGGGCCTCTCGTCAGACAGCGACTGCCGCTTCGTCACCACCGAATCATCTGATCAGGAGAACGGCGACACATTCGTCATCTTGGCCGATGTGCGTCTATACGACAACCAGGGTTGGTGTCAGATCGACATCGACTTCGACAACTACAGCGCCTACAACGACGCCTACCTTGTATTCTACTGCGGCGACGGCGTATTGCTCGACGACATCAAGGTGACCACATCCGTCGACAACTTCATCGCCTCGCCTGTGGTGACCGAAATCACCGATGTCACAGAGACATCATTCAAGGTGAAGTTCGAGCCGGTGAGAAAGGCTTACAACTACTACGGCTACCTCTACGAATTCCTCGGCTACAACGATGAGACCGGCGAGCCGGAATACAGGCTATTGTTGGACCCTGAGACGATGGAGATTCTCGATAGCGGCGCTGCCGGCATCACCTACGAGGAATATCTCGAGGCACTGGGTGGCCCCGACAGCCCCTACGCATGCTTCTACATGACAGAAAACGCCTCCGACCCCTGCGAAATGACATTCTACGGCCTCGACCCCGCCAAGGAGTACTATTTCGCCATCTGCTCCCACTACGTCCACACATTCTCGGAGCGCACACTGATCCATGCCAATGTGCTGGCCGTGCCTGAGATCAAGGAGGCAGCTGACATCAAGGAAGACGGATTCACAGCCGTATGGTCGCCCGTCACCAAGGCCGACAACTATGAGGTGACACTCTACGGTGTCAACCAGGTGCAGGAAGACACCGACAGCTTCATCATCTTCGAGGAGGACTTCGACAACGTGTCGGCCTTCACCGACGCCACCGACATCAACAACCCGACAATCCTCACCGAAGACAGCGGCATCACGCTCGACGACCTCACCTCCACCCCCGGCTGGGAAGGCGCCATCGACCATATCGTGCTCGTGGAGGGCAAGATCGGCCTTGACGACTGGAACTATTTCCTCTCCACACCCAAGCTTTATGTTTCCGGCAGCGACAGGATAGTCATCTCCGCCAGCCTTGAGTCACCCAACCCCGACGCCGTGGCATACTTCCGATTCAACGGCAAGCTCTATCAGCTTCCTCTCGAGGACGGCCGCTTCGAAGGCGAGTTCGAGCTCCCCACCGAAGGCGCCATCGAGTCCAGCCTCGACATAGCAGCCGATGAGACCTTCCTCTACATCGATTACATCGTGATTACCCAGAATCTCAAGAAGGGCGCACTCGCCTTCACCTATATGGGCAGCACACTGACCGAGAACGGCGAGACCGAGATGACATTCAGCGGGCTCGACACAGAGACATTCGACTTCTACGGCTACAGCGTTCGCGCCTTCCGCGGCGACATCTTCTCCGAAGCCACCGACCGCATCGTGGTGGATATGAAAAACGGCAGCAGCTGGAACGGCATCGACTCCACAAGCGTGGGCATCAACGGCGCCGAGCTCACAGAGGTGGCTCGCTACACACTCGACGGCCGTCAGATCGACGAGCCGGTGAAGGGCATCAACATCGTGAGATACAATGACGGATCCATCCGCAAAGTAATGGTTAAATAAATATTTGATAATTGGTATTAAGCCTGACCCCGCGGCCGCTTCTACGGCGGCGGGGTCTTTTCACCAACATCCGACAATACACCAGGAGATGAAAAGATATAAGATATTACTGGTAGCGGCCATGATGGCCCTTGCGGCCTATCCGGCCGACATGACCTTCAGCTACAATCCGGAAGGAAATCCGTCGAGAGGCTTCGGCTACGACAAGGAGGAGACCTATGACGTGGCGATACTCCTCGACGCCCCCTCGCTCATAGGAACCGCCATAACCGGAATCGAGGTTGAGCTTCCCGGAGGCGACAACATCGGTGATGTTTCGGGATGGCTCAGCACTACCCTCGACCTCAAGAGGGTCAACGGCAAATACGTCAACAACCCCGACATCACCACAGCCGAGGGGACTCTCGAGGACGGCGTGCTGAAAGTGACGTTCCCCGAAGGCCACGTGATCGACGGCACATTATACGCAGGCTATTCCTTTACAGTGACCGCACTCGACGACGCCACCGGAGCGCCGGTGATGGTGGCCGACGGTGCGAGAGAGGGAGGACTCTACATCCACAGCTCGCGCACCAAGCTGAAATGGGGCGACGTCACAGCACAGGCCGCCGGAGTGAGCGTGCTGAAAGTGAACCTTACCGGCGACTTCGCCGACAACTCCGCCGCCTTCCGCACAGCCACAGGCCTCTATACCTCCATTGAAGGAGAGACGATACTTCCCCTCGCAGTGGAGAACCACGGCGGCAATCAGGTGAAGGGCGTGGCCTATACCTACAGCGTGGCCGGCAACACCGGAAGCGGCAGCGTTGTATTCGAGACGCCTATAGCCGCCGCATACGGGGCCTCCGCAGCCGCCGACATCAACCTCGGCACCATCACCGTCACCGGCGACCAGACGCTCTCCATCACCATCACTGAGGTGAACGGAGAGCCCAACGGCGACAAGGCCGCCACCACAGTCATCCCTTTGAGAGTGTATCCTTTCCTGCCGGTCAACCGTCCGCTCGTGGAAGAATACACCGGGCTCTGGTGCGGCTACTGTCCCAGAGGCTATGTAGCCCTGGAGACAATGAAAGAGTTATACCCTGACCGGTTTGTGGGCATCGCCTACCACTCCGGCGACGACATGAGCACAGAAGTCGATTTCCCCAACTCACCAGACGGTTTCCCCGCAGGGTTCATCAACCGAAACCTGGACATAAACCTCGGCAAAATCTACGACACATGGCCGGCGATAGCCGCCACACTCGCGCCCTGCGACATCGAGGTGAAAGTGGAATGGACCGACGACAACCACAGCGCCGTGAAGGCGACCTCCACCAGCCGCTTCCTCAGCGACCAGACCAACGCCGATTACGGCGTCAGCTATGTGCTCGTGATCGACCGCCTCTCCGATCCTTCCTGGAAGCAGTCCAACTATTATGCGCCCGCAGAGGGAGCCGAGCCGCAGGATAATCCCGACATGCCCGGCGACTGGGGCTATCTCTTCACCCACGGCACAAACCCGATGACCGGACTCGAATTCAACGACGTGGCGCTCGCCTCATCCGGCTCCGACGGCATGCAGGGCTCGATACCGACCGCCATAACGGCCGGCGCGG
>OGQO01003430.1_pt1 | contig 10946 bp, 9 predicted proteins | sample 1553241 | NCBI WGS metagenome assembly OGQO01 (sample SAMEA2579933, study PRJEB22360) | human gut metagenome | biome: human gut; feature: human-associated habitat; material: faeces | place: Denmark | collected 2008/2010
TTATGAGATAAAAACTTATCTCATTCTCAATCACTTATAAAAAATACGTACTTTCCATCCAATAAAATCCACCTTGGATTTTCTTCTAAATTTCCGATATAAGTATCAAGGTTTATTAACCCACGTACTTGTACCAAGAAGTATCTTCTTACATCTGAGGGACAAAAATCATCAGATGGAGAGAACAGTAATTTATAGTCGTTAGCTATGTCATGTCCTCTTGTATATACGAAAAATTGTGCATCCATATTTATTGTTTTATACCATTAATATACACATCGGCACCACTTAGAAGAAGAGGCTTAATTTTGGAAATAGTCTCGGATAATTTATCCAACACTTCTTTTTCTGAGCCAATAGCCCGATTAGATTCATTGATGCGATTTCTAATGTTCTTTTCATTGCTTGAAAAGAATCTTGCAAATGCACTTCGATTCATTTCTTGATTCATTGCATTTTTTGCCGTTGCATATGATTGCTGTGCAGAGTTCAACTTACCAATACTCTCTTCGATCCTATTAGAAATTACACAAAATAAAGAATACAAGATTGGGATGTGAATGTTTCCTTGTGTTGGACCAATAATCAATTCTCCTTCCAATTCGCCTTGATCATTTTTCAAGTTTCTACCTAAAGTAACCATTGTTATTGCTGCAGTCAAATTTGTTCCAGTGCCAAACATAGATTGTAAAGCCTCTAAAACCAATTTTTTTGCTTGTATTTTTTCAGCATCAGAAAGTAAGTCAGATTTAGAAATGACAATCATGATTGGAGTTCTAGAATCATTGGTTCTATCCAAAAAATTTTCATAAAGGATTCCCATGAAATCTAATTTGGCTTGCTGCTCATCATCTCCATTTAAGGCTTGTTTTATTGTATCTGCTCCAATAAAGAAAAGAAGGACTTCAGAATCTTCAAAAGAACTGAACAATTCTTCCTGCTCTTCTATTTCATCCTCATCGCACGTATCAAGAAGTCCTCCTCGATAGTCATTTATGCCAAAGTCCATGATTTTACCCAATGCCAATCTGCAATTGAAATTGTATTTAACACTTTCCACATTACCAGCAGGCCATTGTCCATTCTTCATTTGTTGATATGCTCTATGCAATTTTGCCATTTGCATAGGTATCGGGCAACGTACTGTCAAAATTTGTCCATCGGAAAAACGGATTCCCTGAGATAAAGCTTGAGCCATAGCAAAAGTATAGCAAGACTTACCAGAACCGCCCAATCCGTAAAATGTTATTTTTTCCATTGAAATATGTGGTATTAAAAAAATCTTACAATATTATCTTTAGACCACTGCTCTAATTTGTTTTTTAAATTCTCAGCAATAGTCTGTAACAATTCTAACTGGCTTTTTTCTCGTTCAAAATCATGGTCTGCCGAATTTGCCTTGTCCAATTCGGTCTCCCAGCCCCAGTCATCATTAACAATTTGTGCTGCTCCATTTAGAATTTCTTCAGCTCCAGCAGCCAACCATCCCAAAAGAGTCTCCGGTCTGTGTTTTCGCGCTCTATAAGCAGCGTTATCCATTGCATCATGCCTCTTCTGTATATAGATAGGAGTGCCACCATATATGCAATAGGCTAATGCAAGAAAGGGGTCGTAATAATCAGATGCATTTATCGAACATTGTAGGAGCATTCCGCCGACAGTTTTACTTTGGCTTATTTGTTCGAACAATGTATAAAAGTGCTTTAATCCATAAAAAGAGGTCCCATCTGGAAGCATATCGCACTTTGTAATCACAAAACAAATAGGAAACCATGATTTATGTTCGATGCTTAGAGAATTTTCTATGCATGAAATAAGAATATCATATTCCATAGTCCATTCTGAAGTCCGCTCCGATAATTTTTTACCATCCAGAAATACAATAAGTGCATCTGCGGATGATATGGATTTTAAGAAATTTTCCATATCTTCGTCATCTGGTTCCTCACTTAGCAAAATACCACCACGATAATCCATCCAATTAAATGGTACGACATCTTTTCCTTCACAAGTCAACTCAAACTTGTACATTTGTTGAATATCTGTACCAGCAGGATATAATCCTTTTGATAATCTTTGTGCCATACGTTCTAAACTTTTCTTCTGATTTGAATTTTTGGCACGTATTCCATACCCTTCTTGGTCATCGCCAAGATATTTATACATCCCTGCCATAAATGAAGTTTTTCCAGCCCCACTATGACCAACCATTAATATGTTCATTCTTCTTAATTATCTAATTATTGTAACTTTTACATTAGGACCATCATATCCGCAATTCAGACAATAGTAACCAATCTTTTCTGCATGGTGATAGCATTCTTTACTACCACATGAAGGACATAATATGGTCCTATTACGATCTATCATAGATAGGATATTATCGCTCTTTTCATCTTGTCTATTTGGATTAATAATATCATTTGAAGATACTTTTTTTGTACCTGTTTCTTCTGCTATATTTCCCAATGCGACAGCAATATCTTTCTCACCACAAGTGTCAATCAATGTTTCGGGTAAGACTTCAAACAACATTTGCCGAACCAGAGTCAGTTGAGAACTTCCGCCAATCAATAAGACTTTATCTATTTTTAGTTGTTTGGCTTCCGTTTGCTTTATCACAGCTTTAGCTACATTGATAGCATCAGCAATCTTTTGACTTATGATATTGTTGAATGAATCTCTATTTAGTTTATACTTGTATGTATTTATTCTACCATCTTTTACGAAAACGATAGAAGTCTCATGTATATCGTTTGAATCGCTGAAATGCTCTTTCAATCTACGACATGAATTTAACATTCCAAGGTCAACCATATTGCCTTTAGATATATCCATGTCATATTTAGTCAACACTTTCTTCCTTAAATCTTCGTAAAGCAGCATGTCTATGTCTTGACCCCCACAAGATTTATCTCCTTTTGGTTCACATAAGATACGATAAGAGTCGAGATGTTTCTTTGCATAAGCGACATCTATTGTACCTCCACCGAAATCAAAGACCAAAATGCCTTGTCCTTCAGGTATATCGTGGTCTATTCCATATCCCATTACAGCTGCGATTGGCTCAAATTGTGTTTTTACCTCTTTGAAACCAGAAGCAGACAAAGCTTGTCTTAGCATCTGTATGGTTGATTCTTCGCAATCAACAGGGTGTGATATAACCACAGAGTCAAAATCCACTTCATAGCCACAATGGGCGTTTGTCATCTGTTTGACTTGTTTAAAGAAAAACTCCAAAAGTTCTTTATGGGTGTATTCTTTATCTCCTAGAAATTCAATTCCTTTTGGATTCAATATACGTTTCAACGAAGGAATAAAATTCGCCAACATGTCAAAACGTTTCTCAGAAGGAAGTTTGTCAACTTCTTCCAAATAGTTTAATGCTTGATACCCACTAACCAATCCATTATTATAGCCTAAGATTACAGATGGGTATTTTACCGAGCCGTCTCCGTTGAACTTTACAGCTTCAGGCTTTCCGTGTCGTGGGTTTATCCACGACACGGTTGTATATGAGGAGCCATAATCTATTCCCAGTATAGCCATTTTACTCAGGTTTTACAGTTTCTAATTCTTCATGTATATCCTGTATCAAAGCCTTGTTTTTACTCCATTCTTTTACTAAATGCTCCAAAGCGAGGACAAGCTGGGGATTGTTTTTAGATTCAACGACTGTCTTTTTCATTGACTCCAATTCCTCGCTGTACTTGGAATAAATGTTAGTAATGGAATTTTTAACCTGCTCACGAGCGGCATTTACAAAACCTTGATACAAAGACTGGTATTTGCCATCTGCCAAAGAAACATCAACTATCTGCTTGCGACAAAATGCCATCGTTTCAGACAGATGCTTAAGAAGATTGGATTTATTCTTCTGTAATGCTTCTTGTTTAGCTTTCTGATTACCACTTATTGCACCCCAAAGAACAGACCCAATGCCAAGAACAACCATAACAGGAGCAATAACAGGAAGGGCTGGTGTAACTAATGCTGGCAGGAAAAAATATGCACCTCCAACTACAGTACTTAATGCGCCCGTGATAGCTGTACCTAAGAACATTTCGTTTCTCATTTTTCCAATTCTATCTCTCAACTGGACATCCTTTACTGACGGGTCTTCTACACCTTCTTTGGTTATAGAGATAAAGCCTTCAGGTATAGACATATAGCACTCTTTGTTGAAATTAGTCAACAATTCTTCTATGCGAGACATAACTAATGAAGTTAGTTTGTCCCACTCGTTTTGTACATCTGCAACAATTCTATCTCCAAAGTCTTCACCATAGGTGGTTATGCTTTCTTCAGATAAATTTTCTATTTCATCGCTGAATTTTGTAGCTATAGTTCCTTTTGACGTGAAGATTTGGTTGAAGTCATACTCCATTGTTTTTAACACGGTTTCAACTTTTGTAAAGAGTTCCTTTCTCTTTGAGTCCCCCATGTTTTCATTGAAGTTTGCTAATGCCTTTTCGTAAGATTTAAGTAAAGTATCATATTCCGTAGCTGCCTTGACTGCTGTTTCATGACGCAGTTTCAACGCATTAAGAACCTCCCTATAATACTCTACACAGGCATTGTATGCTAATCCAGAACGATAATATCCCAAAATAGTAAACACCATATTATTCATGGCAGACTTTACATCGTCATAACCAGAAATTTCATAATTGAACTCCGAGGTTATTTCGTCATTTCCTATAGCAGCTTCAAGCAACAACTTACTGGACATCTTTAACATAGAGATGCCAAAAGGCAAATCATTTCCGACAGCCTTTTCGATTATCTGGTGATTTCTATTCAATGATTTTTCTACACTTTCATTGCCATTTTGGTCAATCTTTGTAGTTACAAAAAGAATACCAGGAGTCACACTAACTATCTCTTTCAAGAAATCAACTTCTATATCCTCCAATGGCGTTGGATTCATCACGAACATTACGGCATCAGCCTGTTTGATATATTGCTTTGTAATAGCCGTATGGTGAGGATAGGTAGAACCAATACCCGGAGTATCAATCAAAGAAACTCCTTCGGGGAGGAAATCCATAGGGGTGAATACTTGAATATATGAAATGGTATTTTCTATTTCAGCTTCTCCTTCCTTATTGATAACAGCTTGGCTACCATAAGTCGCCAACTCTTCTTTGGAGATTTCTTTACGATTTCCATTTCCATACACTACATAAAATTTCTCTTCCTTTGAATGAGAAATTTTAAACACACGTGATGTTGCGACATCTGTACATACTGGTAAAAGTTCCTTACCTATCAAGGCATTAATCAACGAACTTTTACCATTCTTAACTTTACCACATACTGCCAAGTTAAATTCACCCTTTTCAAGCAACTCACGAGTTAAGCTGAAATTCTCGGAAGTTTTGGGAAAGTTAAATTTAGGGTAAGCTTTTGGGAAGGCAATCATGCCATCCATAAGCTTTATTATTTCACTCTTCAACTGAGCTGAAAATTGTTTGTCTTTATTTTCCATTTTAGATACTACTATTGTTATTTAATGGGTAAATATTTTGTTAAGAATCCAAATCCGCATTGTCAAAAATATTATCATCGTCATCAGTATTGGCATCGTCTGCATCTTCTGTATTATCATCGTCTAAATCATCATCGTCGTTAGGTGGCAGTTCATGCTTACTTTCTTCGATTTCAGGCTCATCTTTGTCAAAAACTGTCACATCATCATCTTCAACAAGAGGCTTGGGTGTATCTTCAAAATCTTGTTTATTGGGATCAAAACCTTCTGGTACATAAAAATCAGATTCCATTCCAAGAAAACTCTTTAATGCAGAACAAAATTCTTTTGCATCAAAATGGTCCTGTCCAAAAGTCTGCGAACTATTTATGAATGACTTACATTTATGTACAGTCTCAACAGATTTAGCATAGTCATCGTAATCGACCTCTTCACCATCTACATTGATTTTGTCAAGATGTCCTTCCGAATAATGTGCTCCTACACATTTAGCTGCCATCTCTCCTGGAAGTATTACATTATTGGGATTTAAAGGAATACTATTGGTGTTGATATATTCAGCAACGGCAAAATTGGATGGCTCCTCATTACCTGTTTCTGGATTGTATTGAAGTGGAGCTGGAGTATCTGTAGATACCATGAAGCACTGAGAATCTTTCCAAGCGTCCATAAAATCATCCAATTTGTATTCAATTCTCAAATCACCAGTACCTGGGTCTGTCAAGATAACCTTAATGTCATCTGGATTATCAGGATTAACATTGACACCTGCTACTACTAGAGCATGATTAGGCGTTTCACCTTCAAAAAAGTCTTTGAACCATTCTTTCACTCCAGCCATAGTATCATGGTTTCTGTCAGCCCATAATTCATTTGCATCTACGCCAACAATTACTCGATGCCCTTGCGCTAACTCATTTATTAAATCATAGACAGTATTATCAACAGACTGCTCACAAGGAACATTGCAACTCAACAATAGGTTTCCGATAGCCCACATAGGTGTTCCGCCTTCCGGACTAGGGTCATACCAACCATTTTCTGTTGCATATTGTTTAAGTTCATCTAAAGAAATATCTATACCATAGTCTCGCAAAATAATTTGCTGACTACGAATGGCGCATACGCCTTCGTTACCTTGGTAAATAACAGGATTCAAACCTCCATCTGGTCCGAACCCATCCTCGCCAAATATCTTATGAGCTGCAATGCTAGCTTGCATTTCATTGTCCTTATCAAAAGTATTTTCCATAAATTCAATATTATTTTGATTTGTACTTATTTTGTTATATAGATTGTTTTCGGCGTCAGCATCTATCAGTTTATGATGATATTTTTCAGTTTCACCAAGAGTTGAAGTATCTTCGCCATAAATAACATTCTGCTCTACTACTGTATCATCAGAGATAACAGGAATACTATAATTCATATTCTCTACGTCAGAAAGCAGAAACTCATCATCCTGCATATACAGTTCTTTAGTATCATCTACGGATTCACTTATTTCTGCTATGTCAGCAAGATTCTGATTGATGGAAATAACAGACGAAATGTGTTTCATTCCATCCTCCGTAAGGTTTCCATCCAAATACGCAGCAAATTCTTCGACACTTACTGGTGGTACAAAATCTTTATGCATGACCAACCTCCTTTCTGAATATTCGCTCGTACTGTTCCTTAGCGAGTTTATGTTTGTTGTAATAGTTCTCCATAGACATACCCAATTCTTTTGCGGTTTCCTCATTGGTCTTTAGCTCTAAATATCGCAGACGTATTAACTCGCTGTAACGCTTGTTGGGCATCTGTTTGATAATTGTCAGAGCATCTTGACGATTGAGATTAGAAAAATCTATCTCTATAGAACCATAAATAGAATCGGTTCTATCACTCTCATCATCATTTTCTTTTATATTGGAGTAAGATATTTGCTCATGCTTGGGCATTTTCCCTTTTATTTCAAACTGCTTGTAGCAATAAAACAAACATGCTGTCTTCAACCAACTTGTCAATGTGCTCTCACCTCTGAAATTTTCCATTTGGCATTTTCCTGTAGCTTTGCTTGGAGCGAGAACAACAATGTATATCTCGTCTATAAACTCCTTGCAATTTGCACAATCAGTATAGTAGTTGTCATAGATGGACTTAAACAAAGGATAGCATTGTTGGTAAAAGTATTTGCGCGTAACCATTTCATCCTTGTTTATCAATGACTTGGCTATTTGCAAATCTTGTGTGAATATCTTTTTTACAATCATTGCTATATCTATATCATAAGGTACATTAACCTTTTACTTCTGTTTGTCTTCTACCACCTCACAATAAGCACTCGGTACGTATGCCGTCAAGACGGTCAGCAAGTTGTCCACTACAATGCCCACTCGTTGTTGTCCTTTATGACGTGCCACTATTCCCATAAAACCTTCAAACTCACCTTTTACCACTCGTACCAACTGTCCTTTCTCAAACTTCTGGATTTCTCCAGAGACGATGATAATATCATTTTCCTCTGAAGCGCACGCAATTTTGAGGCTTTCCATTTGATAATCGGGAACGATCAATGGAGTCTTCTCTATTCTGCTGCCAATATGGGTATGATGATAATAAAAACGAAGGAATGGGAGGTTTACGTTGTCGTAAACAAAAAATTTGAGTTGTTCTTCGGTACCGTAGGCGAAGAAGATGTTTGGTAAACGAGACTCGGTAACAACTTTACGTTTACCTTTTATAAGTTTTACAGTTTCTGTAGTAGGATAGAAAGCCGTGATACCTTTGGCTGTCATGTAGTCGTATGCTTTTTTCTCTCTACCATAGGTGGTGCGTAAAGCATACCAATGAGGAATTTCTTCCTCCTTTTGTACTTTAGACTTACTTAATATATGGACACCTCTGGTGGACACCCCTGTTTGTGAACTCTCAGCGGAAACAGTGCTTTGAGCTTTGGGGAGGGTGTTGGAGGTAAGTCCAACACAGGGAGGAGTTTCACCACCTCCTACGGTGTGTACATCTTTTAATGCACGTTCATCGACTTTCATATCGGTGTTAACTTATTCTAAGCAGAACCCAGTTAATAAATTGACACAAAAAAGCGTGGAATCGTCCTGTTGTCCATTCCACAGTCTGAGGCTCTAGCAATTGCCTTTCATAGTTGAACAGACAACGTCAGAGCCCACGCCGATATGAAAATCATGTCCGTGTAAAGAGACCTATATAATACATTTGATTGCGCCCGAAAGGGTACAATCTATGCTTACAAGGTCTCCACGGGATTGAAATAATCATACCCGGGACATCTACCGTTGACCACGTTCAAGACTATGAATACAGTGAACTTGCTAGATTTACAGACTGTCTTAAACACAGCGTCGATAAACGCCTTATATGTCTGGACTGCTTTTCCCACCCAACACCCGCTTTTGTATAGATATGTCAGATAAGTGACTTCACTACACTCAGCACGGCGTAGGCTGCCGACTCGATTATCTTGTAAGAACACGTCTAACTGTGACAAAAAACGGTCGAGCATATACAGTCCGAGTACAAAAGTACGGAAATTAATCGAGAAAACAGCAATAATGATTGAGAAAATCTATTATTTGACGTGAATTTAAGACTATTTAAGCCAATTCGCTTGAATATCTCGATTATTTTGTGTAAGAAAGCGCACCGTAATAGATGACAAACATTCTAAAATATGCAAACTGCGCTACAAATAGAAAGCAAAAAGCGCACAGAGTGATACAACCATTTGGTATTTCTTCTCTGTACGCTATTATATAATTAAGGTGTAATGCTTAACTGATACCTCTCGGCATCGTTCCATTCATCACGATAATCGTCGTTCGCCCCTGCTTTCCTGAAGTAGCTTGACATTCTTTGCGATTTCCTATCTTTTCAACAAGCCATCTTCTAAAAAGCAATGCTTGGTATGTATCCATTTGAAGTGCTATGTCGATAATCACTTCCATATCATAGACATGCGCAGAATATCCATTTTCAAGTTTGACGTATTGAGAATGCTGGAAATCTTTCAGCACACTTTGTTTCCAAATGCGCTTGATGGTATTCTTCACTGCTGTCCCTGTTACATTCAACAGTTCGGCAATCTCCCAAACTGTCATCCACACCTCACCATGATGTGGGGCGTAGATGACCATATCTTCTTGTATTGTTATCACTTGTCGTTTCATACTATGCCTTTTTTGTGTTCGTATTATCGCTGCAAATATTCCCGAATGTGAATTCCTCAATGTGATTGAGTTGTTGGGACAACTTTTCTACATCCTTGCTCAACTTTTCCTTGGTAATCTTGGCGTACACTTGCGTGGTCTTGATGTCTTTGTGACCAAGCATGGAACTTACTGTTTCTATTGGTACACCATTGGAGAGGCAAACCGAGGTTGCGAACGAGTGCCTTGAGACATGCCAGGAAAGTGGCTTGGTGATACCGCATTTCTTTCCCAATCTTTTGAGCGAACGCAGACAACTTCTATAAGGTGGTACAGGAAAGACTCTGCCATCCTTGCACAATCCACGATATTTCTCCATTATCTGCTTGGGATAGTCAAGCAACTTGATGTCGGCTTCCGTTCCTGTCTTCTGTCGATGGATAACGATCCATTCACCTTCATCGAAAAATTCCTTGATATTCTCTTCCTTCAAGTTGTACAGATCAATGAAAGCGAGACCTGTAAAACAACAGAACAGGAACAAGTCACGCACCAACCCCATATGTTTTCTGGTGATAGGAGTTTCCATCAACAGGTGAATTTCTTCTTTTGTCAGAATCTCCCTTGTTGTTTCCTCGTTCTTGTACTCGTATCGTCTGAAAGGGTCTTTGACGAGCCACTCGTTATCAATCGCCCGAAAAATCATGGCACGGAGATTACGGACAAACACCATTGCGGAATTTATCTTCAGTTGCTTGTCTATTCTAAGGAATGTCTCATAGTTCGTAATAAATGGCAGGGACAATTCTTTCAAGGCAATGTCCTTTACACGATAATGCGACTGCAAAAACTCGCCCACGTAAGCACAGCCGATTCTATATTTTGTGAATGTGCTCAAAGATTTCATGCCAGCCTTGTATTGTTTTTCCATTTCATCCCTGCTTTGCTCATAGACTTTCATCAAGGTATGGCAGCGATACCCCAATCCAAGAAAGGCGTTCTTAACCTTGTCGGCAGTGACGAAGTTGTCTCTGTCCATAATCTCCTGATAATGCTTACTGATACTCACACGCATTTTGTCCAGTTTGCGGTTCACCTCCAAGGCTTGCATACTTTTTCCAGTCATGCGTCCGCCCTTGGTGTCCCACAAATTGGGATTCGCAGTCATCTTGCAACTGAACTGTGTCTGTGTTCCGTCCACAGTGATACGTCCCATAACAGGAACTGTACCATATTTCTTTACTACCTGTCTTTTGAGGTAGAAGATAATTGAAAATGTACTCTTCATA
>OGQO01003433.1_pt1 | contig 10937 bp, 8 predicted proteins | sample 1553241 | NCBI WGS metagenome assembly OGQO01 (sample SAMEA2579933, study PRJEB22360) | human gut metagenome | biome: human gut; feature: human-associated habitat; material: faeces | place: Denmark | collected 2008/2010
GGCCGTCTTGACGGCCTCCGCACGGTCTTTGACCGCACGGGCATACTCCGTGCGCGCCTTCACCGCCGACTCCGTCACGGCCCGATCGCACTCCGACTTCATGGCGTTGAGCTTTGCCTGCGCTTCGCGATACTGCTTCTGGAGCGAGAAGTATATCTCCTCCACCAGCTTGGTGTCGACCGTCGGTGTATAGGTGTAGATGAGCGTGTCGCGCCCGTCGCCGCTGACGGAGTGCGGCTTCTGGATATGGTCGTAGAGCGCCTGGCGTGTCTCGGCGAAAGAGCCGCCGGGATGTATAGCCTTGCCGAGCACCGCCGCCAGCGTCTCCAGGCGGTAGTAGCGGTTTCTCTCGTCGACGCTGAGCGTGGCGTAGTAGTCCTCTTCCGTGAGCGTCTTCGCCATCACCGGCTCCTCGGGCAGCTTGCGGTCGTGCATCTTGAGGTAGTCGTCGAGCGTGAGCTCGCGCGCCTCCTTCAGCAGTCGGTCCCTGGCCTTGATGGCCTCGCGCAGCCATGCGATGAGCGACTTGGCGTGGCTTATCTTGTGGAGTATGCCGGAGATGCCCTTCAGTCCCTCGTCGTCGGTGCCTCTCACCAGCAGATTGGCGTTGTCGCTGCCGATGAGCGCCACCGAAGTTGAGAAGAGGGTCATGCCTGAGGCCGAGGCCTCGAGGCCGCAGATCATCTCCTTCGCCATATTGGCGATATGGTTGGCGGAGGTCGACGTCAGTCCGTTGCCGTCGTGAGAAAAGAAAATCATGTCCTTATCCATAACTATAAGCTTTAGATCAGATTGATAAGAAGGCCGCGTCAATAAGAAGGGCGCGTCCGGCGGCTGGCCGCTAAAGATATAATGCCTCGCCCCCTCGAATGGTTCAATGCCTGATATCAGGAATGCGCCTTCTACCCTTTTCTCTGCTCATCGTGTGTGTCGGTATTATCTGTTAAAATCGGTGAATTATTCGGCAGATGTCAGAATATTTCCCTAACTTAGCCTTATCTTTCCTTATGAACCTTGGCGGTTATCCATTCTTCTCTTCACTCATTACCATTTATATCAATGAACCTCAACGCCTTTACCTCCAACCTGCAGAAATACGCAGACGTCTACAACCCTCACGAGCTCTTCGACAAGATCAAGAACGTGGCACGCAAAGCCGGCGTAAAGATCATATACATCGTCCTGCTGCTCTATTACTCCACCCTCGACAAAGAGCTTCCCGTCAAAGACCGGCTGTTGGTGATCGCCGCCTTGGGCTACTTCATCTTTCCCGTCGACATCATCCCAGACGCATTGCCCGGAGGTTTCGCCGACGACTCCGCCGCCCTGATCTTCGTATTGAAGCAGGTATGGAACAACCTCACCCCCGAGACCCACCACAAAGCCCGCGAGCGCCTCACGAGCTGGTTCGGCCCCGTCTCCGACTCCGACCTCCACATCCCCGGCCTCAACTGAAATAGCCGCGCCTGCCGATGACAGACGCGGCTCACGAAACTGCTTTATGCTTAAGGGTATATGCCTATATATCAGAGCATCTTCTCTGTGACGCAGCTTCCGTCTGACATGATCCTGACCCTCAGGCAGGGAATCCCTTTCATGGGTGTCGCCACGGGAGTTCCGCTGAAGGTGTAGTATCTCTCGGCCACTACGGTGAGTGATTCTTCAGGCGAGGAGACGCCTGCGCCCTCGATGCTGCCGGTTGTAGCAGCGTTCACCACCGCTCCCGTCGCTGTGTCGACAATCATGGCCACGACCCGCAGCCGCCCCGTCTGACCCAGAACCTGAGCAACATTTCCGTGGAACGCCTCCGAAGTGTCGATGCTCAGCGAATGATGCATGTCGGTGTCGGCCTTGATGTCGTCGGGCAGGGAATCGCCGATTCCGTTGTAGTCGCTGTAGAGCGCCACCACATCATTGAAGGTCAGCCCGAAGACGGGGTTGCCGGCTTTCGTGAAGAGGTCCCACAGCTCTCCCTCCAGTCCCTCGGCGCCGGAATAGTTGTTCGACTGTCCCCATGCCGGGTCGCTGAGACCGTCGGCCACGAGCGCGTAGGTGATCTTCATCCGTCCTCCGGTAAAGTCCTTGACGAACCTCGATGTCGAAGATACGAGAAGCCGGTTGCTGTCGGCATCGTCGAGGCGCGCGTCGACCGATATGTCGGCCAGGGTATAGGCGCCGCTGATCTCCTCCCACCTCGCAGCCGCATTCTCAGGCGTGAGGTCGGCTACCGGTATGTTGCGGTTGAACATCACCGACGGGAATCCCCCGAAGTCGGAAGGATAGCTGTCGACGGCGTTCATCGGGTCGTTGTCGTGATATACCATCCCGATAAACCGGTCGCCGTATCTGTGGCTCATCTCCTCCATGGCCACATAACCTCTCGGGCAGTAGCCGCACCACAGGCCGGTGTATTCCTCCACGAGAGGACGGTTGACCGGAGTGAACGGCATCTCCGTGATCTCTCCCCGATGGGTCGCGCTCACGTCGTTGGCGCTGCCGTTGACCTTATCGACGGTAAGCTCGAAGGGATATGTGCCGCTCTCCTCAACCGGCGCCAGGTCGATACGCACCTTGCGGCACGCTCCGAACACCGGGCTCAGGGGCTCTTCGAGCGTCAGCACTCCCTGCATCCGCCTGTCGCCGACGCTGTAGCTGTAGCCGATCGACTCCAGAGCGCGGGCACAGTAATTGTAGACCACCGCTTCCGGATGGCCATCCTCTCCGGCCGGCACATACACCTCCGGGGCCATCTCGATCCCCGCTGCGTTGTCGGGGAAATCACCGCTCAGATGCACTACCATAGTGCTCACGCCTCCGATCTGCGACACGATGCTTTTCCAGGAGGAGATGCTGCGGGTGGTGTGGATATATAGGCCATCGGGATTGTCGCCGGCCACGTATGCCACCGGCTTCGCCGTCACGTCGTCGAGCTCGGAGATCCTGAAGGTGTAGCCTGCATAAAGTCCCTCTTCGGGAATTTCCACGGGTGTGCCGAACGTGACGTGGAGCATCCCGTCGGCGTCCCTGCTCCCCGTAGCCGAGGCAAGGTCGGGGGCGTTGACCTTCTTTCCGGAATCCATCACGAGCTTCAGGGAGCTGCTCAGCCAGCCGCTGCAGTCGGCCACCTGCGCCTCGTCTCCGGGTATGTAGACGGAGATTCCTGTCACGCGGCTTCCCGCCAGCAGCGGATTGCAGATCTTGATCGCTACATCATAGACCTCCTCCTTGTTGAAGCCATGATAGAGGGTTGTGTGGTCGTCGGTTATATTATAGGTGAAGTCAAGCGTCGGCGCGGCCGATGCGGGGCCCGGGCACATAGCCGCGGTGAGCGCGGCGGCGACCGTGGCCGCCATTGATCCTGTCAGTCGGTTCATGATCGTCAGCGTATAATTATCTTATCTGTCTTGTCGCCGGCCTTCCTTATCACAATCGAGCCCGGCTGCGGGTTGATGACGCGTACACCCTGAAGGGTGTAATATTCCGGCTGCGCCGTCTCCATGCCGATCTCGTTGACGGAGGAGAGCACAGAGCTAAGGTCGATCACCGTCGGCATGAACGCCACGTCGGGCCAGTAGAACTCATAGCGGAAGGTGCCCGGCACACCGTAGGCGGGACATTTCACGGTGATGACCCCGTCGACCAGCTTGTCTACATAGTCATCGTTGTAGCCATTGGTGATGAACTCCGCCGATGTCTGGCAGTCCCAGTTGAATGTCTCCGACACATAACCCACGTAGTTGCCGGGAAGGATCGCGAGCCCCTCCACCATGATGCCGCTGGGCTGCACAGGTATTGATACGATATCGGGATTCGAGATGTCGATGGTGAGGTAATAGTCGCCCTCGGGCTCCGGTCCCTCGTTGACGCCGGCCTTCATGGCGGAGGCGGCGGGAGAGATGAAGGGATTGACGAGGCGGTAGACGCCTTCCCTGTCGATATTGCGCTCCACTGCCACACCGTAGGGCACTCCGGCGTATTCCCCGCATACGGGGCCGAACCAACCGTCGGTGAAGGTGGCCGTTCCGGCGTCTACCCATGTGCCCTGCTCATACACCGGGGTCAGGCTGTAGCCGGGCAGTGCTATGCGGGTGTCGAACATCGTCTGGCGCGTCGGCCACACGCCGCCGGGCACCGCGTCGGGGTCGGTGCCCCACATCGTTCCGCGCACCGTAATCACTCCGTCGGTGAATTTCCCTCCGTAGGCCATCGCCTGGATGGTGGCCATATCCATGCCGGCCGATTCCAGATAGGCGTTGGCCGACCCGATATATACAGGTGAGTCTTCCTCGATGCCATCCATCATGCCGCCGGGCACAGTCCAGCCGCTGTATTGGCCGAGCACCATTATATATTCCGGGTCCATCGCGTCGATATATATGTCGGCGGTCTCCTCCGCAATGTTGTAGTCGGCGATACCTGCCTTCTCGAGATTCTCCTTGCCATAGGGCGCCACGAGGCGGTAGAGGCCCGGCTCCGCGTCGCTTTCCTGCATCTCGCACGAGATGATGTTGCGGCGCGTGAATTCGTAACCGAAATAAGGGAAAAACCAGCCGTCCTGCATCGTGGCTGTTCCGAGCGAGGTCCAGCCGCTCTCCTGCGCTGCCTTGATACGCTGCGTGGCAGCTGCCGCGGGTGTGTCGCCGCCGGAAGCATGCATCGCCAGTGTCGACATGCATGCGAGGGTAATAACTGTGGGACTAAGTTGTTTCATGCTTTAAGACTTTAAAAATTCGTTGCCGCAAATTTATAGCTGTCTCGCATGAAAACGCGCATGATACGTTGCCGAAGGTGTTTAAATTTACGTATTTTTACGTCAATTTACATTGATGGCGCCCGTTCGGGCGTCTATTTATCATTCTCCATCTGCGTCTCTTTCTGATCAGGACCGCCCGACGCGTGGCGCCGGCGTGCTATGCGGATGAACTCCGCCGGCGTCATCCCTGTCACCCGGCGGAACGCCGAGGTGAAGGTGGCCCGCGAGCGGAACCCCGTCTCAGAGGCCAGGGCGTCTACCGTGATGTTACCGTATCTATCCGGATCTGCGTCGATTCTCCGCAGCGCCTCGTTGACCCTCAGATTGCCAAGCAGTGTCCGGAAATTCACCCCGTAATGCTCGTTGATGATCTGCGACACGTATGATTTGTTGGATTTCAGCGCCGTGGCGAGTGTGGAGACGCTCAGCTCGGAGTCGCACACCGTCTCCGTCTCCGACAGCGACTTCTCGATCTGGCGAAGCAGATACTCCTTGTCTTCGTCCGAAATCGGGCTTGAGGCGTATTTCGCGTTGTTGACGCCGGCCTCATCTGGGTCGGCCAGCCTCGCCAGCTCCATGTTCTTCTGGTAGAGCATGTCGTTGCGCTGCGAGAGCTTACGGTGCTTAATCAGCAGCACCACAATCGATGCGGCGCTCACCACCAGGATCACGAGGCAGAACAGAATGAATATGTTTCTGGTGGCCTCTTTGTGGCGGCTCTCCTCGAGCGACGCCTTCTCCATGTTGAGCTTATGCTGGAGCTCGATCTCGCCCATGGTGTTGCGGTCGTTCAGGATGCGGAGCGAGTCCGACTTCTCGAAATAGCGCAGGCGCCAGCGACGGCTCTCGTCGGCGTCTGAGGGGGCATAGAGTCGCGAGAGGTTGTGGCAGGCGTATGCCTCGATTTCGGGGAGGGAATTGGTGATGGCCTCCTTGATGATCATCTTCTGCATGGCCACGGCGCTGTCGGTGTGGCCCAGCGCCTCGTGGGCACGCGATATATTGTCGAGCCTCTGGCTCTTAAGGTGATGCACCACCAGCGTGTCGATCTCCGGAGATATGGATGTGCTCTTGTAGAGGTCAAGAGCGCGTGAATAGTTGCCGTCAAGCATCTCGAGAGTGGCGAGGGCGAGGTGGCGCGCGTATCTCCGCTCGGCGTTCTGCGCGGGAATCGGGGCATTGAGGAATTTCACGATCATACCGCGCATCAGGCTGTCGACATTCTCTATTCCGCTTGTTCCGGAGCCCGGAGCGCATATCGGAGCATAGACGGAGCATAGATTCATCATTATCGTTGACAGGCGTTTCCAGTCTTTCCGCTCCAGGGAGCTATAGAAGCCGCGGCAGTCCATGTCAAAAGCCTTTCCTATCCATTTGTCGGAGACACCTGAATCCGAGAAATCATGGTAGATGTTGGCGAGATTCATGTAGATGACCGGCAGGTAGGCCGGAATATTCTCGTCGAGGCTCACATCGAGGGCCTTGCGGAGCATCGGATAGGCGAGTACCCGGCTGTGGATGTCATATAGATATATGAATCCGGCCTTCTGCAGGGCGTCGATGCAGATGGTCTTCTCCTCTTCCGTCATCGAGGGGGAGTAGAAGGCTCCCGCGTCCATGAAGAGCTTGGCCGCGTCATCGTAGCGGCCTTCGGAGCGGAGGTCTTCCGCTCTGTCGTAGAGCGACATGAGACCGTCGCTGCCATCTGCGCCACCGTTGCCGCCACGGCATCCGCAGAGCGACAGGAATGCCGATGTGAGGGCGATAATGATTATCCGGAGCGTTTTCGGCTTCATATTCTCTGGGCTTCATGTCCCGGTAGTGTCTGTGGTGATTCCATTACGCCTGCAAAGGTACATAAAAAATGCGGTTTTTCGTGTTCCCGGCGAGGAAAGTACGGCAGGCCTCCGGGCAAAGGTTGGCGATTAATGTTGCAGACCTCATCATTTATTATTAATTTTGCCGATATTATGCTCCGCGGCATTCTCTCGGCTTACCCATTGCGGCGCGGAGTCCTCTACAGCATTTTGCAGATGGATAAGATTATTGACCCCGTAGACAGAGCGTTGATCAGGAGCGAGCTTACTCCCGACCGGCTCCTCCGCAAGGCAAACAAGGGTGACAACGAGATATATGTGGTGGACGCCTTCAATTCCCCCAACACCATGCGGGAGATAGGGCGCCAGCGCGAGATCGCTTTCCGCGACGCCGGCGGAGGCACCGGCCTCAGTTGCGACATAGACGAGTTTGACACCATGGACGTGCCTTGCAGGCAGCTCATCGTGTGGGACCCCGCCGATCAGGAGATTGTGGGCGGCTACCGATTCCTGCTCGGCCGCGACATCAAGGTCGACAACGGTGTGCCACGCATTGCCACTTCCCATCTATTCCGCTTCTCCCCGCGGTTCCTTCAGGAATACCTCCCCACCACCCTCGAGCTCGGGCGCTCTTTCGTGGCCGTCGACTACCAGAGCACCAAGTCGACCGCCAAGGCCCTGTATGTGCTCGACAACCTCTGGGACGGCCTCGGGGCGCTCACGGTGCTCTATCCAGAGATCAGGTATCTCTTCGGCAAGGTGACGATGTATCCCAACTACGGCGCCGAATGCCGCGACATGCTGCTGGGATTCATCAACAAGTATTTCCGCGACCCCGACAATCTGGTGAGCCCCATCAACCCCCTTCCCTCCAAGGCCATGTCGGAGGAGGTGCAGGCCCGCTTCAACGGCGGCTCATACCGCGAGGACTACCGCATCCTGAACCATTTCATCCGCTCCCACGGCCAGAACATACCTCCGCTCGTCAACGCATACATAGCCCTCAGCCCGACGATGCGGATGTTCGGCACCGCCGTCAACGACCATTTCGGCGATGTGGAGGAGAGCGGAATATTCTTCAAGATCTCAGAGATATACCCCGAGAAGAAGGAGCGACACATCGACACTTTCCGCAAGATGCTCCAGGAGGGGAATCCACTTATATAGCAAGATAATCAGATGAAAACCGCAGTGGTCACAGGAGCCGACGGCTTCATCGGCAGCCACCTCACGGAGGCGCTGCTTGCCGAGGGATGCCATGTCAGGGCTCTTGTGCAGTATAATTCGTTCAATTCGTGGGGCTGGCTCGAGGGCCTCGACCATCCGGAGCTCGAGGTTGTGGCCGGTGACGTGCGTGACCCCGACTTCTGCCGCACGCTCGTGAAAGGCGCCGACACGGTGTTCCACCTCGCAGCCCTCATCGCCATCCCGTTCAGCTATACGGCTCCCGACAGCTATGTCGACACCAACATAAAGGGCACTCTCAATATGTGTCAGGCCGCCAGAGACGGAGGCGTGGAGCGCCTGCTCGTCACCTCCACTTCCGAGGTCTACGGCACAGCCCTCCACGTGCCCATCGACGAGAGCCATCCCCGCCAGCCCCAGTCGCCTTATTCGGCCACCAAGATCGGCGCCGACGCCATAGCCAAGAGCTTCTACAACGCCTTCGACCTGCCCGTCAGCATCGTGAGGCCATTCAACACCTACGGCCCCCGACAGAGCGCTCGGGCCATCATCCCCACCATCATCACCCAGATAGCCTCCGGCATCCGAGAGATCAAGGTGGGCGACCTCACCCCGACACGCGACTTCAACTACGTGGCCGACACATGCGCCGGGTTCATCGCCATCGCCCGCAGCGCCGACACCATCGGCGAAGAGGTCAACATCGCCACAGGCCGCGAGGTCACCATGCAGCAGACGCTCGAGACCATCGCCTCCCTGATGGGCGCCGACGTGAAATGGACCGTCGACCCCGAGCGCCTCCGCCCTTCCAAGAGCGAGGTGAGACGCCTGCTCGGCAGCAATGAGAAGATACGCCGGCTCACCGGCTGGGAGCCCCGCTACTCACTCGAGCAAGGTCTGCAGGCCACCATCGACTGGATGACCCGCCCGGAAAACCTGAAACTGTATAAACCAACAATATATAACAGATGAGTAACAAACGCCTGGTAGTGATGATGCTCGGCGGCGCACGCCGTGTGTCTGTGGCCGAACTGCTCCAGAAGAGCGGGCGCCGTTTGGGTTATGACGTGGAGATAGTGAGCTATGAGCTGACGCGTGAGGTGCCCATCGCCCTCGTAGGCAAGGTGGTGGTCGGCCTGCGCTGGAGCGACCCCGAGGTGGTCGACGACATCGAGCGCGTCGTGGAGGAGAACGGCGTCAACGTGATCCTTCCATTCGTCGACGGCGCCATCGAGATCGCCTCCGTGCTCCGCACGCGCCTTCCGAAGGTCTTCGTGCCCGTGAGCGACTTCGAGGTCACCAGCGCCATGTTCGACAAGGTGGAGGCCGCAAAGGTCTTCAAGGAGGCCGGCATACACATCCCCACCACCTACTCCGTGATCTCGGCCGAGATGCCAGCCATCGCCAAGCCACGCCGCGGTTCAGCCTCAAGGGGCATCAAGGTCTTCCACAACATCGACGACCTGATGCATCTCGAGAACCTCCAGGACTATCTCGTGCAGGAGTATATCGAGCACAATATCGAATACACCGTCGACTCTTACGTCGGGGAGGACGGACAGATACTCGTCACAGTGCCCCGCAAGCGCCTCGAGGTGATGGGCGGCGAGGTGACGCGCACCATCACCTGCCACAATCCCGAGCTCGAGAAGATGAGCCGCGAGGTGCTCTCGAAGTTCCACTTCCGCGGTCCCGTCACCCTCCAGTTTCTCCACGACCTCGACAAGGACCGCTACCTGCTGATGGAGGTCAACCCGCGCCTCGGCGGGGGAGTGGTCTGCTCCATCTACGCCGGAGCCCCCATCCTCGACTATATCCTCGGAGAGGCCCTCGGCGTCGACCTCAAGCCCTGCGACGACTGGACGGCCGGCACCCTTATGGCACGCTATCAGAAGGAGGCGATATTCAATGTCAACGACTGACCGCGACCCGCTCATGAAAAAGACCGTTATCATCGCAGAGGCCGGCGTCAACCATAACGGCGACTTCGACATGGCCTGCCGCATGGTGAGGGCCGCAAAGGAGGCCGGAGCCGACTACGTGAAGTTTCAGACCGCCGTCCCAGAGCTCGTGATTTCCTCGCTGGCCCCGAAGGCCGAATATCAGAAGACCACCACCGGCGAGGGGGAGTCGCAGCTCGACATGTGCCGCAAGATCCACCTCCCGCTCGACGCATACCGTCCCCTCAAGGAACTCTGTGAAGAGGTGGGTATCGGATTCATGAGCACCCCCTTCGATCTCGTGAGCATCGACTGCCTCGCCGAGCTGGGGCAGGACTATTTCAAGGTGCCCTCGGGCGAGATCACCAACCTGCCATATCTCCGGAAGATAGCCAAGGCCGGGCGCCCCGTGATCCTCTCCACCGGCATGTCGACCCTCGAGGAGATCGAGGACGCCGTGGAGATCCTCACCGGCACTCACCCCAAGCACCCCTCCGAATCCTCCCTGACAAGGGACGACATCACCGTGCTCCACTGCAACACGCAGTATCCCACGCCGTTCTCCGATGTCAACCTGCGCGCCATGCAGACAATCCGCGAGTGTCTCGGCGTGGCCACCGGATATTCCGACCACACACGGGGCATCGCCGTGCCTGTGGCCGCCGTAGCCCTCGGAGCCGTTATGGTGGAGAAGCACTTCACCCTTTCCCGCTCACTCCCCGGGCCCGACCACAAGGCATCGCTCGAGCCCGATGAGCTCAGGCAGATGGTTGAGATGATACGCGCCACCGAGAAGGCCCTCGGCAGCCCCGAGAAGACGGTCTCCGACAGCGAGCGCCCCAACATGGTGGTGGCCCGCAAGAGCATCAGCGCCGCGCGCCCCATACGCAAGGGTGAGCTCCTCACCGAAGACAACATCACCGTGAAGCGTCCGGGAGGCGGCATCTCCCCCATGAAATGGGACGAGGTTATAGGGACCCGCGCCACGCGCGACTACGAATACGACGAGCCGATATGACCCTTCCGCCACGCAAATACCTCTTCTGCACAGGCACCCGCGCCGACTGGGGGCTCCTCCTCCCTCTGGCCCGCCTGCTGCGCGAGAGGGGTCACCGCGTGGAGGTGGCAGCCACCAACATGCACCTTGACCCGGCGCTCGGACACACCATAGACGAGCTCGTAGCCGACGGCTTCGCCCCCACCTTTGCCATCCCCGCCTCCGGCCCCCCGTCGGAGATAGCC
>OGQO01003451.1_pt1 | contig 10887 bp, 7 predicted proteins | sample 1553241 | NCBI WGS metagenome assembly OGQO01 (sample SAMEA2579933, study PRJEB22360) | human gut metagenome | biome: human gut; feature: human-associated habitat; material: faeces | place: Denmark | collected 2008/2010
CGGGGATGGTGTCCCGCCTCCGGCTACTACCCCTCCCTCTGGAGCCAGGTGCTCGAGGCCGACGCGTGGGAGCTCTTCGAGAAGAACGGTCCCTTCGACGCGAAGACAGCTGCTTCCTATAAGAAGAACATCCTGGAGAGCGGCGACACCGAGGACGCGATGGTGCTCTTCGAGCGCTTCCGCGGCCACAAGCCCGACGCGCACGCGCTGCTGCGTCTGCGCGGCTTCGAGAAATAAGCCGACAGCAAGACCGCACGACTGACATTCCGGGAGGGACGGCGCCGCAAGGAGCCGTCCCTCCCTCATTTGGCATTAAGGCCGGGGCGGGACAGGAGGCGACCGGAGGAGGCGAGCCTGGCCAGGTGCGTCAGTCGCTCGTGGACGTCGGGGGCATACTTCCTCAGGCTGCTCTTCATGCGGCTGTAGCGGAGATTGTAGTTGGTGAGCTTCATGTCGCAGAGCAACGCTATGACGCGTGGCGAGAAGCCGGCCAGGACATACGTCAGCATCTTCATGTCCCTGTCGTTGGGACGCTTCTTCAGACCACGCAGCTGCGAGAGGAAATAGTCACACCGCCCGTCGAGCACCGACTCAAGATGACCGACGTATTCCGGAGAACGCATCTTCTCGATCTCTTTATTGAACCGCTCGAGCAGCTGACCGTATCCGACCTGCGAGTCATCCATATCCTTCATCCTGAAATATCCTTCGTAGATGGCGTCAAGGGCCTGGAGAGGCTGCCTGATTTTTATGTCGTCGGTAGCCGAGAGCAGTTTCTTCAGCTCCTCGGCCTCCTCCATACCCGACTGCAGCTGTTGGCGCAGCTCCTCCATCTCCTTTCTTGTCTGCACCTCCCGGCACTGGAGCTCCTCGTTCACCCTCCGGGTCTCAGCCTCCTTTTTCTGCAACTCCTCCTTCTCCTTCCTTGTCGCGGCCTCCTTGATCTCCAGCTTCTCCTTCTCCTTCCTTGTAGCGGCCTCCTTGATCTCCAGCTCCTCCTTCTCCTTCCTTGTAGCGGCCTCCTTGATTTCCAACTCCTCCTTCTCCTTTCTTGTAGCGGCCTCCTTGATTTCCAGCTCCTCCTTCTCCTTTCTTGTAGCGGCCTCCTTGATTTCCAGCTCCTCTTTCTCCTTTCTTGTAGCGGCCTCCTTTTTTTGAAGCTCGAGCACCCTTAGGTGGTGTCGCTGCCTGATCAGGAAAAACGTGAAGATACCTGCCATAGCCATAAGGACTACGAAGAATATAGCGATCAGCTTGATGGTCACGCTCCTGACGCGAGCCCTTTCGGCACGGTCATGCTCGAAATCCCGCTCGATGAGCGACACCTCGTCGCGCATCGCCGCCCTCACATCAGCCCTTTCAAGCTCGGAAAACGTCATGACCTCCTTATAGAAAAGCGGAATATCACCGAGACTGTCGGCAAGATTACGAAGGGCGAAATGGTAGGTGGCATCATTGTCATAATCCGGATTAATCAGACGTTCCTGCTCGAGATAATAGGCGGCGCTGTCGTACATGCCGATATTGGTGAACATGTCTGCCACCAACGGCTTGCTCTCGAGCCTGTCTTCCCCCTTCCAGTAAGAGAGAGCCTTCCTGTAATGCTCATATCCTTCATGATGACGGCCTAACAGGTATAACGGATAGACATATCTGTAATGCAGATAACCAAGCGCGGTGGAATCAACATCCCTGAAATTATCCCTAAGACTGTCAAGAAGTTCTACAGCCACGTTTTCAGTAGTGTCATCCTGGGAATAGGATCTTGCCTCGCTCAAGAGGGAATAGAATTCGTTATTATGTAGTCCAAGACTCTTGAAAATGGCTGCCGCTTTCCTGCTGTAGAAAATTGACTGAGGATAATTGCTGGCATGTGAGTAAATATACGCCATCAACTCGTACGTCTTAGCTTGAAAACGCAGATTATTAGCCTTCTCATTATATTCCAGCGAGTTAAGCGCATATCTCATAGCATCTTCATAATCACCTGCGTCATACATGATATCAGCCTTATAAAAGTATGCTATCACTGCTTCGTCGGCCATTTTCTTTTTATTATAATAATCCACAGCTATATCTATGAGGCTGCTGTCGGCAGCTTCAAGTTGACGAAGATTGGCTTTTATATACGTCTTGAGAAGAGCATATCTCGCTTTTGAGCCATCTCCCTCGATATCATCCACCGCGATGCTGTCGAGTATTGCCAACGCTGAATCGGCATAATCGTCCTTAATCGCTTCAGCCCTGTCGAGAGCCTGCGACACTCTATCTCCGCCACATCCCGCCATAGTAAAGAGAATGCAGCCGAACAGAAAAACCAGTTGCTTTGGAAAACTCATTGTCTTATTGCTTTGAATAATTGACACAAATTTAAATATAATCCCCTTAACTACCAACATCCATGTCATAAAATCATCGACGCCCGTCAGCACTGTCAGCGCATCTATCAAAGAAAGACCGGATATCTCAAACCATATAATCACCTATCATTCAATATCTTAACCATCCTCAATTGTCATTTTGAAGGCCCCGTTTTATAAGTCACTAAATATCAGCCCGTTAAAATGATATAAATTCCGTCCTTATTATCATGGTGGATTCATCTTGCTTAAACCCTCATTTACTGATACTTATCCTTCTTCCGAACAACAAGGAATGATAAAAATTTAAATTTGGTGGATGCACTTCCTTTACATTAACTTTGCAACCGTAACCATAAAACCAAAAACACCATGACACACTCTAAACTACTCCTTTCCATCACTCTCCTCCTCACGGCAATCTTCTGCCTCAATGCCGAGCCGACAATCGTCAGGCCCCCTCGAGGCATAAAAAATCGAATACCATTGAAAGATGAAAAGCACGCAAGACCCAATGGGGAGTTCGAGATGAGCGATGAGCCCGAATGCGTCTTCATCGACGGCATCCTCCAATTCACTTTCCCCAGGTCGGAAGGTATGGCGAAGGTCACCGTCACGGAGACACAGACAGGCAAGGAGAACCGCATGTCGGCCCTGACGCTCTACCCCTTCGAGATGACCGTCGGCTGCCGCCCCGGCTACTACGTCATCATGGTCACCACCGCCAAAGACAACTGCTACGTCGGTGAATATATCATCGAGGAATAACAAATCCAAATACTCAACCAGCATGACAAAGAAACATTTTATTTCAACAGTCATGGCCATCCTGCTTGTAACGAGTGGATGCTCGACACAGGATGTGCCGGATAGCCGAGAGAATATCTCATCGGTCAGAGAAGAGATTCAAGGAATTCTCGACTCATTCTATAAAACTCACCAGCGTTCCGGAGAAGGAGATGAGGATGGAGTGCCTGAGGTGGTCGACTTCTCGCAGCGATGGTACAACATCGTCGGCGACACCATCGAGGAGGTGCTGCCCACAAGGGGAGCCAACGGAGACTTCGCCATCACCACTACTGTCACAAACACCAATGGCTCCATCGGATTCTCCATGATGTGTCTGCAGGCAAACATGATGTTCATCTCCACAACCAACGGCAGTGTCTCCGACACCACCTTCAACAAGGGCCTGAAGGAATATGTCGAGGACGCGCCATTGATTGCCATGGACATGATCAAGAGGCCTATCACGAAAGACTATCAGTTGGCAAAAGCCCTGGCCGGCGATCCCATCATTGCTGCCATAGACCATCTGACGGTAACTGAATGGGATCAAAAGGCTCCGTATAACAAATACGTGGAGGCATGCAACTGCGCCACCTGTACTAACGAAAATGGGGGACACCGGCTCTTGGGATGCGTCCCCGTAGCCTTGGGTCAGGCAATCGTAAAATGCGGCAGGTTCACACCGACTTTCTACGGTTCGAAGGGAAAGCCACTTAATGTGCTCGCCGGAAAAATCAGGCCGGTAACGGAAGAAGAGAAAAATCAGGTTGCACATATTCTCGCAGAGATTGCCATCAACTGCGGTGTCAGGTTCGGCTGCACTCAAAGTGACGCCTTTGCCGAGAATGCATATCGCTATATGCTGGAACTCGGATATGGGTGTACCTTAACGAATGGAGAGCTGAATCTCCAGAAGCTCATAACCAACCTGAAGAAAGGATGTCCGCATCTGATGGCAGGACACAATGAGCTGGGGTCCGGAGGACATATGTGGGTCGTTGATGGCTATAAGGTAGTAGACAACTTTGCCTATTACAGATGCAACTGGGGGTCGAACGGTCGATGCAACGGATGGGTGCTGAATGATCCTTATTCGGCTATTAACGAGTATGGCATCCTATTGGCCCGGTATTCAAAGAAAAAACAGCATATATATATCAACTCCAAATAAACAATGGCATGAAATCATTCAAATCAATCTTTTCCGCGATTCTAATGCTGGCCGCCATAGGAGCCACTATGACATCGTGCAGCGACGCAGAGCCCGAGCCCAGGCCGGCGCTTGTACTGGCATATTCTTTCTTCGACGCCGAGACCGGAGAGGCTGACGACTACAATGAATACACCTTCTCAGCTGAAGGCCATACCCACGAATTCCTGTTCGGCTGGAGCGAAAAGAATCTGTATTGGGACCAGGAGGAGGCTCCGGGGAACTGCAGGATAATCGGCGTATGCGAATCCATCGAGGGAATGGAGGATACATACCAGATGGCCGCAGGAGAATCCATTCCAGATGCTGTTTCGGCTGACGGACTGTCGTTTTCCGCCGGATGGATCAAGGGAAGCCTGGTGCCTACCGACCGCAACAGCCGGCTGACCGTGGAACTGCTTCCAAACGACACCGGCCTGCGGCGCCAGATGATAGTGGACGTCGGTATCCAGATTGAACATACATTATACCTTGGACAGCTGACCGTGATCCAACTCGCCATGGAAGAGGAGGAATCCTATCACATACAAGCGATTTATAAGGGACGGCAGTATTCAACTGTCGTCAATATCGACGGATACGGCAACATGTCGTATGAGGACCAGGAATTCCACAACCTAATATCGTCTCTTGACCAGAAGGAAAGTGTTGAAACGGTCATCGAGCCTGACGGAATAATCCATTTCTATGATTCGGAAGAGATGAAGACCTCGCCGAAACTCAAGGCAATTTTCCATCCGGAGAATCTGCCGCAGTCTTACTCGATATTCGGAGGAGGATTCCTGACACGGGGTGACGCCTTCGCCGGTCTCGATTCATCCAAGCCCGGAGGCATGGCGGTATATGATGACAATAACTTCTCGGACCGAGACATAAAGTTCAATCTCAATGGATTCGAGAGCATATATGCCCTCGATGATCTGAGCAGATATGGTATGAACGACAAAATCAGCTCTGTGGCAGTCACCTACAACGCCACTGACGAGACGGTGTGCAGCGTGCTGACCCTATGGGACGACGACCATTACAACTATGCAGACAAAGACGGCAAGAAGCACAGAATAACATTCATCGCCAACAAAGATAACCGCCAGATGTCGTGGAAAGACCTCAAGAGCATACCTTATCTTGGCGGCGGTGGAAATTGGAACGACAAGGCCTCATCACTGATATTCCACGCAGGGTATTACGGCAACAAACCGAACGACCGTTAAGACAACTGCTATATCGGTGAGTATATCATCGAGGAGTAGCTCTCGCCAAGCATCAACGAATGTTTTGCGGAACCGCAAAACCACAACCGAATTTTCAGCATGACATGAAAATGTCATGATTATTTCATCCAATATTATTTAACAAAACAACCAACAACATGAAAAAAATCATTTATTTGCTGGTCATGGCGAGCATGACAACAGCCACAACGCAGGCACAGCTCCGCGTCAACAAGAACGGCCAGATGGTCATCGGCAAGACAACATCCGAGCAGACCACGATGAGAAAGGTCTCATCGACAGATACGGTCTGCAATGAGACCGACTCCCTCGCCTCGCTCGTCATACTCGGCCACGGCGCAGGTGGCAGCGGAGCATACGTCTCGTTCGGCAACGGCTCCGTCACCGTCGGCGAAGGCACATCGAACAGCGAGGCCGGAATTGCCGGTAGACTGATGCTGCGCGGAACGGAAGGACTCGCCTACACTGACGGCACGTCGGAAGTGTTCTCCTATTCCGGAGAGGAAAGCGCCTTCTCCTTTACCTGCCCGGTGTCCGCAGCCGGATTCGTGGTGACACAGCCGGCGGAAGAACGCGGCGCAGCAGGTCCAGTTAAGGGGGTGAATCCCATCGCTATGCTCACTCCTGTCTCATACACTCAACAGGTCGCTCAGGCCAAGCCCGGCAAGGGAGGCATCATGTCCGGAACGCAGAACCGTTCGACCTATGGATTCGACATGGAAAGCTTCCGCGAGGCTCTTCCTGGTCTTGTGGTCGAGAACGGCGACGGGACAGTGGGTGTCGACTACATGGCATTGATACCGCTTCTCGTAAGCGAGGTGAACGAGCTACGCGCCAAGGTGGAGGGATATGAGGCAGCCCTCAACGAGATTTCAGGCAACAGGGAAGCCGCGGTTGTCGGCATGACCGATGTGGTGAAGGCAAGTCTGTCGCAGAACCGTCCCAATCCATTCAGGACAACAACAGCCATAGAGTGCGTCGTACCCGAGGAGGCAGGCTCCGCCGCCGTATGCCTCTATGACCTCAACGGGCGCCAGATCGCACGGTATGACGTCGCGGAGCGTGGCGCCACCACCGTATCCGTCAAGGGCGACACGCTCAGCCCCGGCATGTATCTCTACACGCTCGTGGTCGACGGCACCGAGATAGACTGCAGACGCATGGTTATAACCGATTAACACTGCCGCATCATGAACATCAATTACATGAAGACACCATGGCGGACAGCGGCGGCGCTGCTGTTGCTGGGCACGGCGTCCCTCATGGCCGACGCGGGCGTGAGACACGTGCTGTCGTTCGATGTCTCGGCGCTTTCGGTCGAGACCGTGACGATGCCCGACGGCGAGGATTACGCCGAACTGACATGGCCCGGCATGTCGTATGCCGGAGAGCCCGGTACTCCGGCATTGCCGGTAAGGACGGTGAAGGTGAAGGTCCCTCCATTGTCAAGGAACTTCCGTGTAAGCGTGATATCAAGGGATGACACACTGACGAACATTCTCGACGAGTGGGTATCCCCCATACGCAGGGACGTGCCGATAAACGAGGCCGGAACCGACGACGGCTTCTCGGCTCCATCGGAAGAGGCGTATTCCACGATACATGACGCGGGAGCGCGGATAGCCGGCGACTACTTCCTCGAGGGATGCATCCACCTTGTAAATGTCTCGCTGAGTCCTGTCTCGTACGACCCGGCCACGGGCGCCGTCACGGCATGCAGGGAGATGGAGATAGAGATCGAATGGGACGACTGCCTCGCCTCCGACATGGAGACGCCGCCGGTCGAGGGTGCCGTTCCCTCGGGGATGATAGACCTCGGCGACGTCATCGACTGCACGCAGCCGTCTGCCGCGGCAGGAAGCATCGCGAGGGCAGGTTTCCTGGAGCCGCTCACAAACATGCCGTCATACTACATCATCACCGACAGGTCGCTTGTGTCTGCCTTCAACAGACTCGCCGTATGGAAACAGCTCAAGGGCTACATGGTGAAGGTGGTGGCTATACAGGACATCCTCGCTACAGCGAAATACAAGGTCAACGAGAGCACGGCGATTGTCGACGCCGCGGCTGCGCTGAGGGCCTATCTGAAGGACGAGTACAACACGTACAAGGCCAACGGAGCGTTTTTCTGCCTGATTGCCGGCGACACCGAGACAACCATGCCTTACAGGATGACATGGCAATATGCTACTGCTCCTGATTCCGACACAAAGCGGGATTCAGTCTACGTGCCAACAGACAATTATTTCGGAGACCTTACTTCTAATTGGACTCTGGTTAAGGACGGAAACGGGATATACGGTACATACTTTGAAAAACTCACATATAATCCCCAGATATATGTGGGAAGACTGCTTTGCAAGACCACAACGGAAGTCAGGAATTACATTGACAAACTGATTCTCTATGAATCGAACCCAGGCAAAGGAAATGCCAGTTACCTTACCAAATCTCTATATTTTTTCCAAGACACACTTGATGGGGATTTAAAAATCGTCAAAAACGAAATACCAAATTTTGAGAAAAGTTGCGCGTTTGATATAGACGAAAATTATTTCTTTGTGGATGCTAAAATGGCAGACTTGAATGCATCTTATTATCCAACAGGAGAAATAATCATCAATAAGATGAATGACTGTGGATTTGCTTCCTGGTTTGGTCATGGCAATCCCGGATCTGTTGGCGTCTCCGGATATGGTTTTGGCAGTGGCAAACCATGGGAATGCATCACTGCCTTGGATTACTATGATATTGCGGACTGCTGGATAGATAACAAGCCTAATAACGGGTTGGATAAATTATCAAACTCCAACAAGCCAGGAGTGGTCTACTCAATCTCCTGTACGATTATGCCCTTTGACAAAATCCACGATATACCTTACAATATGGGGTCTGCCTATACTGTTGCTGGCAAATATGGTGGAGTGGCTATGTTAGGGAATACACGTGAAGGCAAGATGACATACTCAACTAATTTACAAATTGAGTTTATGAAAGAAATCCTGAATACACGTAAAATAGGTATGGCAGAGACTTTGTCAAAGGCATTCTACTTCAATAATAAGCGAAAATATGAGCCAACGACTAACAATTTAATTGGCGATCCAGAATTCGAGATGTGGCTCAACACCCCCCTTACTCTTAATGCAGCCATATCCTCAGAGACAGAGAATGGGGTGACGCTCAATGGTGTATCCGGCTCTAAAGTATTCGTGACCAATGGCGCCTCGGGCAAATTATATACCCCAACAAACAACAGCCTCTCCGCTACGCTTTCAGCTGCACCCGCCAACATGAAAGGGATTAAGATTGTCTCAATCTGGAAGACCGGATATCTTCCGCATATCGTCTTCAGCGCACATGACGGCACATTGAAGAATCAGGAGCTGACCTTCAACACCACAATTGCGTTGCTCGGATATCAGCTGAAGGGACAGAAAGGATCCACTCCGTTCACCATCCAGTCGGGAGGCGTGCTCAATCTTGAAGTGTCCGGAATCACCAGGATTTCCGACAATTTTCAGATATTGAATGGAGGTAAGCTAAACCTCAAATGCGACAACGTCGTGACCAACGGCACGATAAAGCAAGGTGCCGAGGTATCCATTCAGTCAGACTCGATAGAATTTGAGGAAGGATTCAACGTCGAGCTTGGCGCAAGTTTCAGTTACAATTAATATCATAGAATATGGAAAGAATGATTGCAACAATGGTGCTCTCAATCCTGATGGCGGTCAGCGGCATCATGGCTTCTGCCGGGAATGTCGCCACCGTCAGGGAGGGAAGAGTATGGGAGTATGTCTATTCAGAAGGTGGAGGAAGACCTACATTGCCTGAATTTGACGGTGATTACAATATGGTGATGTTTCAGATGTGGTTTGACGGCACTGAGGACCGTAACGGTAAGGAATACCACAGGCTTGTAGCATCTGACTCCATTAGTATCTGGGGCTATAAATATGTCAGGGATTCTGACGAAGAGATATTTCAGGGTGTCAAGACCATCCCGAACCGCAATAAACAGACCAGATTGCTTCGCGAGGAAGATGGGAAAGTATATCTGTACGTTGACAATACGGTGAACGCTTTCTTCGAACCGGGGGAGTATATGGACCTATTGATATACGATTTCACAAAAAACATTGGCGGCTCATATAAGACTGTGTATTGCCTGCCGTATCTGAATGGTGGTATAGATTGGTATGAGCATGGTATTGATGGTCCTGACATCACCATGAATATAAAGTCGTCAGAGTATGTGACAATAGATGGAGAAGAGTGCCTTTCTCAGGTAGGCAAAATCAACGAAATATATGAAAATGACTATTCGCCAATAGAGTGGGAATATGATTACAATATGATTGAAGGCATAGGTCTGACGGGACAGGGATATCTCCCATTCCTGATGCTTGATCTTAGAACGGCATCGATATACTTCGAGTACAAACTCAACCGTGTGTATAATGCGGATGGGGAGGTGATCTACCGTGGCGAGGACATCGACACTACAACCCTTTCGATTGGAAGCATTGCCGCTGATGCCGGAAGCCTGACGTTTGCCAATGGCACCGTCAGGGCTGTGGGCGCCGGAGAAGTCAGCCTCATCCTCTACGACATCAACGGCAGAAGCGTGGCCACCGACAATGCGACAGAGTCCGCGGAGATAGTGACTGAAGGTCTGCCTCACGGCGTCTACATCGCAGTCTGCAGGTCACAGAATGGCATGAAGACCCTCCGCATCATCCTCTGACCAAGGAATCACTATTGCAGACTTGCGACTCAACCACGTCTCCTATCTTCTCCTCTTTTCTTTAAGTGCGTCTCCGGCCTCCGGGCCGGGGACGCATTCGTTTTCATAAAGGGAGTTACCGCTACGTTTGCCTATTACCGAAATTTTCGCTATCTTTGTGGACATCAAACCCGATATGATATGGAGACACCAGATGAGATAATGCCGGACAGCGAATACGTGCTCTACAGCCAGTCGGAGGCTAAGGAGGCCGAGATCCGGAGCGGCATGGAGATGATGCGTGAGGAGCTGAAGGATATGCGGTCTCGATGTCAGTCAGGTCAGGGATATAGCCTCATCCATATGACAGGAGACAGCGATAAGGCGCGGATGCGCCGGGAAGACGAGGCCATGATGCGGCGGGCGCTCCAGCTGGCCCGCGCCGGGGAGGGCTTCACCTCCCCCAACCCTATGGTGGGAGCCGTGGTGACGGCCCGCGGCCGGATCATCGGCGAGGGATGGCACCGCCTCTACGGCGGCCCGCACGCCGAGGTCAACGCCATA
>OGQO01003455.1_pt1 | contig 10868 bp, 7 predicted proteins | sample 1553241 | NCBI WGS metagenome assembly OGQO01 (sample SAMEA2579933, study PRJEB22360) | human gut metagenome | biome: human gut; feature: human-associated habitat; material: faeces | place: Denmark | collected 2008/2010
CGCCGGTGTCGGGGTTGAGATACTTGTGGTTCTCACAGATACCGACCTTTATATTTCCTTTTGCCGCCGGACGGCGGCGTGATGGAGCTGCTGACATTTCTTTAGTCTTTAGTCGTTAGTCTTTGGTCTGTTGTTTTAATGGGCTCACGCGAAAGCCTTGAGGGCCTCCATGGCATGGGCCGCATATTTCTTATACTGCTCGCTGTTGGGGGAGCCGGACTCGGGAAGCACGTTGTTTTTCATCGCGTCCTTCACCTTCTGGGCCATGGCGGCCTTCATCTGGACATGCACCGGCACATTGGCCTGGTCGTCGACCTTCTCCACGATGTCGGCGGAGATTTCAGGAGTCAGCATCGGGGAGGTGAGTATTCCGGTGAAGGTGGGTGAGAGGAGCGAGAATGTCTCGGAGCCGAAGATGTCGGTCATCACGAGTCCCCAGCCCTTGTTGCCGAGCTCGTCCTCGCCGGGTTTCAGGATGCCGTAGGCGGCGGCCAGGAAGAGGTATTTGATCAGGGCGTCGCCTGTCGGCCCCTCGCCCTCGCCGAAGAGCGGGGGAAGCTCCGTGCCGTCGCCCTCGGAGTGGAGGAGCACACGGTTGGCGGTGTTGGACGACTCGTTGGGTGAGTTGACCAGCGCGTCGTATTTCGACTTGAGGAAGGGCATGTAGTCGATGGTGCGCAGGGGGAAGATGTTCTGATATGTCACGATCGTGATCTCGTCGGGGCGCGGCGACTCGGCGATGACGAACTTGCGTGTCTCGGTGGCGTTGAAGGCCTGTGTCAGCTTCACGCGAAGGGTGTCGACGAAGGCCTGGAGCTCCGCGTCGTCGGTGTCGAGGTTGGGGAGGCTCACGAGCATGATGGTGTTGGGCCCGGCGGCCGGTGTGGTGGCGGGGTTCTCCGTGTTGCGCATGTGAGTGCTGACGGCCTGCTCGTTGAGGTTGATGTAGACCTCGCTGTTGGCCACTATCATGTTGGCGAAGCGGCCGATCTCGTCGTCGCTGCCCCCATACATCTGATAGAGCTGCTCGAGCACGTTGAGGCCAAGCACGGGCTGGTTGCGGAGCATCTCGGCGTGGTAGGCGAGGATGCTGTCCCTGAGCACGGTGACGGCTGCCTCCTCGAGCTGGGCCGAGGCTATGCGCTTGGTGGCCTTCAGGAAGGAGCGCCCTGTGCCGTCGGCGATGTAGTCGCGCATCTTCTGGCTCAGGAGCTCCATCTTGGGACGGTCGTGGAGAAGGTCGTTGGTGAATTTGACGAGACGCTCCACGTCGGCCACCTCGATGTTGGCCTGACGCAGGTCGGGCTTGGCGGCGGGGGTGTTGCCTCCGATGAGGGTGCCGTAGGTGTCGATGTGGTCCTGATGCTTGCCCACGAATTCCTGGATCTCGGAGAGCAGGTTGGAGAAGCGCTGCACGAGCTTCGGGATGAGCCTGCGCTGGAAGATCTGGAGGGAGTCGAGGCGCGTCCTGGCGGCGTATTTGTCTTTCAGCACCTCGGCGTATTCCGTGAAGAGGTTCTCTTTCGTCTTGGCGAGCATGTTCTTGAGGATACCGGTGCTGCGGAAGTCCTCGGCGATGTCGCTGAGTGTCTCGTCCTGCTTCTTGATCTCCGACTCGAGGTCGAGGGCCTCGCCGTCCATTCCCTTGTTCTTCTCGTTGAGCATGGCGAGGATGCGTTCGGCGATCTGTCGCACGTCGAAAGCGGAGTATACGCCCTGCTGCCACTGAGTGAAGAGATTGTCGGCGATCTTGTCGACGATTGCGTCGGCGCTGTCGGAGACCACCTGGTCGCGTGCCTTGGCCTCATAGTAGGCCTTCACGCCCTTCTCCTCGCGGAAGGCGTCCTCCGGACGCTCGCCGAGGTAGCGGTCTTCGAAATACTGGTCGAGGATCTGGAGGGGCTGTCCCATCTCCTTGGCCGAGCGGTAGTCGTAGTCGATCGACACCGACTTCCAGTATTCGTCGATCGTTGGGGGGATTTTCTTGTCAGCAGGCGGAAGGATGGGGATGCTCAGCGAGAGGTCGGCCTCGGAGAGCTTCCAGTTGCGCAGGTTCTCGCGCTTGAGGTATTCATTGTAGTCGCGCCCCTCCTTTCGTGGCTCGTTGATGAATCCGGCGTCGGGGTCGAAGTTCAGGTAGAGGAACATCTTCACCACGTCGCGGGCTATCATCTCGCTGGCCATCGCCACGAGCTTCTCGTCGGGGTAGCGCACACGCTTGATGCCGAATGAGCCGACGGCTTTGGTGCGTGCTCTCTCCAGCGGCTTGCCCGGGCGCGTGTTGGTCTTGTATTCCACGAGGAAGTCAGGACGGTTCTCGCTGCGGAAGTGGCTGGTGAGCCTCTGCATGGCTTCGGTGTCGGGCGAGAAGATGCGGAAATACATCAGGTTGGCCACGAGCTGCGGCATCACGGTGTAGGAGTCTACCGTGGCGCCCGTGCGGTTCTGGTTGGTGTAGACCGTCAGTGAGAACTGTTTGTTGTCGCCCGGGCGGTTGAGGGTGATATGGGGCTCGCCTTTCACCACGTCTGCCGGGAGGAAGACTCCGGCGTTGAGGGCGGAGAGCTCGGAGAGGGCTGCGTAGCCGTTGGCGTGGTAGCGTCCGGCGTCGGCGCCGCTGGGAGGCAGCTGCTCGGGAAGCATGGCGAAGACCTCGATCTTGGCGTTGGAGAGCTGCTGGTCGGCGATGAGCTGGCTCACGGCGTCGACGATGGAGCCGGAGCCGGTGCCGCCGGCGAGACCCGCGAAGATGTATATGCTCAGGTCGTTGGCGCTCCCTACGGTGTCGTTGAGCTCCTTGACGATGGAGTGCACCTTATTTATATAGTTGTGGGCGTTCTGTGCGAAGAGTATGCGGCCGGCACGGCGTTTCTGGCCGGCTGCCGCGCCCACCTCGCCCATGCATGTGCGGATGAACGCTCCGTTGCCGATCACGTGGCGCAGCCGGGGATACGACGAGAGGTTGTCGAAGACGGTGTTGAGGTCTACGTTCTTTATGTCGAGATACTCGTCGGGGGTAATGGCCGTGTCCTGGCCGTTGACGCGGAGGTCGGGATTGCCGGCGAGGTTGGCCGGGCGCATCTGCTCGTCGCTGTCGATGTAGAGGAATCTCACGGGGAGGTTGCGGCGGGCGCGGGCGTCGGAGACGTCGGCCCAGAGCCTTTTGCGGAAATCTCGGAGCACCTTGTATCCGGTGCCTCCGATGCCGATCATGATGTGGTTTGCCATATTGTAATTATTTGTTGTTTGCTGAGAATGGATATGTCGTCGGGAGTGGATAAATGACTGTCTCCCGCCATGGAGGTTCGATCAGCGCCGGCTGCCCGTCCTTGTGCCGGGGCGTCGTGTGCGTCCCGAGCCGCTGCCGGGGCGGGAGGTGCGACGTGCCTGCCGGGCATGCGAGCGCGCGTGTGCCTGTCGGTCCTGGAGCTTGATTATGATTAACGCCCCCACTGCCGTCAGCGCCAGGGATATCAGCAGCCTGTTGAGTATCATGCGGTTGAGCTCGCGGTTGAGCTCGTCATACATCCCCTGGGCGAGATTGGAGGTGTCGAAGCCCTCGAAGAGACCCGACGAGAAGAGCATCCCCATGATGGGATATTCCTCCACGGCCTTCTCCACAATCTCCCTCGACTCCTCCGGAAGCACCTCCCTTGGCACGGCATATTGCTCGGGATGAATCACTGACTCGTCGAGCCATTCCTTGAAGTCGGCCGCCTTCCATTTCAGTCCGATCGCCGCGCACAGGGGCACGAACTGAAACCAGAGGAGAATTGTCAGTATGCCTGCGGTGACGATGCTTGCCGGCGAGAAGGTAGACTTCGGATAGAACCCTCTCACAAGCAGCAGGAGCAGCGCCACAAAGGCTATGACAATGAGCACTCCGGCAACAACCGACCAGAATGCGTGTTGCACAAGATATGAAAGGGCTGTGAATATGCCGGCTGCAATCATCGATGGAATCATGAGGCTAACGGGTGGTATGTGTTGGTTAGTTGTGGTTGTAGTCGCTTTCAAATTGATAATCCATATTATCAATTTAATTGCAAAAGTAATAAAAATTCGGTTTTATTATAGGCTTTATATGTTAAAATAATACAAAGAATGTTAACTGAAATTGGGCTTCGTTATGTAATTGGCTTAATATCCAGTGTGTTGCGGATGGTTTTAATCAGCGCGCGGTGGTGGATGGAATTTTGTGGGAATCACGGCATTCCGTGATGGCGGATGCTTTCAACGGTATGTGCGGTGTCGGCGGCTGTCGCATGCAAACCATATCCATTGCCCGTTGTTTTAAGTAAAACAACATATGATGCTATGAAGGAGAGAGATTTTACATCCGCGGGAAATGCTGCGGTGGATGATATATTGAGTCGTTGGAGTGTGAGGAAGTTCGATGGGTCGCGGCCGGTCGATGATAAGGATGTGGAGACTGTCCTGCGGGCGGCCATGGCCGCTCCGTCGGGAGTGAACCGTCAGCCGTGGGCATTTTCTGTAGTGACGGAAGGGAGTCTGCTCTCATGTCTGGGTGATGTGTCGCCCTATTGCCGTTATGTGGCTGAGGCCCCTCTTGCGATTGTGGTGTTTGGCGACCGGGAGAGGATGTTGCCCGGGGAGGATGCCGCGCTATGCGAGCTCGACCTTTCCGCCGCTACAGAGAATATCCTTCTGGCGGCTCATGCGTTGGGGCTGGGAGGCACCTGGTGTGCCGTCTATCCCAACCGCGATCGCATGCGGAAGCTCGCCGATATCATGCATGCTCCTGACTCACTCATGCCATTTGCCATAATCCCGTTGGGATATCCCGGCGAGAGGCGCCATTATATCGACAAGTGGGATCCCTCGAGGGTCTTCCACAACGCTTTCACGTCCCGCTGAGTGTGAAATCTGGGTTCGGACACGACGATTTGCGGCAATCGGTGGAAAGCGCTAACTTTGCGGAAAATCATAAATGCTATGGGATTCTGCAAATGTATCGGAAAAGTGTTGGGTAACCATTATAAGGGTGTTGCGGTTATGGTTGCGACCGTAGCGGCGTGTGCGGCCGTCGCTGCCGGTTGCTCTTCCGCGAAAGAAAGCGGGCAAAGCCCGGCATATGTCGACTTGCTCGAGGATTCGATATCAGGCATCGCCGCCCGTTATCCCGGCGACATCGGAGTGGCTGTCATCGTCAACGACTCCGATACGGTAGCCGTCAACGACAGCAGCATATATCCGATGATGAGTGTCTTCAAGCTTCACCAGGCGCTGGCCGTGTGTCATGACCTCGACCGCCGTGGGGTGTCGCTCGACTCGGTAGTGACCCTCTTCCGCGACAGCCTCGATCTCCATACCTGGAGTCCGATGCTCAAGGATTATCAGGAGCCTGTCATCCGGATTCCTGTAGGCCGGTTGCTGCGCTACACCCTGACCAGCAGCGACAACAACGCCAGCAACTACATGTTTCATCATCTGGTCGACGTGCGTGCGACCGACAGTCTGATTGCCACGATGATTCCCCGCGCCTCTTTCCGCATCGCCTGTTCGGAAGACGAGATGCAGGCCGACCACGGCAAGGCATACTTCAACTACACGTCGCCGCTCGGAGCCGCCATGCTTATCAACAGGGTCTTCACCGACAGCCTTGTCTCCCGGGAGAAGCAGGACCATATCAAGACGTCGCTCGCGGAATGCGTCACCGGCGCCGACCGCATCGTGGCTCCGCTCCTCGGCAGGCATGGCGTGAGCGTGGCGCATAAGACCGGCTCCGGCTATGTCAACGAGAGGGGTGAGCTTGTCGCCCATAATGACGTGGCTTATGTATGTCTGCCCAACGGCGTCGGCTATTCGCTTGCTGTATTCGTCAAGGACTTCAAAGGCTCCGAGGCGCAGGCCTCGGAGCCTGTCGCCCGCATTTCGGGTGCCGTCTACTCCATCCTCTCCGGTCTGCAGTGATCAGGTCAGGGTTTTCCACGATTTTTGACGGAAATTTTGGATAATTAAGATTTGTTAGTAATTTTGCAAGAGTTATTGCAGATTTTAACCAATCATCCAACCTGAATATTATGAATAAGATTATCAGAGCGATTTCAATGATGGTCATCATGCTGGCCGCCGTTCCGGCTTCTGCCGTAGGGCTCGGTGAGCTCAACATCTTCAATCATCTCGGCGTCGGCGCCCATGTGGGCACCACCGGCTTCGGTTTCGAGGCCGCAACCCCTATCACCAAGTGGGTGACCATCCGGGGCGGAGTCACCATCATGCCCGGCATCAAGTTCAGCACGAGCGTCGACGGCACATACGAAGGTGACTACCAGGGCCATCCCGTGGAGGAGGACTTCACCATGGACGTCAAGGGATCACTTGCCAGAGTGCAGGGAAGCGTCATCTTCAACATCTATCCCCTTCCGCAGCTCACATCATTCTATGTGGCGGCCGGCGGTTATTTCGGCGGCGGCAAGATCGTCGGCGTCACCGGCCACAGCGACGAGCTGATGAACCTTCCCAACGGCGACTCCTACCTCGACCTCGGCGACTACCGTCTGCCTGTTGACAAGAACGGTAATGTCGACGGCTCCCTCCGTGTCAACAGCTTCCGTCCCTACCTCGGCCTCGGTTTCGGGCGCCCGGTGCCTAAAGGACGACTCAACTTCGGCGTAGAGCTCGGAGTGCAGTTCCACGGCAAGATGAAACTCTACAACAACGACACCGAGCTCGACAAGATTCCGGCTCTCGACAACGACGACGACTGGCAGAAGTGGATGGACAAGCTCACCGTCTATCCCGTTCTGAAGCTGACCCTCAGCGGCCGCATCTTCTGACGGTGTGAAGGCAATGCTACACAAAAGGAGTGTGACACGTGCGTGTCACACTCCTTTTGTGTATGGATTAGCTGATTGCCGGGCGGTGGGGGACACATGCCGGAGGCATGTCCCCGCAAGCCGGCCTGACATTTGTCAGCCTATCATGGTGGCGATATCCTCCTCCACGCTGGTGATGGTGCCGATATGGAACATCTCCTGGAGCACCTTCAGGATGTCGGGCGTGAAGAACGCGGGCAGCGTCGGGCCGGTATGGATGTTCTTCACTCCGAGGGCCAGCAGGGCCAGCAATACGATGACGGCCTTCTGCTCATACCATGCGATGTTGTAGACGATCGGCAGCTCGTTGACGTCATTGAGTCCGAGGGCGTCGCGCAGCGCGAGCGCGATGCGCACGAGCGAGTAGGAGTCGTTACACTGTCCGGCGTCGAGCACGCGGGGAACACCCTCGATATCGCCGAGCGCCAGCTTGTTGTAGCGGTATTTCGCGCATCCGGCCGTAAGGATCACGCAGTCTTCCGGCAGGGCTTCGGCGAACTTGGTGTAGTAGTCGCGCGAGGGGAAGCGGCCGTCGCAGCCGGCCATCACCACAAACTTGCGGATCCTGCCCCTCTTGATCAGGTCGAGGATCTTCGGGGCCAGCTCGATCACCTGATGGTGGGCGAAGCCGCCTACGATCTCGCCGTGCTCGATGGCCGTCGGTGGCGGGCACTTCTGTGCTCGGGCTATCAGCTCCGAGAAGTCCTTGGGCTTGCCGTCGCGTCCCTCCTCGATGTGGCGGGTGCCGGGCATCCCTACGACGCCCGTGGTGTAGACACGGTCGAGGTAGGTGCATGTCTTGCGCGGCGGCACTATGCAGTTGGAGGTGAAGAGGAAGACCCCGTTGAAGGTCTCGAACTCATCGGTCTGCTTCCACCATGCGTTGCCGTAGTTGCCCGCGAAATGCGGATATTTCCTGAAGGCGGGGTAATACTGCCCCGGAAGCATCTCCGAGTGGGTGTAGACGTCAACGCCCTTCCCCTCGGTCTGACGCAGCAGCTCGTCGAGATCCTTGAGATCGTGGCCGCTGATGAGGATGCCCGGGCGGTCGCGCACTCCGATATCCACCTTCGTGATCTCCGGATTGCCGTAGCTCTCGGTGTTGGCCCTGTCGAGGAGGGCCATCACCTTCACTCCGCCGTCGCCCACGTTGAGCACGAGCGAGAGCAGCTCTTCCACACCGATGTCGGGGCGTGCGGTCTCCGCCATGGCGTTCTCGATAATGGCGTAGACGTCGTCGTCCTCATATCCGAGGTTGGCGGCGTGGCGCGCATAGGCCGCCATTCCCTTGCAGCCGTAGATGGCGAGCTGCTTGAGGCCGCGTATGTCGGGATTCTTGTCGGCGAGCACGCCGGTGAACTCCTCGCATCTCCCGGCCTCGCCGGGCTCGGCTTGAAACTCCACCTGCGGCAGGTCGGGAAGCTCGATTTCCTGCTTCTTCGCCTTGCCGGCAAGCAGGTTCTTCACCTCGAAAGCGCGGCGGATATAATCGTCGAGCGACGGATTGTCGAAATTGGCGTTGGTGATGGTGGTGAAGAGGGCGTCGATCACTAAGTGGCTCGCTTCCCTTGAAGGCTCGCCTTTCTCGCGCAGCGCCCTGTTGACCAGCGCCACGCCCCTCACTGCATAAAGGAGGAGGTCCATACGTGCGGAGGTCTCGGGGTGCTTGCCGCAGACTCCTGTCTTCTCGCATCCTGTGCCCCGTGCAGTCTCCTGACACTGGTAGCAGAACATTGCCGGCCGGTCCATGTCTCAGTCGTGTTTGATTTTCACAAGCATCACTTTCGCGTCGGTCACCGCATGCACAGAATGTGGCACGCCGTTGCCCATGAGCAGGAAGTCGCCCTTGCGCATGGTGTGGGGAGTGTCGAGCATCGTGAAGACGATCTCCCCCTCGATCACATTGACCATCACCTCGGCCGGAGCCTGATGGGTGGCGAGGTCCATGCCGGCGCCGAAGGCCAGGAGGGCCACTCCGCCGTTGTCGTTGTTCATCACTTCCTGGAATTCCACTTTCGAGGCGTTTTTCTCTACCTGCGAGGCGAGATTGAACACCTCTCCGAATTTGTAATCTGTCTTTAGCATGGCTTGAATGTTTTTTATTGTTCAGCGTATTTCGTTGAATGTCCTTTCGTTGAATGCCTTTCCGGTAATTTCATAAGGCGGCGTCTGATGTCTTCATCTTCATTATCAACGCCGGTGGCGCTCCTTTGGTTCAGGCATGTTTGCAACCGGGTTGCGGAGACCGGCCGTTAACTTTGCATCATGATTCAACACAAAGACATGCATACACACTGCACCCCCGATGCCCATGGCCACTGCCATTGCCACGGGCACACGCATTCCCACGGCCACGGCGCCGGGCATGCGAAGGCATTCATGAGGATAGGTGTCTCGCTGCTGATGCTGGTGGCCGGAATGGCGGCAACCTCTCTCGTCCATCTCGATATAGGCGCCGGGTGGCGCCTCGCATGGTATATCCTGGCTTTCCTCCCGGTCGGCGTTCCGGTAATGGCCGAAGGATGGAAGACCATCAGGGGCGGCGACGTCTTCAATGAGTTCACCCTCATGACCATCGCCTGCGTCGGCGCCTTCTGCATCGGTGAGTATCCCGAGGCCGTGGGCGTTATGCTCTTCTACAGTCTTGGCGAGACCCTCCAGGACCTGGCGGTGGGTAAAGCCACGCGCGACATATCGCGTCTTGTGGGCGACTCCGTAAGGATGGCGCTTGTGTGGCGCGGCGACCGTCTGGAGAAGGTGAGGCCGGTGGATGTGGCGGTCGGCGATGAGATCGAGGTGCGCCCCGGGGGCATGGTGCCTCTCGACGGCATCCTGCTCGGCGGCGACGCCGTGTTCGACACGTCGGCGCTCACCGGCGAGAGCGCCCCGAGGGCGGTGGCCGCCGGAGGGCAGGTGCTCGCGGGGATGGTCTCGGCCGGCAGCGTGGCGCGTCTGCGCGTCAACCGGGCGTATTCCGACAGCGCCCTGTCGCGTATCATGTCGATGGTGCGCGACGCCTCCTCGCGCAAGGCGAAGGCCGAGCAGTTCATAAGGAAGTTCGCGCGCGTCTACACCCCGGTGGTGACGCTCCTCGCCGCCCTTCTTGTCGCGGTGCCCGCGCTGGTGGCCATGGTGCATCCTGCCTTTCACTATGTCTTCTCCGACTGGCTCTACCGCGGACTGGTGTTCCTTGTGGTGTCGTGTCCCTGCGCGCTGGTGATCAGCGTGCCGCTGAGCTACTTCGCCGGCATCGGTGCGGCGTCGCGGCGCGGCATCCTCTTCAAGGGAGGCAATTACCTTGAGGCCATTACACATGTCGACACCGTTGCCTTCGACAAGACCGGCACCCTCACCGAGGGGCGTTTCCATGTCACGGCCGTGCATCCCTCGGGCATTGACGGCGACATGCTGCTGACGCTGCTGGCCTCGGCCGGACAGTCGAGCTCCCATCCCGTGGCTGCCGCGGTGGCTGCGGCGGCGGCTGGCAAGGGACTCCCCCTGACGCCGGCTGGGCATGTGACGGAGCATCCAGGCAAAGGCACTGATGCGGAGGTCGGCGGCCGCAAGGTGCTCTCAGGCAATCTCGGTTTCCTGCGCTCTAAGGGTGTGGAGTGTCCCGAAGTGCCGGTCGGCGACGGCAACACTATCGTGGCCTGTGCCGTCGACGGCGTATATCGCGGGTATGTGGAGATGGCCGACACGCTGAAACCGGATGCGGGGGAGGCTGTCTCGCGGCTCCGGCGCCTCGGCATCCGCGACGTGCTGCTCCTTTCCGGCGACCGCAAGGAAGCTGCTGAAAGGGTGGGGAAGAGCCTCGGCATGACGGCGTCGTATGGCGCGTTGCTGCCCGACGGGAAGGCCCGGATAGTGGAGGGCCTCCGCAAGGAGGGGCGGAAGGTGGCGTTTGTCGGCGACGGGTTCAACGACGCTCCGGTGCTGGCTCTGAGCGATGTGGGCATCGCCATGGGAGGCCTCGGCTCGGAGGCGGCCGTGGAGAGGGGGGGTGGGGGGGGGGGGACGACATCCTAT
>OGQO01003460.1_pt1 | contig 10849 bp, 9 predicted proteins | sample 1553241 | NCBI WGS metagenome assembly OGQO01 (sample SAMEA2579933, study PRJEB22360) | human gut metagenome | biome: human gut; feature: human-associated habitat; material: faeces | place: Denmark | collected 2008/2010
CGAGGAGGAATATTAGTGCGATTTTAAGCACAAAAACAGCTATTAAATCCCTGTCAATCAATAAGATTGGCAGGGATTTAATTTGTTTGGACAACGGTGTTTCCCCGCCTCAAATGGCGCGGTTTGTTTGGATAAAATACGTTTTTCGGAGGGAAAATCGGGATTTGTTTGGACAAAATTCATTACCTTTACAGAGGTTTGTGAGTATTACCGCAACCTCTGTTTTTTAATTTCAAACATCTCCAGTATGGGACGACCGAAACGACTATATCCTTTGGGACGCTATCGCCTGCATATCCGGGGTGAGATCGATCCAGCTAAACAGTATCTTGTCCAGCTTGAATACACCTGGAACCGACAGGTGATACGCAAGGGTATGAACATCTTTGTCCGGCTGGGCGACTGGAATGAGAAAGCCAACAAGGGACGCGGAGGTGTGAGGGCGAGTTATGGTCCGGAGGCCAACCGGATCAACAGCCTGCTGCTTGCCCGTGCGGACAAGATCGACGGATTGCTAGCCGAATATCAGGAAAAACATCCCAATCAGATTACGGCACAGGTGATCGCCGACTTTCTGGCCGACAAACCGCTCACACGGGAGGACAAAGGAAAGGATTTTATCGAGTTTGTTCAGGAAAGGCTTGAATCAGATTATTCGAGAAACCGAATCGGACGCAGCCGCTATGAGAACGGCAAGAGCGGCATGAATATTTTCCGTATCTTTCTCCGTGCAACAAAGAACGGTACCTATAAACCGGACAGTATCTATTTAGGTGAAATATCGGTTGAACTGATTGACGAATACATCAGATGGCGCCGCGAGATAAAACAGAACAGCGATGCAACGATCAACCATGCTTTGACTCCGATTCTGAAGGCATGTGCCTATGCTTCAGAAATGAAGATGATAGACCATGCCGTCAATGCGAGGATTCAGGATATGCGTATCGCCTCAAAGATATCTCTCGCGGATGAAGACAACGAGTTTGACGGCAAGTACCTTTCAAAGGAACAGATGTCTGCGCTGTTGGAATATTACAATACCTGTTCACAGAACCGCGCCGTAAGGAATTTTTGGAAATGTTCTTCTTTGCCTTCCATGCCTGTGGACTCCGTGTTGTCGATGTTATGACATTGCAGTGGGGCCATGTCAATTTTGAGAAGAAGGAACTGAGAAAAATCATGATCAAGACGAATAAGCGCCATGTAATTCCTCTTACGGAACCTGCCTTGAATATTCTTCACCGGTGGCAGGAGAAACGTGCCGGATGCCGGTATGTATTCAACTTAGTAAAGGATGATCTGGATGATGCAGAGGCTCTGTACAAGTCCGTAACAATGCAACGAAATGTATCAATCAGTCGCTGGCGGTTGTCGGAGAACAGATAGGGCTTCCGTTTACCCTTTCAATGCATGTCGCCCGGCATTCATTTGCGGTCTTTGCACTGAACAAGGGACTTTCCATGTCGGTTGTCAGTCGTTTGCTCGGTCATGGAAGTACGGATGTCACCGAAAAGGTATATGCCAAATTCCTGCCCGAAACGCTGTCGGCGGAAGTGGCACGTCTGAAAGAGGATTTTGCATCTCTGGAAATTGTCTGATGAATGTAGATAGCTATTGGAAACATTCATTAATTTTACACCTAAATTGATTTGAGATGACTATTACGCAGATATTCATATTGTTGGTGTGTGCATTTGTTCTAGTATTGGTGCTTTCTACCCTATTCAAACGGTACCATAGAATAATCATGTGGTCTGCTGCAATAGTCTTTTTTATAGGGACTTTGCTCCTTATAGGTCTTGGGATAATTGATCCGGTAAAGGACAACCGTCCTGATCCTGTAGTAATAACAGGCATCTTCACCGCCCTTGTCTTATCGGGGCTATTTGCATACGGAGCAGAAAAACTGCGTATCAAACTTAGGGAAAAGAACCAGCAAACCGTTCAAACCATAGATAATCAGTCAGAATGTTCTGATTCCCCCAAAGGGGTTGTATTGTCGGGAAGGCTTGATACTTCACTTGCCCGTACAATTTTTGCGAAAGCAATAGAAGCCGGATATATTGAAGAGGTAGGGTCCCATTATAGCTGGAAAGGGACAAAGGCTCTTCTTGCCTATATGTGTGGTCGAATATATTGCGGCGATTATCCTGAATATTCCAAATACGAACAGAAGACTTTTTGGGAATTCGGCAACGGACTCTTTCCCGATGTAGAGCTTAACGCACTATTTGAGCAGACCGGTATCGGACAGTCCCGACAGAACAGGAGGGATATGCCCGTCCCTAACAATGCCGGAGAAATCGATAAGTTTTTTCAGAAGTAACAAAAAACGAAGAGTATTATCTTTGTTCTTGGCAGATCTTAGCTTCGGGCTTGTTATGCATTTTGTTTTGCTTCATCTGGCAATCTTCGATTTTTTCAATTTTATTTTTCTCTTTTTTATTACTGGTAATCAACTGGTTACATACAAAGTTGTGGCAGAATCATAACTTTCCATAACACCTGTCCTAACATTGGATAATTTATTGTAACTTATTAGTCCTCAGCTATTTCATACATTCGTGCCGTGATTCTGGTGCGATGTGCACAATCGTACCATATCGTATAACCAGGCTGAAGGTCTGAGTGTGCATCAGGGCAATCGGCCATAATTGTTTTTAAGTATGGCTAAGGAAACGAATGTAGAGAAGCTATGCGACCGGGAATTGCTTGAAAAGATTCTCAGCATAGTGGAGAGACAAGAGAAACTGCCGCCTCCGGCTCATGAAGGCGGACACCGTCTATATGACAACAAGTCTTTGATGGAGAAATTGAACATCAAAGAAAAGTATCTGAAAAAGTTGCGAGACAACGGCTATCTCGGCTACTCGCGTGAAGGTGATAAATACTGGTACACGCAGGAAGACGTAGACCGCTTTCTGCGTCGTTTCCATTATGAAGCTTTCGCTATTGGTGATGAACTTCCCAAACAGGAAGGAGGTGGCTATGTTTGACACCATTCATTTGACCAACATGCTTCGTTCGGAAGTGGAAGGCATTCCGGAAACAGGTCTTCCGTTGGATGCCTTCCCGGACAAGATACAGGAGATTATCCTCAATCTTGCCAGATACGAAAATTTCAATGTGGAATATACTGCGTCTATTGTTCTTTCTGCTGTTGCTACTGCAATAGGCAACTCTTGTCATATCCGTATAAAGGGCGAGTGGAAAACTTGCCCATCCCTTTATATGATGTTGGTCGGACGTCCCGGGCTTGGAAAGACTCCTCCCCTCGGTTTTATCTATAAGCCGATTAATGAGTATGATGACCGGCTGCATGAGAAATATAACGAGGAATATGACGAATATGAAAGAGCCATGTCAGCAGGCAAGCACGGAAGTGACGGGGAAGAACAACTGCTCAAGAAACCGAATTTTGTAACGACGGTCATTTATGATTCCACCCCGGAGGCGATGATGAATATTCATCAGCATAATCAGCGTGGGATAACATTGGTCGTCGATGAAATCCTGGCTTTGTTCAATTCCGTCAAAAGGTACAACAGCAAGAACAACCTCATTGAAGATCTGCTGACAGCTTATAGCGGACAGCCGTTAAAGATTATCCGCAAATCAGAATCACGTCCTGTTCTAATCAAGAATCCATGTATAAATGTCATCGGTTCAGTACAGACGAATATGCTGCAGGAAGTCTTCCGTGCAGAATTCCTTGCCAACGGATTACTTGACCGTTTTCTGTTTGTCTATCCCAAAAACAGGAAGATATCCGGATGGAGACGGGAAGAACGGAATACAGCCCGTCCTGACATCATGAATCAATGGAGGACAATAATCAACAGGATCCTAAGCATCCCCTGTATCCTTGATGACAAGGGTACAACGGTCAATCCCCGTATCCTTACAATGTCTGACGATGCGGAAGAATACTTTTATGAATGGTACAATGGAATTATCGATGCTGTAAATGCCATTGAGGATGATGCGGATGTTGAAAGCCGGAAGATGAAACTCAACGGCCATGTAGCACGTCTTGCTCTGTTGTTTCAGGTAATGAAATGGGCTACTGATAGTGGAGATATGCAATATATTGAGCGGGATTCCGTAGAATCGGCGATCCGTATGATTGATTATTATGAGGAAACATACAGGAGGATTCAGGAAACCATTGTCATAAACAGTATCGGCGAAACTAAGGAAGCCTGGCTTTCTCTGTTGGAAGATCGGTTCACTTCCGGGGATGCTGTTATTGCCGGTAGAAAAGTTGATATGTCCCGACGTACCGTCTATTATGCGCTTGACCAATTATGCCGGCTTAAGCACCCTCTTATAGAAAAGCTTCAGCATGGAGTCTATCGCAAACTTATGACAGAAAATACTGATGCACCTTGCACTATTGCACTTTCATCTTGTCAAGATACCGTGCAATCTTCTCAAAGTGCAAAAGTGCAGAGTGCAACCACACTAAAATCAGAGGACCATGAGTGAATACAGATTCCATTTGCAGAAATACCGCCCTGGAAGCAAGACTACTTGTCCGAACTGTGGTAAAAGCCGATGTTTTGTCAGGTATATTGATGAACAAGGCAGCATTAGCTTTCCCGGTAATGTCGGCAAGTGTGATCATGAAAACAGTTGTGGCTACCACTATACACCTAAGGAATACTTCAAGGATAATCCTGATGTGTTGGAAATGGATGAGGGAAGCGGCAAGTCACTTCTTTCTGCCACTTATAAGACGGCAGATAAAACTCTGTCTTGTATTGTTCCTTCGTATATTCCTTCATCTTATGTGTTAAGGAGTCAGTCACATTATTCAATAAACCCTTTGTATCAATATTTCTGTCGCGTATTTGGTGAAAGTGAAACAAACAGGTTATTTGACATGTATCGTATAGGAACATCTGCAAAATGGGGAGGTGCAACGGTTTTCTGGCAGACAGATATAAATGGACAGGTAAGAACCGGTAAGGTAATGTGCTATAATGCTGAGACAGGCCATCGGGTTAAAGAGCCTAAGGCTTTTGTCAGCTGGGCACATTCCGAGTTGAAGTTGCAGGATTTCCATTTGAAGCAATGTCTGTTTGGAGAACATCTTCTGAAAAATTCATCGTCTCCGGTAATGCTGGTGGAAAGTGAAAAGACCGCTGTTGTAATGAGCCATTTTATCCCCGATTATATCTGGCTGGCAACAGGTGGAAAGAACGGTTGTTTCAACAGTGAAGCTATGCAGGTTCTCAAAGGCAGGGAGGTTACTCTCATCCCTGATTTAGGAGCAACCGAACAATGGAAAGAAAAGTCTGCTTTGTTGTCTGGAATATGCAAACGGGTTGTTGTGTCCAATGTTTTGGAATGTACATCCGATGAAGAGCAACGCAGCCAAGGATTGGACATTGCAGACTTCTTCCTGTATTCACCATCAAAGAGGCAGATACTCCATCAGATGATACAACGTAATCCAGCATTGCAGTTGCTCATTGATGAACTGGATTTGGAACTTATTGAATAGTAAAGGAACTTGTTCCGAGGATTTATAGAAAGTCCATAACACAATAAGGACTTTTTGCCTGGCGGCAATAAAATCCGGTCATTGTCCCGCAGAGCGGACTGGCACAAGAGCAAGCTCAAATATTAATCATTTATCAAAAGAATACCCTATATGAACACAGATATTAAACAGGCCATGCATGTTGAAGCCGGGAAGTCATTCGGCACATCAGAGGCGAATGAAAACGAAAGGCATTGGAATGACGACAAGATTGACAGAAAGAATCAGGATCCGACCAATCACTATGACAAGACCCGAATGAAACTGAATTTCGAGATTGGGCCCGATGGGAAAGTTCATCCGTTAGGCTATCAAGAGAAATCGCTTGAAGTACGTTTGCAGGAACGGTTGACTGAACTGGGCTGGAAACCTTTCAAGCCGGACAGCAAAATTCAACCAAACTGTTGTGCGAAATTTATCTTCGGAGGTAATCATGACCGTACACTTGAGATGGCATTTGGGCCCCAAACCGTAAATCTGGATAAGGGTGCAGACAACAGCCATCTCCAGCGATGTCCGGAAATCGAACAATGGGCAAAAGATGTCTATGACTGGTGCGCCAAACGGTACGGACAGAAAAACATCATCGGCTTCCAGGTTCATCTTGATGAGAGCAGCCCGCATATCCATGCCTTGATCGTTCCTGTCGGACAACGAGCCAAAAGCGGACGCGAATGCGTCATGTGGTCGGCTAAGTTCGGGAAGAGCCGTTATGAGTATGGCCATATTCTTCGGGAAATGCACACCTCACTATATGAAGAGGTAGGGAGCAAGTACGGGTTGGAACGTGGTGACAGTATTGAAGGCCGGAACGTCAACCATCTTAGTAAACGCGATTATATCCGGAAACTGTCCAAAGATGCGAAACAGGCGGAGAAAGCAGTCAAGGGGCTGCAAACTATGATACGGAGATTGGAAGCAAAGATTTTCAGTTATAACCAACAACTTGCAAAGGCGGAGCAGGAACTGGCGTCCGGCAAGATAACTCTCAATAGGTATGAAGTACAGAAAACCGACATACTGAAACTCATTGCCGAGTATCAGGCCAAACTTGAAGACAAGGCATGTAAGCTTCAAGAAAAGGAGCAGGAACTGGAGAAGATGACAAAGAATATAGACCGTGTCGGTAGAGTGGTGCAACCTTTCCGCAATCACAAGATAGATTTTGAGCCGCCACGAATCACTGGTAAACCTCCGATATTCGGGGTCGACAAATGGATTGAGGAGCAGAACCGGTCTATCGCCAGACGATTCGTGAAGATTGTCCGTCAGATTGAAGAACTGTATCGGAAAGATGCCGAACAGCAAATACAGGCGGTGCAGAATAATGCGTTGCTGGACTATCGGGAGTTTAAATGGCTACAACAGGAGTATGCACGACTGACGGATCTCAACAATAATCAGACAGAACAGATGCAGACGTTTCTTGACCAACTGGCTGAGCCTTCTGTGCGGGAACGAATCTTTTCTATCGCTGATGCTTTGATTGGCGGACAGCCTGTCGCTGTTTCATCCGGCGGAGGCGGTGGCAACTCCGACTCCGACCTTCGCTGGGATGGCCGCAGACCAGATGAGGAGGAAGAGGTGTATCGGAGAAGGTGTCTGCTTTATGCTATCCGAATAGTCAACAACCCGTCTAAGAAGTCTATACACAGATAAGACGTCTATTCGAGATGAATAAAAGGGGACTGTAAACTAAAGCGTGTTTATAAAGTTATGAAATTCTTTACTAAATACCCCAAGTTTACAGTCTCATTCATTGACTATCTTGTTCTTGAAGTCCTCAAGAAACATCTCCTTATTCTCGTCAATAAGTTTCTTTATCTTAACATCTTCAGCCTGGCGAAGAAAGCGACGAATCAGTTTGTTGTACTCTTTTTCTATTTCATCACGCGAAAAATTCGGACTGCGTAACATTGCCATAAACCGTCCGTCGGACTTTAGAAACTCATAAAATTCGTTTGTCTTTGTAAAGTAGAATTGTATCTCTTGTTCTCGTTCTTGCTCAGTTGCGTTTAGTCGGGCAAGGGTATCGAATATCGAGGCTAATCCACCTCGGTTCTCTCCCGTATTTTTCTTGCTTCTGGAGTTTTCGGGAGCGTCGTCTTGTTCCTGAGGCTCTTCAATCTCAACCTCATCACTCACGAGCAACCCGATTTCTCCGTCGAAGGTGGTGTGTATTGAGCCAATAGAATCTTTCTGCTCAAATATAGAGCGATAAATATTGCAGTATCGCTGCCAGAAGTCAATAAATACGGCATCTTTAAATTGAGCATCCAATTCGATTACACCTTGCAAGAGAACCAGCAGAGAGTTGTACCGGCCGATGGTTTTGCGTAGTGCTTTTGCTGGATCATCGTCGCTTGTGGAGGCCGTTTCCTCGCTATGCGTTTTAAGATCCTGCGTGTATTGTGCATGCGCCTCCATTACATTCTTGATCCACGCCCGAATGTCAGCGTCCATATCGAGACATAGCTGGGCATTGGCCTCTGCATTATTGACAGACGATTTATATCGCTCGAACCACTTGATATAGATTGGTTGTGCCAATAATTCTCGATACAGCTCCTGAATAATCGCCTTCTCACGAAGCGGATCAAAGTCCGTGATAACCATACCACAGAACTTGGCAAAAGCATCCCGAATATTCTTTTCGTTGACGTTGCCAAATGAGAAGTCTATAATATGGCACTCTTCTTTGTACTTGGCCTTGCGATTTACGCGCGAGATTGTCTGAATGGCATTAATGTCGCGAATCTCCTTATCGAGAAACAGCGTGTGTAGCTTGGGCTCGTCAAACCCCGTTTGCAGCTTATCAACAACAATGATAAGCCCGTTTTTTGCCGTCTTGAAGTTGTCTATCACCTTATCCTCTGTCACACCGCCATTCATCGACGAACATTTCTCGTACTTTTGATTATCGGAGTAGACGATAGCGACAGGTGCATCGGCATATTTAGCAAAAGTTCCCGATGCAGTCTTCTCCGCCATCAACCGACGAATGATTTTACAGTACTGAATAGCAATCGGAATAGAGCTAACCGCAAGCATGGCTTTTCCCGTGCCACGAATTTTCCCGTAAACCAATGAAAGCAGCCGATTGACCACGAACTCGGCAATTGCTTTCATTCGGTCCGGGTTCTCGTATATTTGCTTTTTGGCGAATGATACCCGTTCCTCCTGTCCCGAATTCATGGCTGCCGTTATAGCCTGCATAACGCCATTGGGGAGTTCAAAATACATTTTTGCAGGTACGGGAATAATATGTTTCGTCGGATCAAGAATGTAACTGTCTGCTATGGCCTCCTTCATGGTGTATGAATCGAATGGCTTCCATAGCTGATTAATAAAGTTGGTACTTCTGTGAAATTCGCCAAAACGAGCCAATACTCGGTCGCTAGGAGTTGCCGTGAAACCGACAATCAGATTCTTCTTTGTAGAACCTTTTGTGATAAACCCTCCGTCCTCATCAAAAATGTCCTGCAGTTCATCGAACGCCGAATACATCTCCTGATGAACATCATCGGTGTTTGAGCGGTGTACCTCATCAATAAGAAAAGCCACGCGCATATTCTTGAAATCCTTGCCGGCTTTTTCGATGGCTTTCTTGAGTTCCCAGAATTTCTGAATGTTCACGACGATGATACGGCGTTTGTCGCTCAACGCCTTCACAAAGGTGTCCTGGTCGGTCGCCTCTACGAACATGGCCTTGTCGATGTTCATGTTGAGCATCATCGAGTCGAGCTGGTCGCGCAATTGCAAACGATCGACAACGAGCAGAATCTTGTTATAGACCCATTCGCCTTTATAACGCAGATCTTTGAGTTGCAGCGCTGTCCAACCTATTATGTTGCTCTTGCCGAATCCTGCAGCATATTGCAACAAGAGCGAATAGACATATTTGTTGTTGCAATAACTGTCTCTCTCGGCCACTACGCGGTCTATCAGGTCCTGTGGCGCATTGAGTGCTTGCAGTTCGGCCCGCAGTCGGTTGATAAAATACAAGGGTTCATTTTCGTGGTCCAGAAATTCCTGAACACGCTCCATGATCCGGTCGCAGCCGAATTTCTGCTTCGGACGCGGACATATCAGACGACCTGTTTTGTCCTTATACTCCTTCTTCTGTACTTTATGGCCATTCACAACAGACGTTACGGTCTTATAGGTGTAGGCCATGAAGTTGTAGTAGAGGATCTCTTTCTCGATCATCTTCTTGGAGTAGAGCGAACGCATTGCCTCTTCGAAGCGAACGCGCGGATCGGTTGCCTCCACCTGCTTTATGGGGAGGGGTTTGAATACCTTCTCCACCACCGGACGGAAAGAAGAGATCGAGATGGTATTATCTTGAAAACCTCGCTTTGCTTCATCAAAGAACTGTCCCGGATCCCGCAGTATGTATGTGTCCGTGATGTCCGTGGTTACGAGGTGAATCGATTTCTCAAACGGCCGGAGCATGCGACGACGAAGCGTTTGCGATACATCATTGCCATTGGCAATCTTGGTATATTCCCACACGGCTTCGAGGTAGTCGGTAATGATTTTGTTCCTGCCGTTCGTTTTGGCCGTCTGATTGGTGAAGTTGCTCTTCAATTCGGCGTAGCCGAGAAAAATGCCGTTGACAAAGAACGACAGGTCGGGGCGAAATGCGAATATCTTTTTGGCGTCGTGGTGGAATGAATAACTCATCTCCTCGACAGCCGCAAAGATGTTTTTGTTGAAGTCCTCATCGCCGCGCAATTCCGAACCACTGACATAAATAAGTTGCAGAGTTTCGCCTTCGAATGTAATGGTTCGGTTTTTATTCAGGAAGATTGCCACGTTGGCACTCGCCTCAATCTTCTCGCGAATCATATCCATAATGGCCCGAAGCAATTTTTGCTCGTCGCCATTGTATTCGCTCTTTTTGAGCAGGTTGTTCCATGCCTTGCGCGAATTCTCTTTCAGGAACTCATACAGATTGGCCGGAATAAACAAATCGGGCGAAACGGCATTATTCTTTATTTCACGAAAACCAAGACCATCTGCACGACGGCAGAAAAAGTCCATTACATATTCACTTTGCAACTCAAGTTCGGTCATAATCCAATGTAGTTTTAGGAGCGCGATTCTGTCTCGATGGCTCGCTGGCCGGTTACTACTTCATTTATCAGGGAGCGTTTCAGCTCCTTCAGACGCTCTACTTCGGTATTTATCTTTTCAAGGATGGCATCAATCTTTGCGCACTTCTCATCCAGATATGCGGCAATCTTTTTTTGCTCATCGATTGGTGGAATCGGAATTTCAAAATATCGCAACTCA
>OGQO01003462.1_pt1 | contig 10839 bp, 9 predicted proteins | sample 1553241 | NCBI WGS metagenome assembly OGQO01 (sample SAMEA2579933, study PRJEB22360) | human gut metagenome | biome: human gut; feature: human-associated habitat; material: faeces | place: Denmark | collected 2008/2010
CCGCTCACCATGCTGGAAACCTGCACGGTGAGCGGCTTTAATACTGCTTCTATTTATCCTTTGGCAACCTCCAGATAAACGCTATTCTCCATGCTCATTACTATTGAAGGAATATACGGGATCGCATTGTCATTATACCGTGTGGAAATAGTGGTCGATTTCATCTCTGTATGAGTTGCTAAATCATAAAGTGACCAGTTGCGTTCTTTACGGTGGGCGGTTATAGTATTCAGAATATTATCCGCCGCCGCTCCTCACTTTCACACAATAAACTTTTGCTTATTATACTGTACTACGCAAAAAACATATGCCTTCTCGTCGCATAAAAAGTACGAAGTTCGGGAGTGTTAAAATCATGGATAGCCTGTCCGCATTTGACGATTTATACACTGCCATCGAAGCGTGCCTCATTTACCCTGATGAAGTCATCGATCGTTTGGCACGGGCATTCTACCCAGCCATCCTTGCCTGCTGGAACAGCGAGGAAGGCCAGCGTGAGTTTGCTGCATGGCAGGCGGAACAGGTTCATCTTGCTGGAAAAGAGAAGCAGGAAGTTCCCGCTGGGGAACTCCCTGCTGTACATATCATTCTTGTCTGTGGCTTTTGGCAGGGTACGTCCGGGTGGGCGCACCCTGTTTTTTTGTTTTTAATAAACAAGATGGAGCAAATCGGCCAGTACGATCATAGCAACAATTATAGCAAAAAGAAACACGGGCAATCAATCTCCGGGCTGTGATATGGGATTACCCGGCCAAATTGATTCTTTTCCGCAAGCTCCCGGCACTGCATTGCATCCAGATGCACCGGATACCGCAGGAAGAGCATCTGCCCGTTTTTCAGCATTTCTGCGCTCAGGCTGCCCGCATCCGGGGTGCCTGTCATGATGCCGTGTGCTCCGTGCGCCACCATTTCGCGGGCGCGCTGCCCGGCTTTTCCTGCCAGCTGCGGTCCGCTGAGAAAGACAACGCCTTTTTCCCGGCTGAGGAAAGCATCCGGCTGCACCCAGTCCGCAAAATGCGGCGGCACAGGCAACAGCCACGGTCCACCCAGCTGGATCTGCTGTAGCTGACGAAGGAAATGCGCATCGCCGTAAAATTTCAGATTCGGTGCAAAGCGTTTCAGCAACAGAAGGATCTCCGGCCCTCGGCCATATTTCGGCACCGGGAAGAACAGGAGCTGTGTCTGTTTCAGGCACTGCACGGTCTCCACACAGAGTTTTTTGACGCAAGTGTTCCAGTCTGCGTCCGTGCTGCCGTAAGCCGCATCCAGAACGGCCAGATCTGCCGTCTGGCTCCGCAGCGGGTCACAGGGGTAGAGCGGGCTGTGCTCTGCATAGTCGCCAGAAAAGAGAATGCTCTTTCCGTTCCATTCAAATCGCAGCCAGACGCTGCCTGCGCAGTGCCCGGAACGCCCCCATGTGACCTGCAGGCCGGGCAGTTCCGGCACAGAGCCGGAGCCTTTGCAAGGGCAGAGACTTTCCAGCGTTTGGATATGATTCAAGGAAAAGGGCAGTTGGGTCAGAGTAGGCAGCGTAGCATAGACCGGCCCCTGATACCCCTGCTGCGCCAGCCACGGCAGCGCCCCGGTGTGGTCTGCGTGGCTGTGGGTCAGAAAGACAGCCCGCAGTTTTTGAATCTGCTCTGCATTCAGCCGGGGCAGGTCGTCCTCTGCGCCAGCCAGCAGACCGCAATCCACCAGAAAAGCAGCACTATTCTGTTCCACATAAAAGCAGTTGCGGCCATGTTCGCCGCAGCCCCCGGCAATAAAAAGTTCCATCTCAATGCACCTTCCGATGATCGATCACCGTGTTCAAGATCAGCAGTGCCGTGGTCGAAAACAACACACACAGCACCGCCATCGCCATGCCAACCGAAACGCTGCCCTGCTCAAATTCCCGCACGATAAAGGTGGAGACCACCAGTGTGTTGGGCGGAGCGATCAGACTTGCCGTTACCAGTTCCCGGAAAGCGATGATGAAGGTCATCATCCAGCCGGTGGCGATGCCCTGCCGGATCAGCGGCAGGGTGATACGCCGCAGGATGTAAACCGGGCTTCCGCCGAACACCTGTCCTGCCGCCATCAGGCTGTCACTGATTTGGGTAAAGGACGAAGTGACGTACTGCACCGTATAGGGAAGAAACAGCACCACATAGGCCAGAACCATGATGCCCATAGTGTTGTACAGCGGCAGGATGTTGTAGATTTGGTTCCAGAATAGCATAATTCCAATGACCAATACAATACCCGGCAGCATTTCCGGCAGCAGACCAATGGCTTCTACCACCTTGCGCAGTTTGGAGTGCGACTTCCGCACCGCCAATACCAGCAGAGTGCCCAGCACTGCACAGATGGTAGCCGAAGTGACCGCAAGAAAAACGCTGTTCTTCAGAGCACTCAATCCCTTTTCGTTCTCGGTGAACAGTTCTACATAATGTGCGATGGTAAAGTTGCCCGGTGCCAGACCGTAGCCGCGGAGATTGATGAGAGATGTGGAAATGACCGAGAAGTACGGAACCCCAACTGCAATCAGCAGCACCAGAACGATATATGCCCACGCAGCGACGGTGGCTCCTTTGCCCATGGACTGCTCTACGCGGCGGGCACCCTTGCCGCTGACCAAATTGTAACTTTTGCGCGTGGTAATGTAATTTTGCAGCATCCACATACACAGACAGATGCCTACCAGCACGGAGGAGAGCGTGGCTGAACTGCCAAAGTCGATGGGGGCTACGGTGGCGTGGCGGTGGATCTCGGTGGTAAACACCTCAAACCCGATGCGCTTGCCCAGCGTAGAAGGCGTGCCGTATTCAGACAGCGTTTTCACAAACACCAGCAGCGCACCGATGGCGTAGTTGCCGGAGAGCAGCGGCAGAAAGATCTTGCGCATCCGGGCAGAGAATCCGGCCCCAAACACAGCACCTGCCTCTTCCAGACTGGAGGGGATATTCAGCATGGCGTTTTTGAGCATGGTGAGCATGAACGGAAAAACGTGCAGGCTCATCACCAGCACCAAACCGCCCAGAGTGAAGAAGATCTTTTCGCACCCGGCAGCTGCGGGGACCAGCTGCTGCAAAAGCCCCTTTTTCTGCATAAATAAGATCCAGCCCATGGAGGCAATGTAGGGCGGCGTCATGAACGGGATCATAAAGAGGATGTCAAAGACACGGTAGCGGGCAAACTTTGTCCGGGAGAACAGATAGGCCAGCGGTGCGGCAATCAGAGTAGACAGCAGCACCACCAGCACACCCAACAGCAGCGAATTGCCGATCATGTGGGCGTTTTCCGGGTTCAACAGCGTCTGCACAGCGGGAGAAAAGTCAAGGCGGCCATTCTGCATGACCGCCTTGGCAAAAATCATTCCCACAGGACAGACGATCAGAAAGATCAACACCACTGCCAGCAACAGCAGCGGAAGATTCGCCTTACGATTCGTCTGTTTCATGGAGCGTTACCCGTTGCTGGCACCGCAGATCTGGTTGATCTTTGCGGCATCATCGCTGGCTTCCGCCATCATCTTGTCCCAATCGGGCGTGATCTGAGGAATATCCTCCAGATTGCTGCGCTTGTCGCACTTGATGTCGGTGCGGCCGGGCAGCAGATAAGCATTTGCCACCAGCTGCTGTGCCTCATCGCTGAACAGAAAATCAACAAATGCCTTGGCATTGTCCATGTTGGGAGCCGTTTTCAGGATCATTGCCGGGCGGGGGTTCACGATGGTGCCGCCTGCCGGGTAGTAGATGTCCAGCGGCTCCCCCTTATTCTTGGAAGAATAGGCGTTGTAGTCCACGCCGGCCACAAGGATGCCCACTTCGCCGGTGGTGACAGCTTCCAGTGCAGCCTTGTTTGCGCCGGGGACCGTCATACCGTTGTCGGCCATAGCCTGAAAATCATCCCAGCCATTCTTGACCACATAGCCTGCCACAAAGTCCTTGCAGGCACCGGACTTTTCCGGGTCGGGGATGGCCAGCTGATCCTTATACTCTGCGTTGCCAAGGTCTTTCCAGTCGGCATCAAGCGTGGAGAACACCGTGGTGTTATAAATAACGCCCACAGCGGATGCACTGTAACCAAACAGCACACTGTCGTCATCCAGCCAGCCGTCCACGATGAGGTCGGCGTTTTCCGGGGTGTAGCTTTCCAGCTTGTCATCTGCTTTCATGGACAGACCATCCGACCAGGAAGCCAGAATCACTACATCGGCCACAGGGTTTGCTGCTTCGGCTTCCAGACGAGCGAGGATCTCGCCGGTAGTGCCCTGAAACTGCTCTACCTCGATACCAGTCTTTGCCGTAAAGCCCTCGGCCAGCTTATCGGCCAGACCAGCCGGAGAAGGCATATAGACCGTCACTTTGCCGGTGCCGGATGCGGCAGCGGGAGTGCTATCGCTTGCCACGCTGGAAGAAGCTGTGCTGGAAGCAACCGTGCTGCTTGCGGAGCCGCCGCAGGCGGGCAAGGTGGCCGATGGAGAGGGGGGCGGGGGCAGTCAGAGTACCCGCCACAGCAAGAAAATTACGACGGCTGATTTTATAATTACGCATAAGGATTCTCCTTTTTCATTTCCAATGATGTATCATCAAGCCGCACCTTGCGGCAGGAAGCTGATTCAGACGGCAACGATGGCACTACGGGGCAGATAAAGCGAGATCTTTTCGCCCACCGAGACCCGTCGGGGGCTGATATATGTCCAGTCCTGTCCGTTGTGGTTCAGCTGTAGCTGGTAGCTGCTGCCAAGGAACTGCACCGCCGTGACATCGGCATCGTATTTTTCGGCCTGCTCGGTGGGAACCGTCTGTGCCTGTTCCGGGCGGAACAGATGATTCTGGTCGAGCCAGTTGGAAGAGCCTACAAATCGTGCCACGAACTCCGTTGCCGGATGGGAATAGATTTTTTCCGGGGTATCATACTGCTCAATTTTTCCGGCGTGACAGACCGCAATTGCATCGCTCATGCTCATGGCCTCAATCTGGTCGTGGGTCACAAACACGCCGGTAATGCCCAACTTGGTGATCAGCGTCCGCAGTTCCGAGCGCATCTCTTCCCGCAGCAGTGCGTCCAGTGCGGAAAGCGGCTCGTCAAACAGGATGCAGGCCGGTTCAATGACGATCGCGCGGGCAAATGCCACACGCTGCTGCTGACCGCCGGACAGCTGATGAGGATACCGCTGGGCAAAATCATCCAGCTGTACAGCGTGGAGTGCATTTTTCACCTTTTCGTCCAATTTGTCCGTCTTGCCAGCCGCCCGCAGGCCAAAAGCCACATTTTCAAAGACAGTCATGTGCGGCCAGAGGGCAAAATCCTGAAACACAAAGCCAAGGCCGCGCTTTTCGGGCGGGATATTGATCTTCTTTTCCGAGGAGAACACACAGCGATTCTCAAACCAGATCTCACCGCTGTCCGGCGTTTCCAGTCCGGCGATCATCCGCAACAGGGTGGTCTTGCCGCAACCGGAAGGTCCCAGCAATGTGGTCAGGCTGCCGCTTTGAATGACAAAGCTGGTAGGCTGGATCACCTGCTTTGCGCCAAAGGATTTTGTAACATGAACGAGCTTGATCTCCATATTTTGCACTCCTACTTTTGATACCTGCTCTATGGTAGCACGAAGGATTTGTGCAAACTATCCCAGTGGCGTAAATCTCATGTAAAAGTTTGGTAACAAAAAGTCCCCGCTGAACCTTAAGATCCAGCAGGGATTTCATGAAGATATAAATATCCGAAAATAAGCCCATCCAGAGGAAAGTCAGGCAAGATGGAACAGATCAATCAGCACCACCATTGCAAGGCCATAGTAAACGACAACCGCTACCAAATCGTTGATCGTCGTGATCAATGGTCCGGAAGCAACAGCCGGATCAATATGAATTTTATGGAACAGCATCGGAACCAATGTGCCCACCAGACTGGAAACGACCATGGCGACAACAAGTGATGCGCCTACACAGCCAGACAGCAGAAGTGCCGTATTCCAAGCGTAGCCTTTGAAAAAGTGGATATAACATCCCAGAAAACTCAGCGCCATTACGGCCAGAATCGTACCATTCAGCAATCCAACTCTGATTTCTTTCCAGAGCAGCTGAAATTTCTTGGATACCGTCAGATTTTCGTCTACCAGAACTCGAATCGTAACGGCCAATGACTGCGTGCCGACATTTCCCGCCATACCCAGCACCATAGACTGAAAACAGATCACAACCGGAAGCACTGCTACCACCGATTCAAATGCGCCAACGACCGAGGAAACCAGCATTCCAAGAAATAACAGAGCGGTCAGCCACGGAAGACGCTTTTTCACACTTTCAAAAACGCTTTCCCTCAAATCTTCCTCGCCGGTCAGACCACCCAGCTTTGCGTAATCATCGCTCATCTCATCGTCAACCAGTTCCACCACATCGGACGATGTTATGATACCCATCAATTTGCCTGCCTCATTCAGCACCGGCAGACTGCGCTCCGCATAGTCCACAATGCGCTCGATACAGTCGCTGATTTTTTCCCGATCTGTAACGTAGGGGTAAGACCCAACGATGAGTTCCGCAAGAGGATCTTCTGCACGTGCAATAATCAAATCTTTTAAGTCGATTGCACCATAGAAATGTTCATTTTCATCCACCACGTACAACACAGAGATGTTGTCATTCTCCCCGGCCTGCTTGACCAGCTCACTCATAGCCTGCCGGATGGTCATATCATTTTTGATGCGGATATAATTCGTCGTCATTTTGCTGCCGATCTCATCTTCGCTATAAGAAAGCAGCATCTTTACGTCTTCAATCGAATCTCTGTCCAGTTTGTTGACGATTTCACCCTTGTCTATCTCGTCAAGGTCTTCCAGCGCATCTGCCGCATCGTCCGAGTCCATGTTGGAAATAACTTTTGCAGCCTCATCTCTGGATAATTCTTTCAGATACGGCTCTGCATCGTCCAGATAGGCGAAGATCTCAGCCACTTCGTCTACTCCCAAAATGGGATAAAGCGACTTGCGTTCTGCAGGCATGAGCGCTTCCAAAGCATCCGCCAGATCTTTTTCATGGTAATCCGACAGTTTTTCGGCCAGTTCAGCCTGAGGTATATTGCCATGAATGATGTTCAAAATTTCCTGCACATAGTTTTTCTGCATGATCTGTCCTCTTGATTCTGTTATGTCAATCAAAAAATATCGTTTCACGTCAAAAATTCGAATTCTATCATAGCACGTCCGTCCTGTGACAGCCACCATTCCGGTGTAAACCCTTTGTAAAATCAGATATAAAAAATTCCCGTCAAAGCAGCAGACTTTGACGGGACGAAAGAAGAAAAGAAAGATACTCAATTGATGCACAGAGCCATTCAAGCTATAACCTGATCTCTTGCACAGAGCATACGTTGATGCCGCTCTGCCCTGTACCATGGCAGATAAAGAAGCAACAGGACTGCAGCAAGAACCGGCAGAAAGCCCAGTAGATAAAAACGTTCTCCAAAGCAGTGGGCGAAAAAGGCAGTAATCGCATTGCCCTGCGGATCATTGAGAAAGAAAAAGTTTGTTTTCAGCAGCCGATTCAGGAAAAAGATCGGCGTTGCGATTGCACACAGAAACGCCAGTACCCAGCGGATATGATGCACCTGCGGGCGAAATCCGCCAGCAAGCAGAAGGACCGGATAGAGGATCAGCAGAACGTGAATGCTATAGGAATGCAGATGCAGCAGGTTCCAGACCGGGAGCCGCTGCCATGAGGGGCTCAACATTGCGACCACTGCTCCCGGAATACAGAGCGCATAAAGGATTTCCTTGCTCCAACGGCTCTGGTGTATGGCATCGTACCAGCAGACAAAGATGTTGATGCTGCACAGGTGGAGAGGCAGATAGGTCACGTTCCATTGACCGGTGTACAGCAGGACGGCCTGCTTCATAAACTCATCGGCCAGCATCAGGACAAACACAGCGCGAAGGATCTGATGCCGGGTCACTTCCCTGCAGCGGTAGTAGATCACCGCACAGAGAAAAATGACCGCCGCTGCTCCCAGCAATTCTGCCCAATGCGTTGCACTGAACAAAGAGAAGGCGCGGTAATCCGCCCCGCGTTCTGCCTGTATCGTCTGCACGGATTTCCAGAAATCTTCCATAGGATTCTCCCTTTCTGCGATTTCATTCTACAATAAAATTGTATCATCGAAATCCAGTCGAAGAAACCGTGCTGCGGTCAAATCTGTGTGAAATCCGAGTGCATCTCACTTCAGACTGGAGTGCACGTTGGCCTGATAGGCTTCCTCGTAGAACTGTGCCTGACAATCCACGGCATCGGCACCGGGCATCCGGCGGACATAGCTGCCGTCCGGCTGCTGCACGCGGGCGTTGCAGTTGTCGGCCAGCATCGTGTCAAAGATGTGCTGCAAACGTGCCTTCAGAGCCGGAGCCGTGACCGGAGCCGCGATTTCCACGCGGCGGAGCGTAGAGCGGGTCATCCAGTCTGCCGAGCCGATGTAGTACCGGGCACGCTCTCCCTGTCCGAAAATGTAGATGCGGGAATGCTCCAGATAGCGGCCCACGATGCTGATGATATGGATATTCTCGGTCTCATCCGGGACACCGGCACGCAGGCAGCAGATGCCGCGCACCACCATATCGATGTAGACGCCCGCCTGACTTGCCTCGATGAGCTTGTTGATGAGCACTTTGTCGGTCAGGCTGTTGATCTTGATGCCGATGTAGCCGCCCTCGCCGCGGGCGGCAGCTTTGATCTCACCGTCTATCCGATTCAGCAGACGGTTCTGTAAGCAATGAGGCGCCACCAGCAGGTTCTTGACCGAATCCACCGTTTCGCCCTGATCCAGTGCGCGGAACACTTCGGTGGCTTCCAGACCGATTTCCTTGGATGCGGTCAGGAAAGAAAGGTCGGTGTACAGGCGGCTGGTCTTTTCGTTGTAGTTGCCGGTGCCGATCTGGGTGATGAAGGAAATACCCTCCTTCGTTTTGCGGGTGATCAGGCAGAGCTTGGAGTGGACTTTCAGCCCTTCAATGCCATACACCACATGACAGCCGGCACGTTCCAGCAGGCGGGACCACTCGATGTTGTTTTCCTCATCAAAGCGGGCTTTCAGCTCCACCAGAACATCCACCTGCTTGCCGTTTTCGGCGGCTTCCACCAGTGCATCCACCACCTTGCTGTGGTTGGCCAGACGATAAAGAGTCATCTTGATGGAGACCACGTCCGGGTCGCAGGCGGCCTCGTGCAGCAGCTGCAGGAAGGGACGGATGCTCTCATACGGATAGTGAATCAACTTGTCCTCTTCCAGGATCTGCGGAATGATGGGCTTGCGCTCGTCCAGTGCAGGGCTGGGCTGCGGGTGGCGGGGCGCAAAGAACAGGTCGGTGTGGCTGCGCAGCTGATCCTCGATCTGGAACAGGAAAGAGTGATCCAGCGGAGAATCGTATTCAAACACCCGCTTGGGGTCCAGTTTCAGGTTTTTGCACAGGGACTGGATAATTTCTTCGTCGATCTCACGGCTCAGTTCCAGACGGACAGGTGCCAGCTTTTTGCGCTTCTTGACCACTTCGGCCATGTGATCCCGGTAGTTCAGGTCTTCGTCATAGATCAGGTCGGCGTCAATATCCGCATTGCGGGTGATGCGGGCCAGCGTTTTGCTGGTGACCTTATAGCCCTTGTAGAGCAGTGGCAGGAAGTGCAGGATCAGTTCTTCCGACAGGATAAAGCAGCCAGTACGGCCCGGCACCGGCACCAGCCGGGGGAAGATCTCATTGCCGCAGGGCACAATGCCGATCTTCTTCTTTTCTGCCTTGGTGCTCAGCACCGCAACCGCATAGATGCCCTTGTTTTTCAGGAACGGAAATGCCTGCTTTTTGCTGATGATGAAACTGGACAGCAGCGGCAGGTAGTCCTGCCGGAACAGCTTTTCCAGTTCGGTACGGCTTTCTTCCTCCATATGGGCAAAGTCCAGCAGACGAATCCCCTGCTCTGCAAGCTGTTCCAGCAGACCATTATAAGCAGCGTCCCGGCGGGCTGTCAGCTTGTGGATAAAAGCCAGCGCTGCATCGATCTGTTCGCCGCTGGTCATATTCGTCTTATTTTCCCGTGCGTTTTTGTCCAGCAGCATCTGGTCTTGCAAGCTGCCGATGCGCACCATGAAAAATTCATCCAGATTGCTCTGGAAAATCGACAAAAAACTCAGCCGTTCACACAACGGCAGACGGGAATCCTCTGCCTCCTCCAGAACGCGTTCGTTGAACCGCAGCCACGAAAGCTCACGGTTTGCATAGCAATGATAGGTGTTTTCCATATTCCTCTTCCTTTTCTCTGACCGGAATGCTTCGGATTGCATGATACAAACGTTTTTATTGTACCGTGCAAATGTAAAATCAGAAATCAGGAATGTGTCTGGAATATGTAAAATCGCTTCTGCACACAGATTTTACCGCAATTTGATTGCAACCGCCTCGAAATCATCTTACAATAGTAGATACTTTCTTTTAATATATGAATCGGGGGCAGAGAACCATGACGTATAAAGACATCAAACACAATGAGGAAGTCAACGAACTGCTGAAAAAAGGCAACCAGAATCTAGGCCTGCTGGGCTACACCGAGCACTCACAAGCCCATTGTGTCCGGGTGGCAGAGACCGCCGCCCACATCCTGAAAAAATTCGGCTATCCGGAGCACGACATCGAGCTTGCCCGGATCGCAGGCTATATGCACGACATCGGAAACGCCATCAACCGCAGCCGTCACGCCGAATACGGCGGGCTACTGGCCAACGAGATTCTGAAGCAATATGACCTGAGCGTCCCGGACCGCATCACCATCGTGTCCGCCATTTCCAACCACGATGAATCCACCGGCGGGGCCG
>OGQO01003464.1_pt1 | contig 10837 bp, 9 predicted proteins | sample 1553241 | NCBI WGS metagenome assembly OGQO01 (sample SAMEA2579933, study PRJEB22360) | human gut metagenome | biome: human gut; feature: human-associated habitat; material: faeces | place: Denmark | collected 2008/2010
AGACAGTCTCGGATACGCCGATACAGCATCAGAGAGCCAGCCTCTTTATATAAGCATCCTGACCATGCCGTCATGAGAGCGCAATCAGTCCTCCAACTTCAATGGTGCAAAGAGAAAATCAATCGACCGTACTCAATGGCGAAGCACAACCAGACCAGCAATCAAAAGAGGACACGGATACCGGCAGCAAAAGTGGGTCATTCGAGATTAAGAAGTCAGACAATTCCACTTGGAATGCCTGAAGCAGACGCATACGAAAACAAGAAGTCAATAGGTTGCCCCCATCGGGATTAAGAGACGGTCTTCGGCAATTTTGATGGCGAGAGCAGCAACATCAAACGCTGTTATAACAGGCTATGCCAATGACAAGCCTTATGTGAAGACCATTCCAATATGCTTTGTCATCTTAAAAGTGGTTCCGACTGCGAAATCAAATGCAAAGTCAAATGCGGAATGAAATGCAGACCCAAATGAAGGGTCAGATGTAAGGACATAAAAAAGGCCTCAGAGAAACTCTGAGACCCATGAAAGACAGTAAGAATGGTTTTCAGCCATCCCATCTCTTAGGCTTTCGTTTTACTGAGCCTGTCATCATCTGGGTTATTTCTTCCAGACTCATCTTGCTTATCCGGCGACTGTCTTCAACCCATTTAATGAGTTCAGATCGTCGGAACAATAATTCTTTGGCCGGCTTATAATGGGGGATGAGACCTTTCTGAGCCAACTTGTAGATAGTCGGCTTCTTCAGATGGACTACCTCACAGGCTGTCTCAAGGTCTATGAAGCCTTCGGCCGGAATCATTTTGGATTGACTCTGGAGTCTTTTGGACATACTTGTGAGTTCCTTGGTCATGTAGGACATCTGTTCCATCATCTCTGCGAGCATTTTGGGCATAGTATCGAATGAGGGCGTATTCTCCATATTCTATTATATTTTCAGACTTGATTGCGGTTGGAATTTACTGTTTATTTCAGAAGCCGGTAGCCGGAAATACATGAGGTATGAGGGGTTGGTCAAGCGGTATGAGCTTGAGAGTGAAAGTCCCTTCTTTGATAGCCAGTTTTGTCTGGATGGTGTCAACGGCGACATCTGAGAACATTATCTTGAAGGTATCCTTAAGGAACCAGGCTATCTGTATATTGGATCTTTTGAGACGTTTCCCAATATTCCAGCCGAAATGATACAGGTCATTGGAGGTGACCCCGTCCAATTTAACTGTAATATCATCCGACACATCTTTGCCTTTGGCAAGTTGCTGAATATTGTTACACAAAACCTGAATCTGATTCTCAGACAAGTGTCTCTCGAAAGTGAGGGATGAATAAGAGAGGATGTCATCCATAATACATGATTCTTTATTTGAATCAGTCGCAGTGAGAATTGCTGTCTGAAGTCTCCTGCTTTCCTGCCCGTCAGAATCGTTTGAGTTACAAGAACCGCATAATTTAGGAACTATATAGTAGGCGAATATGAGATATATCAGATATCCTGTGCCGCTTACAAGTGACAATACGAATATCGTATGAAAGACAGCAAGGAAAATATCGGAGGTTTCCGTTATCATTTGTGCATAATCGGAAACACCGATGCCAAGCGCCGACATCGTTACAACGGTGAGATATGCTCTTGTCCAAGGGGATTTATAAGGGGCTTTCATCTTTACGATATGTATTAATTTCAATTATGAGTTCGTTATTTTCTAATAGAATAACGCATGAGAAAAGCCCTGAAAATCAATGTTGTGATTTGTTATAAAGTGCGTCAGAATTTATATTTCCATCCATTTCGGTTGAATGGAAATCCGCCGCGAGCGAAATTCAAAAATTGAATTGAGCCCTTGACTGAAATTCTATTGAACCGAAATCTTTCAAGTTCTGACATTTACAAATACTGAGATATATTAGGCATATTTAACGCACAAAAGGACACCCCGAAGGGCATCCTTTCAACAAGAGGTACAAATAAGGACTATTTCAGTTTAATTTTATCGACGGTTTCCCGTTTCTTGGAAGATACGAGATCCGCGTATATCTGGGTAGTTACGACTGATTTGTGAGTCAGCATCTTTGAGACCGTGTATATGTCTGTTCCTGCGGCAATCTGAAGTGTTGCGTATGTATGGCGGAAGCAGTGGAACGTGATATGCTTCTTGATGCCGGAAGCCTCAATCCAGTTCTTGAGCGGCACATTGATCATAGAACGTGTCAGCCCCTTGAAGACCTTGCCTTCACCTCGTTCCCCACAGAGTTCAAGAGCCTCGTAACTTATCGGCAGAATTGCCTCGGTGGAGGTTTTCTGCGTCCTGATTCTGACACATGGACCTTTATCGGGAGCAATGCGGAGATTGTTCCATGTCAGGTTCTCTATATCACTGATACGCAACCCCGTGAGGCAAGAGAACAGGGACGCTCTTTTCAGGACATCAATCTTGCAGGGCGTTTTGGCGAGTATTATTAACTCGTCCTGAGTTAGATACTCTTTCTGAACGTCTTCCCATTCTATCTTGTCGAGATAGTCGTTGATGTTCTCTTTCAAGAGCTTATCCCTGTAAGCTACTTTCAGTAGCCCTCTGAAAGTCGAGAAGTAACCGGCGATAGAGTTCTGTGAAAGTTTTCTATGCGTCAGGCGCAGATTATTAGCTGTCAGAAGGTATTCACGGAACTTTGTGCATAGTTCCACCGTCACCTCTTCAAAGAGGCATTTCCCTTTGACGAAGATCTCGAAGTGACGATAGACAATTTCCCATTTCTGTGGTTTGCCTTTGCACATCTTCTTGAAGTAGTCAAGGAAGTCTGCCTTCTCCTGATGTCGGTCCATAAATCCGAACTGCTTGTTGATTACCTGTTCCTGACGACGGCAACGGATGAGTTCGCCTTGGGTGAGCATTGCTTCATTATAATCTCTTTCTATGTCATTCTTCGGTTCGGCATAGATATAGAAACCGAGAAATTCCCGGCGAGACAGACGCCCTGTATGGGGATTACGGACTGCGGGCCAGTAATCGAGATACAGAGACAGGCGGCCTTTTGTTATAGGTTTCTGCCGCAGATATACCTTAGCACATGTAGCCATAGTTTTTCTTTTTTCTGCAAATATGTGGAGTTATTCCCCGGTTGGTAAGTTATTGAGGTACAACTTTGGAAAAACTTGCAACCGGATTAGATTGAAGGTGGAGTGAAGATGTTTTCAAACAGTGCATCTACTTCGTCCTTTGCGAGATAGCAATATTTGCCGACCATTTTCTTCTTGACCTTGTAGGTCTTGATATAATGGTAAAGTTGGTCGCGTGACATGTTGAACTTCTCAGTTGCCTCAGCAATGCTGTACCATTCTGATTCCACGGGCTCTGCCGTGCCTTTGGCCGCGTCGAAGTGTTTTTTGGAATACCGGACCTCCTTGCCTTCTTTCTTCTTAGGTATCCCGACTTTTGAAACCAGGCAATAGATGGCAGATAAGGTCATGCCGTATTTTTCCTGAATCTCTGGGACAGAATACCATTCGGTGATTTCGTCAACAGATGTATCCTTTTTGCCGAATATCATGTCGCAGTGTTTCTTGCTCCAGTATGTTTTGCCATGCTGAGTTACTTTGGGAATGTTCTGCCGTTTGGCAACTGTGAAAAGCCACGAATTGCTTATGGAGAATTTCTCCAGAACTTCTTTGGTTGTATAGAACTCGGTGATAGGCTCACGCTGCTTTTTTGACCTGAGAGGGGAGGATATATATGGATTGCTCTCAAGCATTTTGTCAATATCCGTTTTCCTGATTCTTGACAATCGACTTGTAATTTTGTACGCAATGATGGATCCTCTCGCAACAAGGGCGTACATTGCCTGTTTAGTAATGCCGAGCAATGCTGCGGCCTCACGAAATGTCAGGAGTTCTTTATCTCCGATTTCGGATTGAACTATTTCCTGTACATGTGTTCTGACTCTTGCTTCCGTGTTCCTTTTGCGCTCAAGTCGTTTGGCATCTTTGTAAGCCATTCTACTGCATTGATGAGAGCAGAATCTGGTGCTTTGTTTTTGCGCCAGGAACTCCATTCCGCATCTTTCGCAGATTTTGACAATTCTGATTTTACTGGTTGCCATTTCCGTCGTTTTTGGTCGATGATTTCTCCACTCATTTCGCCATTTTAGTCAACTATAGTCAATCATAGTCAACTACAGTCAACATCATCCATCATCTCGCTGGAGTGGTTTTCAACCGATGAAGATGAGAGCCAAATGAGGTACAAAAACGAGGAAAAAATAACTTGAAAACGACCACAAACGATTAAAACGCCGACAAGCAGACATAAAGAAAGGCACTCATTTCGAGCGCCTTTCTGATATTTGGTGATATATTTTAATCGGTTTTAATACTTACATCATTTACCGATGCAGAAGCGGGAGAAGATGGTGGAGAGGATGTCGGTGGTGGTGATGGCGCCGGTGATGGTGCCGAGGTGGTGGATAGTTTCGCGCACATCCTGGGCGATAAAGTCGCCGGAGATGCCGGCGGCGAGTCCTTGAATGACGCGGTCGATTGAGTCGAGTGCGCGGGTGAGTGCCTCGTAATGGCGCGCGTTGGTCACGAGGATGTCGCCCTGCCATGAGTTGACGCCCGATGCCTCTATGAGTGCGCGATGAAGCGCGTCTATGCCGTCGCCCGTCGCTGCCGAGATGTTTACGACCGTGAATCCCTCAGGTAATATAGCTGCCGTCTCGATGCTGTCCCAGATAGCCTCCGCGTGATTGCCCGAAGTGGCGCGGAGGTCGCTTTTGTTGACGGCGATGATGAGGTGTTGCCCTTCGGTGATATGGGCGCTTATGCGCTGCCACGTGTCGTGTAGTGTGTCGTCGGTCGCCGCCGGGTCGATTACCCACACCACGATTGCCGCCTTGTCGATTTGCTTCACTGTGCGGTCGATGCCGAGCGATTCCACCACATCGGTGGTGTCACGCAGTCCGGCGGTGTCGATAAGGCGGAAGAGCACCCCGCCTATCTCGATGCGATCCTCGATGATGTCGCGCGTGGTGCCGTGGATGTCGCTCACTATCGCGCGGTCGTCGCCAAGCAGACGGTTGAGCAGCGTCGACTTACCGGCGTTGGTGGCGCCCACAATCGCTACAGGCACACCCTCTTTGAGCGCTGCTCCGGTGGCAAACGACGCGGCGAGTCGCGCCACCACGCCGTGTATCTCGTCGGCAAGCTCGCGCAGCTTCTCGCGTGAGGCAAATTCCACATCCTCCTCCGAGAAATCCAGCTCAAGTTCGAGTAGCGACGCGAGTTCGAGCAGACGACCGCGTCGCCCGCACGCGCGTGTAGCGACTCCAGCCTCCGCGAGAAGTCGCCCCTCATCTGGCTCATCGCCATGCGGTGAGCCGCGCGCGACGACGATGCGATGACATCGGCGACAGCCTCCGCCTCGGCAAGGTCGAGCTTTCCGGCTGCAAATGCGCGTCGCGTAAACTCTCCCGGTTCGGCGATGCGGCAGCCTTGGCGCAAAAGCAGCTGCACCGTCTCACGCTGAATCCATGCCGAGCCGTGGACCGACAGCTCCACAACGTCGTCGCCCGTAAATGACGCCGGCGCACAAAACACCGTCGCCACGGCGCTGTCAATCACCTCGCCGCCCTCGTCGACAATCGAGCCAAGGTGAGCCGTGTGGCTCGCCACGCTTTCAAGGCGTTTTCCGCGCCACACACGGTCAACAATCTGCCGTGCCTGCGCGCCGCTGACGCGTATCACGGCTATGCCGCCCACGCCCGGAGCTGTCGATACGGCGCATATCGTGTCATCGTTAAATGTCATATCTCGCAATGTTTAGGCTGCAAAATTACTGAAAAGTTGTCAGATTTCAGTTTTCAGTCGTCAGTTTTCAGTTTTCAGAAGGGAAGGATACAGATTGACATAAGAGCAGAATAAAAATGTTATTTAAGGGAGTTTATCCTGAAGTAGGGCTGTACCACGGTTCAGCCGTTTTCACGCCGGAACGAGTTAGGTTTCAGATTTCAGATGCGAGCGGTTAAATTTTATTTGCGGGAATTAAAAAATGTTGTATCTTTGCGTTTGGCGGTAGCCGCCGCAGAAGCCCACAAGGGTTATGCGGGAGGGTGTACCGGCTGTTTCCGGCTTGCCGGAAACATTTATTAGGAAGCGCGTTTATTGTGCGCTTTGTTCTTGACTACAAGAAACTTCGCAACTTTCAGAGGCTGTCAAGGATGAAGCAACGGTAGATGCCTATGGCGATGCATATTTATGCAGTCTGCGATGCAGCTCAGTGATAAGCTGTTTCGTCGGCTATATATACATGCATTATGCGTGTGGGCTTCTGCGTTGCTCGTTCTACAGTCTCGGGCAATGCGAAGGCCTCTTGTGGTGGAACGGGCGACAGAAAAGTTCCCTCACGCATTTCTTGTTTTTTAACAGGCCCCGAGGGGGATGGGACGCATGGAAAATACTAACCTTATCATATATGTATGTATTATGAGAAAAAGTAGTTTGTCAAGTTTCGCGATGGCGAGTGCTATCGCTGCAATTACTGTATTACCTTCGTCAGCGCAGCAGAGTGCCGATGCTGCCGACTACGACGTGACTCGCATCGATGCCCGTAGTTCGCGCCAAGAGTATCGGCCGGGTGAAATTATCGTTAAGTTCAGTGCCGCCGACGCTCCTTCGTTGCGCTTCTCCAATACCCGCAAGGGTGTCAGGGCGTCATCGTCAGCTACAGGGGTCAATGCTCTCCTTGAAAAATATGGCGCTACTGCTGTTGATGCCCTTATGCCACTTAGCGGCGAAGGCTCCCCTATGCGTCGCTCAAAGAGTCTAAACGGAGCCATTGTCGCCGACTCCGACCTGTCGGCACTCTACGTTATGAAATTTGACGCGGCGAAGACAGCCGACCTCCATACCGTGATAGAGGAATTCAGTTCGCTCCCCGAGGTAGAATATGCCGAACCAAACTATATCGTACACGCTCTCTCTTCCGGAGCTGCCGATTATATAAGTGATCCGCTCTATGCGCAGCAATGGGGGCCTGCGGCAATCGGTCTCGACAAACTATGGGATGTGCCTGTCACCTCGGCACGTCGCCCGGTGATAGCCATACTTGACACCGGCGTTGACATAACCCATCCCGACCTTGCCGACAATATCTGGACCAATCAGCTTGAGATTGACGGTGCCGAAGGTCGCGACGATGACGGCAACGGTTTTACCGACGACCTGCATGGCTGGGATTTCGTCAACCAGTCGCCCCGGATGCGCGACAATAACGGTCACGGCACCCATTGCGCCGGAATCGCTGCAGCTGTCGGAGGCAACGGGATCGGTATCACCGGTGCCAATCCCGATGCCTATATAATGCCTGTCACTATATTGCAGAGCAACGGTACAGGCGATGTCGCCACGATAATAAGAGGCATAGATTACGCCGTGGCAAACGGTGCCGATATCATCTCCATGTCGTTTGGCGGCTATTATAACTCCATTGCGGAGCGCGACGCACTCGCCAAGGCTTATCAGAAAGCGGTTTTGATCGCGGCGGCAGGTAATGATGCACTGGACATCTATCCCTATCATTTTCCGGGCGGTACAATGTATCCCGCAGCATACACATTTGTGTTGGGCATCGAAGCATCAGCTAATGCAGAAGGTACTCGTGCCGGCTTCTCCAACTTTGACTGTGACGGCGGGGTGACTTCAGCTTTCGTCGACCTTGAAAACTATGAGTTGCGTGCTCCGGGTGTAAACATCATGAGTACATTCCCCGGCGGTCAATACAAGAGCCTTAACGGCACTTCAATGGCATGTCCGCTCGTAGCCGGTGCTATTTCGCGGTTGATGAGCGTAAAGGAGATTGACAACAAGGAAGAATTGTTTGGCGACCTTATACACACCGCGAAAGGCAACCTTGACATATTCGCTGCTTACAATATGGGCGATGCCGATCGTAAGCCTACACTTTCGCTTGTCACCTACCGCCTTGATGATGTGAAGATGGGCGACGGTGACGGTCGCGCCGATGCCGGGGAAACCATCCGCTTTTATCCTACCCTCCGCAACTCCTGGGGTAATGCCCGCAATATCACTTACTCTATCCGTACCGCTTCCAATGAAGATGAGTCGATACTTGAATATGTCGACGGCAATGAGGCGCGATTTGTTTCTGACCTCTCAAGCTATGCAAGCATCGAAGCAGAGTCGCCGATAGTGTTCAAGGTTAATCCCGATTGTGTTGACGGCAGAAATATACGTCTGCTGTTTACAGCTACTTGTGATAATATCTCTGAACCTCTTGAACAAGAGATAGTGATACGGGTTGAAAATGGAATCGAACTCGGCGGTATCATCCGTGAGGATATGACCCTTTATCCAGATCAGCATTATATCGTCACCTCTATGCTCGCCGTTCCGCAAAACGTCACTCTTACCATTATGCCCGGTGCTGTGTTGAAATTCAAGGATGGTACCGGCATTTCAGTTGATGATGGAGAAGGTGTATGGACTGAAGATTATGATAAAGAAGGTAATTGGATTGGGAATCACTGGGAGTATCCTTCAGGAGGCAAAATCATTGCACGAGGATTGGCTGATAAAAGAATCGTTTTTACAAAGGATGATTTGGGTAGTGGTGCGACTTCTGAGGATAGGGTGTCCTTAGGTATCAATTCAATATTTGAATATTGTAATTTCAATTCTATAAGAATGAGAGTGCAGGGGCTTACAAATATATCAAAATCAACGATCCAAAATATGCTGTCTTTTAACGGCGCAGGTATGTCGAATGCCGATCCTGAGTTTTCCCAGTGTAATGTCATAGATAATTATCTAGGGCTCTCTTCGTCGAATTATGCATCTGTCACATGTAAAATTATTAGCAACTGTAATTTGATAAGGAATAGTGTTTATACACCGGGAAACATATATGAATTTAATTATAATATACAATTTCCCTCCAATAATTTATTTAATAATTATAATGATTATTATTCACGACGATATTATATTTCAACCGCAGCGATTAGTTCGGTAGGGTGTGTAGTCACTACTGATACTCCTTCTTATTTCGGTTCAACGCGCGAAGATATATTAAGAGAGTGGATATGGGATATAAAGAATCCGTTTAATATTTCAGGTGAGTTTGGAGCCAATACATTTGCTGAAATCGACCTGTCAAACCGCCTGATGCGTCCTAATCCGCTTGCACCGGGTATCGTATGGAAAGTGGTAGTCAACGACTATGATGCCCAGGATGAATTTGAACTGCTGCCTCCTTTGGGGGTTGGTCGGCATAAGTTTGAGGTATATTTCAGCAAGCCGATGAACCGTGAGAAGACCCCGATGATTGCCATGGGTGTGCGTCAGCCCTATACCCAGACTGTTATTGCTGAAGATGGCAGCTGGCGTTCTGAAACGATGGAAAACGGCGATATTGTCGACATCTACACGGCATACCTCACCATTCGCGGTAAGGATAATTATGACGGACTTAACACCATCTATGTCGCCGATGCGGAGGATGAGGAGTATTTCCCTATACCGGTGGAAGATGTGCGCTATCATGTCAATGTTCAGAGCGCAGGCTCGATGAGCAGCGGTTTTGTCGCCGAGGCGGGAGTCGGCAAGGTGACCCTTACATGGGAAAATCCGGAAGAAAACTTTGACGATATGCTCGGCTACAATATGTACCGCTACACTCTTGGAGCCAACAACGAGCCGGGCGATACCATACGCCTCAACGAGCAGCTGCTCGACACAGAGGAACTGGTGGACTATGATATTATACCGGGCACTACCTACTGCTATTTCTACAAGGTGATGCGCACGTCGCTTGATGAAAACTCTCCATCAAAGACAGTCGCCGCTACTCCGCGGGCTGCCGGGAAAGGTGATGCTAACGGTTCGGGCAGTGTGGATGTCGCCGACGTGGTGACGGAGGTCAACTATATGGTAGGACGCGATCCCAAACCTTTTATATTTGATGCTGCCGACGTGAATACCGATACGGAAATTGATATACTCGACGTGGTCGGCACCGTCAATATCATCATGCATCCGGAGAGTGCGGCTTCGCTCGCCTTGCAGGAGAACAGTGCGGTGTACAGCATCGAAAACGGTGTGCTTTATATCGACTCGCCCGTCGAACTTGCCGGTGTGCAGTTTACTTTAGGCGGCAACCGCGCAACTACAGAGATTGCCGCTCTTGACGCACTCAAACCGATGGAGTGTACCGGAGAATGGATCACCGATAGCGACTACAAGTTTATCGCCTTCTCGATGTCGGGTAAAGACATAGGAAGCGGTCGTAACGCGCTTCTCTCGATAGGCGATGCAACGGTTGATGACATCATACTCGTAGATAGTGCGGGTAATCGTGTGGCTGCCGTCAACGGCAATACTACCGGACTCGGAGCGGTGCTCATGCACCAGATGGCTGTGCCTACACCCAATCCGTTCACCGACCATATCGATGTACCGACGGTTATAGGCACATCCGGCAATCATGATGTAACATTCCGTCTTACGGGTATTTCGGGCAGTACGCTCTACTCCAAGAGCATGTGTCTCGGTTACGGCAATCATATCGTGACACTTGCCACAGAGAGCATGGTGCCGGGCTTTTATCTCCTTACTCTTGAAGTGGACGGCGACACGGTGCAGACTGCAAAAGTAATCAAGCGATAGCAGTGATGATGAGCATATCAAGATTGTTAATGACGGTGATTGCCGCCATGACATGCGCCTTGGGGCTGCATGGCGGCAATACCGTGACTGTCAGCGGTGCTGAGGGTGCAGTGGGGGCGCGCGTCGAGATAGCCGTGGGACTTTCCTCCGATGCTTCCGATGTGG
>OGQO01003487.1_pt1 | contig 10754 bp, 11 predicted proteins | sample 1553241 | NCBI WGS metagenome assembly OGQO01 (sample SAMEA2579933, study PRJEB22360) | human gut metagenome | biome: human gut; feature: human-associated habitat; material: faeces | place: Denmark | collected 2008/2010
AGTTCCGTGGTAAAGAATATACACTGTATGAAGCAAAGCAAAGACAGAGGCAGATGGAAACAGCCATGAGGGCACAGCGTGAAAAGGTGCAGATGCTTCAGGACGGTGATGCTGATCCGGATGATGTGATGCTGGCAAAGTGCAAGTACCAGGGGCAGCTTGACGAGTACGCACGGTTCTCCAAACAGATGGGACTGAAGCAGGAGCGTGAGAGGATTTATATCGATGGCCGTTGGAGAGTCGCGCCAGGAAGAATCGACAAGAAGCTTAATGTGGTGAATACCATGAAAATATCAGTTCCGAGAGATGCATATAAAATTAAAGGAATGACTTCTGAAGCTAAGCACGAAATAGAGGCAGCAATCAATAATTTGAAAAAAGAGTATGATATTAGGTTGGATTTAATTGAAGTTGCAAAGATGGAAGTAGGAGATATATTTGGTGCAGCACCATATTTGGACGATAGAGGAAAGCTGAGATTTGCACTTGTAATCAATGAAGATATTGATTACAATGTAGTGAAGAAGAAAATTCAGCGAAGATATGATAAAGGGCGCTTTGCAGGAAAAAGTATTGAAGATTATATCGCTCACGAAATGGCGCACATTATGACATATCAAGATTGTAAAAATGAAGCAGAATTTCGCACTAGACAACGAATTGTTGAAAGACAGTTCATGCAGGGAATTTCCCAATATGCTGACAAAACCGGAAAAGGCGAAGAATCTCTTGCAGAAGCGTTTGTTCGCTATAGAAACAAAGAAAAGATTCCAATTAGAGCTGAATTATTGATAAGAAGCTACATAGAAAGGTGGAAAAAATAATGTTAACATTGCCAAAATGCGAATTATGTGCTAGATACAAGGATGATGGTAAGCATGAAACATGCGAGGCATTTCCAGATGGAATACCAGAGGATGTGTTGTGGGAGCCAGTTGAAAAAGAATGTAATAATGGAATGAAATTTATAAAAGAATAGATACCACCCATTCTTCGGAGTGAGTGGTATTTTTGCACTCATTTTTAGGAGGTATTATGATAACGATCAAAATAACAGATCGTAGTATCCGTATGAATGGTCATGCCTGTAGGAAGAGTCCAGATGGGATTGACCGGGTATGCACAGCAGTATCAGCACTGACCTGCAACCTAATCAATTCCCTGGAAGATCTGACAGGTGACAGAATCCGGGTGGAAACAGCCAGCGGAATGACGGTGATCGAATGGGAAGATCTGTCAGACGGCGGGAAGCTTCTGATTGATTCATGGTTCCTGGGATTGCAGTGCTTAGCCAGGAATACAATTGCATACAGTTTGAGTAAATGAGCATCCAGTGAGGATGCTTTTTATTAATGCCGTTTTAATAAGAGGAAAAGAAGTATAGGACATTCCGCAGGAACATGGACGAAAAAGAAAGGAGAACACTATTGACAGATAATTGGAATGGCTTTGCCAATTTACTTGCAAATTTAGTAGAGAAATATGCGGCGGTTCTGGATATTGATAATCTTCCGGAGCCGTTGTCTTGTTTGGAGGAAGAAAACACATCTGAAGAACCCAGTGACACTATTGAATTAACTGGAAAACAACAATATAATAGTCGTGGAATAAGTGTCCAAACTCTATGCGAGAGCTGCTATTCTTTACGCATAGAGCTACATAGAAAAAGAGTGCAACGCCCCGTTGCACAATTAGGAATGAGGTATTCCGGTGAACAATTATGATGATATGAATCAAAAATCCAATATGATTATTTACACAACAGAAGACGGATTGACAAAAATTGAAACCACATTTGATGAAGATACCGTCTGGTTATCCATTGATCAGATGGCGGAGTTGTTCCAAAGAGATAAATCTACTATTTCAAGACATATAAAAAACGTATTTTCCGAAGGGGAGTTGCAGCGAGAGTCAGTTGTTGCAAATTTTGCAACAACTGCGGCAGATGGAAAAACCTATCAGGTTGACTACTATAATCTTGATGTTATCATTTCTGTTGGCTATCGTGTAAAATCCAGGCGTGGCACACAGTTCAGAATATGGGCAACAAATATTCTCAAAGAATATATGAAAAAAGGCTTTGCCATGGACGATGAACGATTGAAAAATCTGGGTGGCGGTGGATACTTCAAGGAATTATTTCTCACAAACAGGCGGTGGATAAAGCCACAGATGAATATTGAAAATATAAGGCTAAAACGCTCAGTGATGTGGAACGGGATTATCTGAATTCGATAAAGCTGCTGGAACAGAAAACTGACGGAAAAAAGTAACAGATGGTGAAAGCTGAATTGTGCCACAAGTTGTGGCACAAATGAGGATGGCGATATGAAAGAAAATACAAAAGTGGCTCTTCCCAATTTACAATTCCATATCATGTGACTTTTTCTTAGTCCGAGCAGGCTGATTTCGTTGCATCTCTCGTTTCCTCTGATATATATCCTCTAAGAGATAGTGAAATACCTATTGTCTTAGAGGATTTTTTATTGAAGAATTTTAATATTTAAGAGTTTGTTTTTTCCTCTTTGACATTAAAGCTAAGATTTCTTGTGGGTTTGTCAACTGACGTCCGGGAAGTGTCTGCTTTGGTGTGCGGTCACGGTCAGCTTCATCAATCGCTGCGATAAAATGTTTTACGCTATTTGGATTGGATATGACAAAATTATGAGTAATACTTGAAGTAGCCATACGAACACCTCCTCTTTTCGTTTTTTTGTGTATTAATTATACGATTGACAGAGAAGTGCGTCAATAAGAAAAATAAGCATTGAAAATAGTTGGAACAAATACTAAAATAAAGTTGGGACATTGAATGGAAGTTATGTTACGAGATAATAAGAATTGTAGGTGGAAGGTTTGAACATAGAAGCATATGATGCAGATTCATTGAGAAAGATGGTTAGGTTGCTTGAATATGAGAACAAGATATTAAAAGATAAATTGAAGAAAGCAGGCATTTCATATGAAGAGGTGAATCCTTTTGAAGAAAAAATAGAAAGTGCAGAAGAATATGACCTAGATCAAGGGAATCGTATTGTAAATCCACCGTATATTACAGAGAAAATGGCAATGCGTTTCTTTTCGATGTTTTGGGGAAGAGAAGATGTATATGCCAGAAGAGGAAAGAACGGGGGCTATTTTCCACAATGTGCGAATCGTTGGAATGACCGGCTTTGCCCTAAACAACGTAAAGAGAAGGTATTGTGTGATGAATGTGAAAATACCAAATGGATTAGTTTGGATGTTAAAAAAATAATTGATCATTTGTTAGGCACAAAAGAAGATGGATCAGATGTAATAGGTGTATATCCTTTACTGCCAAATGGTACATGCAGATTTATTGTATTTGATTTTGATAATCACGAAAAAGGAGCAGAGGTTACGGACTTTGCAAATACGGATAATGAGTGGCATAAAGAAGTGGATGCGCTTAGAAAAATGTGTGAGCTTAATGGTATCAGACCTTTAGTTGAGAGATCTCGATCTGGAAAAGGTGCCCATGTATGGATTTTCTTTAAAAAAGCAATACCTGCGGCAACAGCAAGGAATTTTGGATTTCTCCTGTTAGACAAGGGTTCAACTTCCATCAATCTGAAATCGTTTCATTATTATGATAGAATGTATCCTTCGCAGGATGTGGCAAGCAGCATAGGTAAAATTGTATTGCCATTACAGGGGCAGGCACTTAAAAATGGAAATAGTGCTTTTGTAGATGAAAGTTGGAATGCATATTCTGATCAATGGGATGCTCTTTTCAATAAAACAAGAAAGCTGGGAATAGAAGATGTTGAACAATGCATGGCAAAATGGCAGAGAGAATTAGCAGAAGTCAGAGGAATGCTTACTAATATTGAGAAGAATGTCAGACCGAAACCATGGAAGAAGAAATGTGAGTTTTGTAAGTCAGATGTTGTGGGCAAGCTTCACATGGTATTGGGCAATGGAGTTTATGTTGATACTCTGAATCTTATGCCAAGAATACAAAATCAGATTCGTAGTTTGGCGGCATTTGATAATCCGGAATTTTACAAAAATAAAAGGCTGGGATATTCTAATTATTATAATTTTAGTGCTGTATATTTAGGTAAGGATATATATGGATATATACAGATTCCGAGAGGACTGCGGGAAAATATTATACAGGAATGTGAAAAAGCAGGCATTTCAGTTGAGGTTTCAGATCAAAGAGAAACAGGACAACCTATCAGAGTATCTTTTAAAGGTGATTTGCGAATGCAACAGGAATTAGCAGCAGAAAAATTATTATCACATTCAGATGGAGTTCTGAGTGCGGCAACTGCATTTGGAAAAACTGTAGTATGTAGTTACCTTATTGCAGAGCGAAAAGTAAATACGCTCATTTTGCTGCAAAGTAAAGATTTGCTTAATCAGTGGGTTGATGAATTGAATCATTTTTTAGAGATAAGAGAAGAACCACCGGAATATGAAACAAAAACAGGAAGAAAGAAAAAAAGAAATAGTGTGATAGGCGTTTTGCACGGAAATAAAAATACATTGACAGGGATTATAGATGTTGCAATGGTTGGTTCAATGTACAGCAGAGGAAAATTTAATGAACGAATTAATTCTTACGGAATGGTAATTATGGATGAATGTCATCACGCAGCTTCTAATACATCTATGGAATTATTGCAGAAAATAAATGCAAAATACGTGTATGGTGTTTCTGCTACGCCTAAACGTGGCGACAGTCTTGATCGGATTATCTATATGCTGCTGGGACCTTTGAGACATAGATTTACTGCTTTGGAGAGGGCTAAGGAACAGGGGATTGGACATTATTTTGTCCCAAGATACACAAGAGTAGTTGATACTGCAGAAAGCAAGGATAATATTAATAAAGCATATAATTTGATAAGTACCAGTAAGGTGCGCAATGAAATGATCATAGATGATGTTATAACTTGTGTTGCAAGAAAACAAACTCCTGTAATTTTAACAAGATTTAAGGAACATGCAAAATTTTTACATGATGCCTTAAAGGAAAAAGCAGATCATGTATTCCTTCTATATGGGGATAATTCGGATAAGGAAAATGCTGAAATAAGAGTAAAATTAAAGCAGATACCTGAAAATGAATCGCTTATTTTGGTGGCAACTGGTCAGAAAATAGGAGAAGGGTTTGATTTCCCAAGACTGGATGTATTAATGCTTGCAGCACCTGTATCTTTTGAAGGACGCCTGGAACAGTATGTAGGTAGATTAAACAGAGATTATGTCGGAAAAGAAGCCGTTTATGTGTATGATTATATTGATTCTCATGTGCGTTATTTTGATAAAATGTATGCAAAAAGATTGAGAACGTACAGGAAGACAGGATTTTCAATCTGGACGCAAGAGTTGCAACCTAAACAAATAATAAATGCAATATTTGATTCTGTAAATTATACCGAAAAATTCGAGCAAGATATTGTAGAGTCAGAAAAAATGGTGGTAATTTCCAGTCCGGATATCAGACAGGATAAAATTGACAGATTTTTATTACTAATAAAGAAGAGACAGGAAGTAGGGGTAAAGGTCACAGTTATTACAACAGATCCGGAAGATATTACTTACGGAAAGTCAGATGTATGTCATGAATTAATCAGAGCAATGCAATTGGTAGGAATAAATGTGATAACAAGAACAGAAGTAGAAGAATGTTTTGCTGTTATTGATGATGAAATAGTATGGCATGGTGGGATGAATCTACTTGGAAAAGCTGATGTCTGGGATAACTTAATGCGTATCAGAAATTCACAAGTTGCAACTGAATTGTTGGAAATTGCTTTGGGATATTCTGAGGAAGGGAGGAAAAGTGAATAAAAAGATTAAATGCGATATATATACCAGGGTATCCACAACCATGCAGGTAGATGGTTACAGTCTGGATGCCCAGAGAGAAAAACTTAAGAGATATGCAGAATTTCAGAATATGGAAATCGTAAATGAGTATTCCGATGAAGGTAAGTCTGGAAAGAGCGTAGAGGGCAGACCGGAATTTCAGAGAATGTTGGATAATATTGAGAATGGAACAGATGAGGTACAGTTTGTACTGGTGTTCAAGCTTTCCAGATTCGGTCGTAATGCGGCAGATGTTTTAAATTCTTTGCAGAGGATGCAGGATTTTGGAGTGAATCTGATCTGTGTAGAAGATGGAATTGACAGCTCAAAAGATAGTGGAAAGCTGATGATTTCTGTTCTGTCTGCGGTGGCAGAGATTGAACGGGAGAATAACGAGCAGGAGCAGCCAGATGGCAGATTCCTAAAGCACATAAAGTTCTGCTTCCCGGTGTATTTTGGAGATAGGGAGACACAGGAACTTTGTTGGGACAATGAAAGTACCATTGAGACTGTGTGCCTTTTGGGCAACCGAAAACCAGATACCACGGTAAAACTCAGCGTGGATATGGATGATTACTGCCGTATTATAAATGGTAAAGATGAGGAATGATGATTTCGCTATAGTGACTCATTCACGTTGATAATGTATCTGATTTTGGAAAATTAATTTATGGACAAACTGCAGTAGAAGTAATCTATACCAGAGCCGATGCAGAAAAAGAATTTATGGGACTTACTACTTTTAAAGAAAATCAACCAACATTAAAAGAAGTGGTAGTTGCAAAGAATTATTTATCTGAAAAAGAATTGCGCGCAATGGGGCAGTTGGTATCTGGATACCTTGATTTTACAGAACGTCAGGCAGAACACTTAGATAGGATTCTGACAATGAGCGGTGAACAGCTTTTACAGGGAAACGGAAGTATATCACATAAACAGGCTGTTGAGTAAGTGGGGATATATGAACGAAAAATGTTTTTTAAAGAAATATGCCGTTAGCAAATTGCAAAAGAAAGACATTCCATTCATATTAGAATTATGTAGTAAGAATACTTTATATTATGAATATTGTCCGCCTTTTGTGTCGTATGAAATCATTGAAGAAGATATGAATGCTATTCCACCTAATGTAGTAATTGAGCGCAAATACTAGGTTGGTTTTTATGATGAAAACAAACTATTGGCTGCATTAGATTTGATTGATGGATATCCTACAACAAGTATTGCTTCTGAATGTGTGCTTCTTGCAGAAAGGGATTTGTAATAGACAATAGTATTTGATTTGAAATTTACAACCGATAAGGGAGATTAAAGATTGGCTTTGAATAATAACTATCTGCTCCAGCGCAGAGGAATACTTAACCTATGTTGCCTCTGTTGGTGGCCAGCGGTACAGTTCCGTAAATGGGTAAACCAGATTGCGAAGGACTACACCATCAAGGTTGGGTTATGGATGATGAAAGGCTGAGATGAGGAACGTATCTGATAGTCCAGAATAAAATACATTACGCAGTTTATAGACATATGGTGGCAGAACTAATCGTAGAAAGAACTGATCATACAAAGGAGCATATGGGATTAATCATCTGGGCAGATGCACCGGAGGAAAGGAGTAAGAAAAGCGATGTTAATTTTGCTACAGGTCACGTCTGTTTGCATCTGTAAATTTGCCGTTCCGGGAGGTGTGGAACGGCTTTTGCTTTTTATTGCCTTATCCGCATTAGGAAACTGATCTACTTCAAAATTTGGTGGAGAATTGAGGAGGAAAGGTTGGATATGGGGGATTTCAAAATACTTGAACAAACAGTTATCTTCCTGTATAATGTTTACCCGTAAGAAACACAGGAAAGCATCCCTCATGAGATCGCAGAATTAAAATAATATTATTGGCAAATTTTATAAAAATGCATGTTGAAATTGTGTAAAATGCCAAAAAAGATAAGGGACTTTATAGGAACATAACAAAAGTGAATATTTTGTATAACAAAAGCGATTTTTATACAATAATAAGTCTATTGGAACTGTTTATTCTGCAAGGGGATTGATATGAATGAAACAAGACTCTGGGACACATAAGTCTAAATTTCCGGTTAGGAGACGTGAGAATGAAATTTAAAGAATTTGAATATATGCGTGCGATTGAAGCGAAAAAAAGTATAACAAAGGCAGCACAAATGCTGAATGTATCTCAGCCTGCAATCAGTAGATGTCTTATTAATTTGGAAAAGGAATTAGGAATTCAGCTTTTTGAAAAAATAGATGGAGATTATGTTTCAACACCTGCAGGAAAAATATACCTGGAGTTTGCAGCAGATATTACGAAAAGAAAAATTCAATTCGAATCAGATTTGAAAGAGTTGTTGCAGTATAAGCAGGGCGCATTATGTTTTGGCATAACGCCGGGGAGAAGTAAATCCCTAACGCCTATGGTTTTGCCTGAAATACGGAAGAATTTTCCTGAATTAAAAATAGAGATACATGAGGAGAATGTGCATAATTTGGAGGAAGCGTTGAGAAAAGGACGCATAGATGTAGCATTTTTTACATTGAGTGAACAAGAGAAAGCAGACGATAAATATTTGTATTACCAGATACTTGGAAAAGAAGAAATCGTGCTGACTGTAAAAAAAGGAACAGAAATTGCCTGTAAGCCTTTACGCAAAATTGGATTTCAATATCCCTGGGTAGAACTTTCATGTTTTGAAAAGTTTGCTTTTATTTTACTAAAAAAGAATATGAGATTGGGACAGATAGCAGAAGAAATTTTAAAAGAGAATCATATATCACCGGAAAAAATAGAAATAGCCGGTATCGAAACCGCACAAGAGCTTGTGGCAAATAGTTATGGGGTGTGTCTTTGTTCCAGCCTTGGAGTGAGAGAATATCAGAATAGATTAGATATTTATTCTTTCGGAAAACAGCCGGTTACCTGGAAGTTTGTAGCAGCATTGAGAGTAGGAGGATATATGACAGAACCTCTAAAATATCTCATTCAGTTATATCAAACCGCAGCAGAAAGAGTTCAGGGAAAATATAACGAAGACGTATATACAATATAAGAAACTGTTATTTGATAAAAGAAAAAAACGAACATATAATACACCCATAAAGTTTGCGCAGCTTTATGGGTGGTTTCATTTTCAGAGGTTTTGAGATGGATATATCAGGAATTATGGGATTTGCCCTTATGATATGTATGACGTTGCTGGTGTATAAGATAAAGGTAAGTCTGGGAATTTTATTTATGACATTGCCGGTGATAGCAGGATTTTTATCCGGGTTTTCAATGGCAGAAATGAGTTTGTATATTTTAAAAGGAATTGAAAATGTGATTCCGGTAGCTTTGATGTTTGCAACTGCGATTTTATTTTTTGGGATATTAAATGAAACAGGAACTTTCACAGCAATAATCACAAAAATAGCAGGAAGGTTTCATCTAACCAGGAAGAATATTTTTCTTATGACTGTGTTCGTATCAGCAATCGCACATTTAAGTGGTTCAGGTGCAGTATCGTATTTGATTGTGATTACAACATGTAAAAGTATATACAACGAAAATAAAATTCCATTAACAAATTTGATGTGCCTTAGTTCTTTAACTTTTGGTGTTATGAATATGTTGCCATGGGCAGGACCATGCGGACGCCTTGCAGGAGTTTTAAATACAGATCCGGTTTCAATCTGGCGTTTGTGTATCCCGTCTCAGATATTTGGAATACTGATGGTGTGTGTAATTGCCTGTATTTTGTCAAACTATCAAAAGCTTTCGGATATTGATTCTTTGAGTGAAAATAATTGTAAGCAGTGTATTGCGAGAAATAAGCCGATTTTAATACAGCAAAGTAGAAAAAAACGCTGTTTGTCAGTGGGAATTATGACAATAATAATCATTTTGCTTATCATCACAAGAATCTCTTCGTGGATTGTTTTTATGATGGGATTATCTGTAATAAGTATCATTAATCTTAAAGAAGTAAAGAAAATGGAATTAATGAAATACATAAAATCAGCGGGAATCATGGCAGGAACAGTTTTGGCATCAGGCGTTATGGTTGGTGTTCTGACACAGAGCAGTATGCTGACAAGCATGTCAGAAATGATATCTGGATTACTTCCGGTAAGCATGAGAGAGCATATACATATTTTACTCGGGGTGCTGGCCAATCCCATAAGCTGGATCATGAGTGGAGAAGTAGAAATTTTTGGATTCATGCCAATTGCTGCAAAAATAGCATCAGAGTGTCAAATAGCAGTGGAAGTTACAGCCGCCGCATTTCTGATTCCATATAGTGCAGTTATTTTTGTACTTCCAATGACAGTATCTGTTCATCTTGGACTTTCTCTGTGTGGCGTAAGTTTAAGAGAGCATATCCGGCAAACATATTTATGGACATTATTTTTAAGTATCACAATGTTGGGTTTTGCAATAATAATAGGGATACTCCCCTATTAGAAAAGGAAAAATATAAAAATGTCAGAGGTACATACGTATATTGAAACACTAAAAAAAATAGGAATAAACGGAATACAGATTATTCAAGACGGCCAAGAAATAGGTTGCTTCATGAAAAAGGAATATAAAAGACAAAATCAATATTCTATTACGAAAAGTTTTACCTCAGCGGCAGTTGGATTTGCAATTGAGGAGGGACTTTTTGAATTAAACAGTAAGGTTTGCCAACTGTTTGATGAGGCAATAAAAATAGAAGATCCTTACTGGAATATGATGGAAATACGACACCTGCTTACTATGACAATGGGACTGGAAACACCGATTCTTATGGGAGACAGTAGAAAGACATTGAAAGAAAGTGACTGGGTATCCTATGTATTCAGACAAAAAGTAACAGAAAAACCAGGGACAGTGTTTCAATACAATAATGCAGGTCCATATCTTTTAGGCGTTT
>OGQO01003489.1_pt1 | contig 10749 bp, 7 predicted proteins | sample 1553241 | NCBI WGS metagenome assembly OGQO01 (sample SAMEA2579933, study PRJEB22360) | human gut metagenome | biome: human gut; feature: human-associated habitat; material: faeces | place: Denmark | collected 2008/2010
AGCCGGAGGGGATGCCACAGCCCATGGAAACACTTTTACGATTACTGCGTTATTTTATATGGAACAGCAGATGACAGCAGAGATCTTGACGGAAGAACTTCGCAATATCAATAGCACTACGGCAGTCAGTAATGGTGAAAAAAATCTGCTGCAATACGGAACTTTCGGAATCCGCGGAGAAGCGCTCCGGGGATATCCGGCGGTGAGAAATCTGGCTCTTCCTACTCTTATGGAAGGAATCAGAGCAAAAAAGGACTGGAATCTGATCAAGCTTCAGACACTGATGGTGTTGATGAGTCAGGTAGAAGACTCCAATATTCTTTCCAGACACGACCAGAAAACCTTGAGAATAGTACAAAGTGAGGCAGATAAATTTTTGAAAAAGGGAGGAGCCTACGTTTTGGATGCATCGTATGAACTATGTCAGATGGATGCGTCGTATATTACCCGCAATATCAGTGCGGGCGGATGTGCGGATTTACTGGCAACAGGAATATTTTTAGTTTTGCTTACAGGTAAGTTTGTTTAGAAAAGATTACAAGTGAATGCAGTCAGTTTGTAAAAAAAAAGGATAAATTCTTTCAAAGTTACGGAAAGAATTTATCCTTTTTTGATACAAAAGTATGCAGGAGAAGCAAATTTAATTCTTCGTCTCGTATGCTGCCTGGCGTACATCCGGGATTGCGATCAGTACCGGATATAATACAGCAGAGATAATAAGTCCGCCGACTCCCTGGATAATATTAGCAGGGATACTTGCAGCAGCGCCGCTTCCATACAGGAAGAACTCGCAGATAAAATATCCACCGGCGACGAATACGATATCTGTAATACCTCCAAGGATAACTGCGACGTAACGGTTCTTACCGTAACGGCACATCTTCTGGTAAATCAGTCCGGATACCAGTGCGACAAGCCCCTTGATCACCAGTGTGATCGGAACGTATACAAAATATCCACCGATCAGGTCAGACAGTGCAGAACCGATACCACCGGCAAGCATACCATATACAGGACCAAGGATGATACCTGCGAGGATTACGATTGCATCACCAGGATGGATATATCCGCCGGTTCCCGGTGTCGGAATACGGATGGACATTGTAGCAACACAGGCTAACGCAGCGAATAATGCTGTCATAATTATTTTTTTCAGATTGGAATTCATAACCAAAACCCTCTTTCCTTTCGTAATTGCCATTACTGTACAATAGTAGTGGCATGAAATAAAGAGCCAGTTATGAGAAAATATACCATACCAGTTGTAAAAATACTAGAAAAGAATATTAGAAAAGAAAGGAAGTACGTGTATGAAATTTCGGGTAATCTTTTGATAAAGAAAAAGAAATCCTGTACTTTTATATAGAATCGTGCTATACTGCTACAGTTGAAATTCAATGTGATAATGCGGTAATGCGATACAAAATCAAAAATATGATTTATAAATAGGAAAGGACTAGAAGTAATGTTGGCAACAATCGAATCAATCAACAATGTGGTAAATAACTTCATCTGGGGAGTACCGGCCATGATCTGCATCGTAGGAGTAGGGCTTTTATTAAGCATCAGAACCGGATTTCTTCAGATCCGTAAATTCCCATATGCGATGAAAGTAACAATCGGCCGGATGTTGAAAAAAAGAGAAGCTTCAGACGGAGCACTGACACCATTCCAGGCAGTATGTACGGCACTGGCTGCGACCGTCGGAACCGGTAATATTGCAGGTGTGGCAGGAGCAATCGCGATCGGAGGCCCGGGTGCAGTCTTCTGGATGTGGATATCAGCACTTCTTGGAATGTGTACAAAGTTTTCAGAAGTAACGCTTGCGGTACATTTCCGGGAGAAAAACGCGGAAGGTGATCTGGTCGGAGGACCTATGTACTACATAAAAAATGTACTGAAGAAGCAATGGCATTGGCTGGCCTATCTGTTCGCGGCATTTGGTGTACTGACGGTATTCGGAACGGGGAATGCAACACAGGTCAATACCATCACGACAGCAATTGATTCAGCTCTGTATAATTATGGTGTGATCAGTGAACAGAATGTGAGTACTCTGAATCTGGTGATCGGAATTATTCTGGCAGTATTGATCGGGCTGATCCTTCTTGGAGGAATCAAACGAATCGGGCAGGTAGCGGAAAAGCTGGTTCCGTTTATGGCGGTCATTTATATTATTCTTGCAATCGGAGTTGTGATCTTGAATTACAGAAATATCCCGACAGTATTCGCTTCTATTTTTAAAGGTGCCTTTTCACCCGCATCTGTGACCGGCGGTGCAGTAGGATCTTTCTTCATGAGTATGAAAAAAGGTGTATCCAGGGGAATCTTTTCAAATGAAGCAGGACTTGGTACTGGTTCGATTGCTCATGCATGTGCGGATACAAGAAAGCCTGTAAAGCAGGGATTCTTTGGAATATTCGAAGTCTTTGTGGATACAATTGTGATCTGTACACTGACGGCACTTGTCATTCTGTGCAGCGGCGTACCGGTTGGATATGGAGATGCGGCCGGTGCAGAACTTACGATTCTTGGATTTACTTCCACTTACGGAAGCTGGGTATCGATATTTACGGCCATTGCAATGTGCTGCTTTGCATTTTCTACGATCATTGGATGGGGACTTTATGGAACACGTTGTGTGGAGTTCCTGCTTGGTACCCGCGCAAACAGACCATTTATGATATTGTATGCACTGGTAGCGATTGTCGGCGCAACTATGGAACTGGGACTGATGTGGAATATTGCAGAGACATTTAATGGTCTGATGGTTATCCCGAACCTGATAGCAGTCTTCCTGCTGTCAGGAGTTGTGGTCAGACTTGTGAAAGAATATTTTGACAGAGAGGGCAAAAATGTATAAAAGATGCCGCTTAGTCACCGGAAGGTGACTGGGCGGCATTCTTTTTATACTGACTGGGTGACATGCCCATGTAACGCTTGAAAATCTGGCCATAATATGCCGGTGAGGAAAATCCTACAAGTCCGGCAATCGTAGTAATATTCTCCCCGTCCATAAGAAGTGGAATACTGTTCTGAATCCGTGTAGACAGCAGGTAATCGAAGATGGTCATCCGCATATATTTTTTGAAGAAGCGGCAGCATTCACTTTTGCACAGTCCGGCGTGGGCGGCGATATCTTCGAGACTGAGTTCTTCAGAAGCATGCTCCTGAAGATAAGAAAGAATGTCTTTCAAACGCTGTAAATGCTTCTGTGGATGCGGAGTATCCTGGGCAATCTGGACATAATGCAGATAAAGCCGGTGCCAGATCTCACAGAGCAGGAGATGAATACGGAATTCATAGTCAGGGAGTTCCGGCTGTTCCGCTATGCCTTCATATCCGGGAATGAAGGCATCGGAAGAAGATTGAACCTGGCAGGTTAATGTATATATTTCTTTTATGTATTCGATAATTTCATTTTGCCATGGAATTTCCGGTTTTAATACAAGTGAAGACCAGAATTCGTTGGAAGTGATAAAATCGACATATTTGGTCTGCAGGATACTGTTCTCGTAGCCATAGATGAATTTGGGATGAAATGTGACAGAGATATAATTACAGTCCTGGTCATCAATCATATATCCGGCATGTAAAGCATTACTGTTGCAGAATATCCCTTCGCCTTCTGAGATAATATAACGCTGGTCATTGACGACATATTCCATCTGTCCGGATACGAACCATGTAAGTTCGATCTCCGGATGCCAGTGCCACATGAAGGAATGCTGTTCATAAGACTGTATTGCCTCTGGGGATACCTGAACGGGGAAAGTGTAACTTCCGTGTTCTTTTACTTCTTTTTTGTTTTTTTCTGTAAGAATCTGAATACCTTTCATATCATCCTCCGTATATAAAAGTCAAAAACAAATAAAATCTCAATATTCTTATAAAATATGCCAATATTCTTATTGTGAGAATTTGCATATCTCATTATGATTATATTATAGCAATAACAGAAGACAGTCAACTACAAAAAAGTATGTAAGTGGATGTTAAAGAAGGCCTGAAACTTAAGGGATGAAAGAAAAAATGATAAAAATGTATTAAAAATGGAGGTAATGGAATGCAGAAAGAGCAATTGATCGCAAAATTTCAGGAATTATACGGAGAAGGCGGGGAAATCCGTACTTATTTTGCACCGGGGCGAGTAAACCTGATCGGAGAACATACAGATTATAACGGAGGTCATGTATTCCCATGTGCACTGACAATGGGAACATGGGCAGTGGTAAGGAACAGAGAAGACAGAAAATTAGGTTTCTTCTCTTTGAACTTTGAAAAGCTTGGAATCATTGAGACAAGTCTCGATGAATTGATTCCGAGTAAAAATGCCGGATGGACGAATTATCCGAAGGGAGTAATGTGGGCATTTGAAAAGAGAGGGTATGAACTGACACATGGAATGGATATCCTGATCTATGGAAATATTCCGAATGGTTCTGGACTTTCTTCTTCCGCATCACTGGAAGTGCTGACAGGACTGATGTTAAAAGATACATTTGGATTTGAAGATCTCTCCATGATCGATCTTGCATTGATCGGACAGTATTCGGAGAATAATTTCAATGGATGCAACTGTGGAATTATGGATCAGTTCGCAAGTGCGATGGGTAAGAAAGATCATGCAATTTTCCTGGATACCAATACATTAAAATACGAATATGCACCGGTCGTTCTTGAAAATGCGAAGATCGTGATCATCAACAGTAAGGTAAAGCACAGTCTGGTTGATTCTGCTTACAATGACAGAAGAAATGAATGTGAGACTGCATTAAAGGAACTTCAGAAGGTTACAGATATAAAGACACTTGGAGATCTTACAGAGGACGGATTCGAACAGTACAAGGATGCGATTAAAGATCCGGTCAGACAGAAGCGTGCGAAACATGCGGTATATGAGAATCAGAGAACTATTCGTGCAGTAGAAGCACTCCGTAACAACGATGTGAAATTATTCGGACAGCTTATGAATGCATCTCATGAGTCACTTCGTTATGATTATGAAGTGTCCTGTGAAGAGATAGATATTCTGGTAGATCTGGCGCAGGCAATGCCGGGGGTTATCGGTTCACGTATCACCGGAGGCGGATTCGGCGGATGTACGGTCAGCATCGTTGAAGAAGGAACGGTAGATAAGTTTATCGAGGAGATTGGAAAGACATATAAAGAAAAAGTCGGACATGAAGCAGAATTCTATGTAGTAGATATCGGTGACGGAGCAAAGATTGTATAAATTCACAGAATAGAAAAAAGAACGGAAGGATCAGAATATGTTGTATGAAAATATTAAGAAACTGGTAGAATATGGTATTCAGACCGGACTGACACCGGAATGTGAGAGAATTTACACAACAAATTTATTGTTAGAATTATTCCAGGAAGATTCATATGAAGATGTAGAAATCGACAGCAGTTCCATCGAGCTGGAAGCAGTTCTGGAAGGATTACTGGATGAGGCGGTAAAAAGAGGAATCATTGAAGACAGTATCGGATTCCGTGATCTTTTCGATACGAAGATCATGAATTGTCTGGTACCAAGACCGGCTCAGGTACAGAAGACATTTGCGGAAAAATATGAAGAATCTCCGGAAGCTGCGACAGAATATTTCTACAAATTAAGTCAGGACAGCAATTATATCCGCAGATACCGTGTGAAAAAGGACATGAAGTGGAAAGTAGATTCCCCATATGGTAAGATTGACATCACAATTAATCTGTCCAAGCCGGAGAAGGATCCAAAGGCGATCGCTGCAGCAAGAAATGCAAAGAATACCGCATATCCGAAATGTCTGCTTTGTATGGAAAATGAAGGATATGCAGGACGTCTTGACCATCCGGCAAGAGAAAACCACAGGATTATACCAATCGAGATTGCAGGTGGAAAATGGGGATTCCAGTATTCACCATATGTGTACTATAACGAGCATTGCATCGTATTTAACGGACAGCATATCCCGATGAAGATTGATAAGAAAGCATTTGAGAAATTATTTGATTTCGTAAAATTATTTCCACATTATTTCCTGGGATCTAATGCAGATCTCCCAATCGTTGGCGGTTCTATCTTAAGTCACGATCATTTCCAGGGGGGACACTATACATTTGCAATGGCAAAAGCGCCGATCGAGATTAAAATTACAATCCCGGGATATGAAGATGTTGAGGCCGGAATCGTAAAATGGCCGTTATCTGTCATCCGAATCCGTCACAAAGATGAGAAACGCCTGATAGATCTGGCAGATCATATCCTCAGATGCTGGCGAAACTATACAGATGAAGATGCATTCATCTATGCGAATACAGATGGAGAGCCACACAATACCATTACCCCGATTGCAAGAAAACGTGATGGATTGTTTGAACTGGATCTGACTCTTCGGAATAATATCACAACCGAAGAACATCCACTTGGCGTTTATCATCCACATGCAGAGTATCATCATATTAAAAAGGAAAATATCGGACTGATCGAAGTTATGGGACTTGCGGTGCTTCCATCCAGATTAAAAGAAGAGCTGGAGATTCTTGCGGATTATCTGGTTCAGAAAAAAGATATCAGAAGTAATGAAAAGATTGCAAAGCATGCGGACTGGGCAGATACATTTTGTAAAAAATATGATGGGATTACAGAAGAAAATGTAATGGATATATTGAAAAAAGAAGTCGGTGAAGTATTTGTACATGTACTTGAGGATGCCGGAGTGTATAAATGTACAGAAAAGGGAAGAGAAGCATTTTTAAGATTTGTAAAAACATTATAAGATGTTAGAAAAACGTCAAAAATCAGAAGGGATGAAAAGCCCGGAAGATTTTTGGCGTTTTGTCATGTTTGAGTTGTTATGATGAAAATATAACAAAATTTTACGTAAATATAAAGTGCTGATTGTGAATAGAGATAGTAGATGCTATAATGTAAATATAATTTTTCGGGAAAAAGTATATTAAAAGAGAAATTTCAGGAGGGAACTTATATGAGATATGAAATCAAAGGAGACACATTACCGGTAGTTATCTGCTATCTGGAGGGCGGAGAGAAGATGATCACAGAAGGAGGCGGAATGTCTTGGATGTCACCGAATATGAAGATGGAGACGACTACGAATGGAGGAATCGGCAAGGCATTTGGAAGAATGTTTTCCGGTGAGCATATATTCCAGAATATTTATACCGCACAAGGTGGCAAAGGGATGATTGCATTTGCATCGTGCTTTCCTGGATCCATCAAAGCATTTGAAATCGGACCGGGGCGCGAGATGGTATTCCAGAAAAGCGCATTCCTTGCAAGCGAAGCAGGGGTAGAATTGTCTGTGTTCTTTAATAAGAAGTTCAGCTCTGGATTATTTGGCGGAGAGGGATTTATCATGCAGAAGGTATCTGGTCAGGGAACTGTATTTGCTGAGTTTGACGGACATGTAGTGGAATATGAATTGAACGCCGGACAGGAAATTGTCGTAGATACTGGACATCTGGCTGCAATGGATGCTTCATGCCAGATAGAGATAAAGAGTGTTCCTGGAGTAAAAAATATGCTGTTTGGAGGAGAGGGAATCTTTAATACCGTGGTTCGTGGACCAGGAAGGGTATTGCTTCAGACAATGCCGATTTCAAATGTAGCAGGAGCACTCGGACCATATATTACAACATCCGGTAAATAATGCCTGGAAGGACAGGAAGTATGAGAACAAGAAGTATTCATAAAGCAGCACTGACGGATGCGGTTACACCACTGGAAGAGTCTGGAAAGAAACTGGCATATAAAGCGGCAGTCGAGGGAATCGTTCTTTTAGAAAATGACGGAAGTCTGCCATTGAAGGCAGGAAAGATAGCTTTGTACGGCGCTGGTGCGAAGAAGACGATTAAGGGTGGAACAGGATCAGGAGAAGTAAATGAGCGCCATGCAGTCTCTGTTTTTGAAGGACTGGAACAATCAGGATTTACAGTTACTACTATGCGGTGGATCGAAGATTATGACCAGGCATTCGAAGAGGGTGAACAGGAATATGCAGAAGAATTCAGGAAAAAACTAAGTCCAAAGAACCTGTCAGATTTTATGAACCTGATGAGCAGTCCATATAGATATCCTTATGGCCGTGCCATACAGGAGAAGGATATAGAAGAGTCGGATACAGACAGTTGTATTTATGTGGTATCCAGACAGGCTGGTGAAGGGGCAGACAGAAAACTGGATGAAAATGAATATGGGCTATCAGAGATAGAGCGGATCAATATTGCATTCTGCGCAGAAAGATATAAGAAACTGATCGTAGTGATCAATGTAGGTGGAGTATTTGATCTGAATTTCTTAAATGAAATATCCGGAATTAATGCAGTTATTTTTATGGGAGAGCTAGGTACAATGGGAGGTCTGGCACTAGCAGATGTTATTTCAGGAAAACAGACGCCATCAGGGAAACTTACAGATACCTGGGCAAAACATTACCGGGATCTTCCGTTTGCAGATGAGTACAGTTACCTGAATGGTAATCTGGATGAGGAATATTATAGAGAAGGTATCTATGTAGGATACCGCTATTTTGATACATTTCATGTGGCACCAAGATATCCGTTTGGCTATGGAATGTCGTATACTAATTTTGCAATACGGTTTGAACAGATGCAGATGGAAGGCACGAAGATTCATGTGTATACAGAAGTGGAAAATACCGGAAGAATTTATGATGGTAAAGAAGTTGTGCAGATCTATGTAAGCTGTCCGAACGGGGAACTTAAAAAGGAAGCACAGCGGCTGACTGCATTTCATAAGACGAAGTTATTAAAGCCGGGAGAAAAGGCAAAACTTATACTTAGTTTTGATCTCCGGGATATGACTAGCTACAGGAAAAAAGATGCAGCAACGGTCCTTGAAAAGGGAGAATATGTAATCCGTCTCGGTAATTCCAGCAGGAATACCAGAGTATGCGGAATCTTGAGATTATCCAGTGAAATCATAACAGAAAAACACTCGCATATCTGCAAAATCCCAATGCATGTGACAGAACTGGAACAAAAGGAAGAAGATATCCTTCATGCAGCCTGTGACTGCAGACAAAACTGGGGAAGAGGATGCGAGATTATTATTGAAAATATGGAAAAAATTCGAAGCATTCCGGTAGAAGAGGATAAGATAACAGAAATTGTGCATGAATATGGTCCGGTTAAAATATATTCCTCAGAAGAGACAGATGCCGTGATGGAGCGTTTAACACTCAGAGACATGGCAGAACTGTCTGTGGGCGGAGGTATGACTGGATCAAGATTCTTTGAAGCGCCAGGTGCAGCTGGGGTTACGTGCACAACACTGGAGCAAAAAGGAATTCCAAATGTAGTAATGGCAGATGGACCGGCAGGGCTTCGTCTGAACAAGGTTTCATCTGTGTCATTCACCGGAAAGGTAAAAGGGATAGAGCCGAATATTTCATGTATGAAATATCTTCCGGAGCCGGTTAAAAAAATCATGCTTGGAAATCCGGATAGCCCGAATCTGCTCTATCAGTTTACTACGGCATTCCCAAGCGGGATTTCACTGGCATCGAGCTGGAATCTGGAACTGGCGGAAGAAGTGGGAAATGCAGTTGGAAAAGAGATGGAATGTTATGGTGTAACCTATTGGCTGGCACCAGGACTTAATATTCACAGAAATCCACTTTGTGGACGCAATTTTGAATACTATTCGGAGGATCCACTGGTTTCAGGAAAATTTGCAGCTGCCATTACAAAAGGTGTGCAGAAGAATCGTGGGTGTTATGTGACGTTGAAGCATTTCTGCTGCAATAATCAGGAGGATAATCGCAATAAGACCAATGTGAATGTCAATGAACGAGCGCTTAGAGAAATCTATCTGAAGGGTTTCGAGATTGCGGTAAAGGAAGCGGGTCCGGGAGCCATTATGAGCAGTTATAACAAAGTAAATGGTAAATATGTCAATAACAGTTACCGACTTCTGACACAGGTGCTTCGAAATGAATGGGGATTTGATGGTTTTGTAATGACGGACTGGTTTGCAACCGGGCGTAAATATGGAAATTCGGCACATGCGATTGCATCCGGGAATGATCTGATTATGCCGGGAAGTGCAGGTGCGGTGGATGAGATTGTGAAAGCGGTGTCCAAGGGAGTGATACTGGAAGAGGATGTAAAAAGAAGTGCAGCGAATGTATTGCGTGGAGTGTTATCCAGCAGGATATATCAGGGATTTACAAGAATGTATATGAAAAAGTAAAAAGGTGAGAAGTAAGCGTGAGACTAGATAAGAAAAAAATGATTGCTGCCACAATTGTGGCATGCACAACACTTTTCATAGCAATAGGAATACATGAAAAAAAAGATACACGAAAACAATTAAAATTTGGAGCTACTTATATGACAATGAATAATCCATATTTTGTTAATATGGATGAAAATATTGAAGAGTCAGTGCAGGCAAAGGGGGATATCTTAATTACAAGAGATCCCCTGCAGGATCAGAAAAAACAAAATGAACAGATAAAAGATATGATAAATGAAGGGATTGATGTACTTTTTCTGCAACCTGTAGATCGAAATAAAGTTCGGCCTGCACTTGAACTATGTAAAAAAAAGCATATACCTGTATTTGTTATTGATTCTGAAGTGTCGGATACAGAAGCGGTTGTATCCACGATTGTTTCGGATAACTATGATGCGGGGGTTCAATGTGCAAAAGATATGATGAAGAAAAAAACAAGTGCAAATATAATAATTGTAAATCAGAAAGCATTGAATTCAATT
>OGQO01003492.1_pt1 | contig 10743 bp, 8 predicted proteins | sample 1553241 | NCBI WGS metagenome assembly OGQO01 (sample SAMEA2579933, study PRJEB22360) | human gut metagenome | biome: human gut; feature: human-associated habitat; material: faeces | place: Denmark | collected 2008/2010
GGAAACGGCAGAAAAATTTCAATCTGTTTATTAAAACTAAAAAATATACACAGCTTGGTGAAAAATATGAACAGCTTTTTATGGAACACCGGTTTGAATGTGTCCAAAACCAGATTGTTCTTACAAATTCGTCAGCAAAAATTATAAAAGACAAAGTCCGTTCAGGAAGATTTACTATATTAAACCAGTTCTATGACGGAAGCAGGGTTAATGTAGGGATTTAAGCAGATTTTTTCATATTCTGAAATTCATCCAGACCGACTTTCCAGCTGTCTTCATACTTAAAATCTCTTGATGCTATTTCATCAGGAAGTCCTGCGTGGTGAATTTTCGGAAGTAAAAACTTCTCGCTCATCTCAATAGGTGCTGCAATATCGTCATCTGAATCCTGACAGATAAACACACCTTCTCCATTACTGTTTGTCTTATATCCGACTATTGTAATTTCGTGTCCTGCAAGTTTATTATCATTTTCAGGATCAGGCCAGGTATAGCCGATTATAATATTATGTCCCATTTTCAGAGTATCAAGTAATTCTTTTTTTATTGTGCCGAAATCCTTTTCATACCCTTTCAGCCTTCCATTTTCATCAACAATTTGATAAGTTACAGAAGTTGTATTTTTATCTTCGACAACCGACTCAACGTATGTTTTTTCAAAATCGATTAAACCGCCGTCTTCCTGAGTCCAGGCATTCGGAGCTCGTTTATCATTCAAAGAATTATATGTCTGCTGTGAACCTAGCTGCATTAAAGTTGACTGCATTAGAACATCAATAATTGAACGCTCGCCGGGATCTTTATAATGGTTTTGTATTCTTGCTCTTATAATTGCATGTTCATCAGGTTTGAGCAAAACTGTAGCCGTATTAAAATCATTCATCTGATGAGGTGTTTTAAACTTTGTTAAAAGCCAGATTGCTTCTGATGATTTGTCTGAAAGACTATCCATTTTTATTGTCTTAACAACTTCATTGTTTGGCGATGTTAAACCCTCTACCATTCTAAAAAATTCTGCAGTATGCTTTGTAGCCAAATCAAACTCAATACTTGCGGCAGGACAGGTTCCTGTATGCATATTCTCAAGTTCCCATTTCGCCTCGGCAATCTCTTTTGGATTCTCAGACAAATTAGTCATCAAACCAATAACCTGACGTTTGTACTGCGCCGGAATATCTTCACAGGTTTGCGTTATTACATAAGGATTTGCAAGAATATCAAGACATTCCTGCAGGATGTTAATCTTATCTAACCCCGGATCGCGTTCTTCCGTAATTATTTTATGAACGGCACTTGTTCTGAATTTGGAAATGCCTACTCCGACAGGGTCAAGAACGATAGGTATTTCTCTTGACTTTGCTGTTTTACCGGATATAAGCATAGCGTTTAATCGACTTTCGGAAATTGTTCCGCAGTTTAAAACAAGTCCGTCGGCAATTTGTGTTACTTCACCGACTTCCTTAGGCTCATCAGCCATAATCGGTGACGCACCGATTGTCAATGTTATATTTGCACAATCCGTTGAGGCAACGTAGTTGGTTATGTTATGAACAAGCGGACGTTTTGAATAAACATTTTGTATAATGTCTTTTATCATTGTTCATCTCCGAAAAATTTATCTAGTGCGTGTGTTTGCTTTAATGCGGTAACAAGGAAAATTGCTATAACAGTACCGCCCGCCGAACTTATTATAAACGGAAGTACATATGCGAAAAGTGCAGCTTCTTTACCCATAACGTAAACGGCGATAGGATAAGCGGCAAGTGCACCGATTATACCCGTTCCGAACAATTCACCGATATAAGCAAGCGGCAATTTCTTTGAAAATTTATAGCACAATCCGCCGATAAGCGCACCGCACATACTTCCCGGAAATGCAAGAAGTGTACCCATACCCGTTGCAAGACGAAGAAGTGATGTGATAAATGCCATAATCACTCCGTAAAACGGTCCTAAAAATACTGACGCAATTATGTTTATAAGATGTTGCACCGGAAAACATTTTGACGCACCGACAGGAAAGTTTAACGGCGAGCATACAACGCCTACAGCTATAAGTACGCCTGCTATTGCTAATTTTCTTGTTGTGATTTTATTCATTTGTAAAAATCTCCTTTGATTGAATTCTTCTAATATTATAGCATACGCAATATTTTTAGTCAATAAACCGTGGACTTATGAAAAAATATTATAAAAACTCTTGTGCAAACGCGAAAAATTTGTTATAATGTGTTATACATAGATTGACGAGAGGAGAATAGAATAGTGGAAAAGAAGGGTAGATACGGAGAATTCGGCGGACAGTATGCCGCTGAAACTCTTATGAATGCACTTATTAATTTGGAGGAGGCATTTAACAAGTACAAAGATGACGAGGATTTTAACCGTGAGCTTAATTATTATCACAAGCAATATACGGGCAGACCGTCAATTTTGTATTATGCCGAAAAAATGACAAAGGATCTTGGCGGTGCGAAGATTTATTTGAAACGTGAAGATTTAAACCATACAGGTGCACATAAAATTAATAACGTAATAGGTCAATGCTTGCTCGCGAAGAGGATGGGCAAGAAAAAAGTCATTGCCGAAACAGGTGCGGGACAGCATGGTGTTGCAACTGCGACATTTGCGGCTGTTTTGGGACTTGAATGTGATGTATATATGGGTGAGGAAGATACAAAAAGACAGGCACTTAATGTATTTCGTATGAATTTGCTTGGTGCTACGGTTCATCCTATTACATCGGGAACAGGAACACTAAAAGATGCTACAAATGAAGCTATGCGTGCTTGGACAGCAAATGCCGAAGATACATTTTATGTATTAGGTTCAGCAGTAGGTCCACACCCTTATCCGCTTATTGTAAAGCATTTTCAGAGTGTAATAAGCAAAGAAACAAGAAAACAACTTCTTGAAACGGAAGGTAAACTGCCTGACGCAGTTATGGCTTGTGTGGGCGGCGGCTCAAACGCAATCGGTATGTTTGCCGATTTTATTGACGAGCCTTCTGTAAAGCTTTACGGTGCAGAGGCAGCGGGCGACGGCGTTGATACAGAACGTCATGCGGCGTCTATAACTAAGGGGACAGTCGGTGTACTTCATGGTATGAAGTCGCTGTTCTTACAAGACAACGGCGGTAATATTATGCCTGTATATTCAATTTCAGCAGGACTTGATTATCCTGGAATAGGTCCGGAACATGCCTACATGGCGAAAACGGGCAGAGCGGAATATTATCCGATAACAGATAAAGAGGCAGTGGATTCTTTTGTGTATTTGTCAAGAATGGAAGGAATTATTCCTGCAATCGAATCATCACACGCAATCGCTCTGGCAAGAAAAATTGCACCTACAATGAAAAAAGATGAAATACTTGTCGTGTGTCTTTCAGGACGAGGGGATAAAGATGTATATTCAGTTGCTAAGTATCTCGGAAAAGATATTTCAGAAGAATAATACTAAAAACGAGGCTTACAATTTTGCGTAGCCTCGTTTTGTGCTTAATGGAAAATATCTATTATATTATCCATAACAGAACCGATATTCCTAAAAATACCCTCAGTCTTTTTTGAAATTTTGCGACGTTCTCTGTCGGATAGAGGATCGGTCATTACACCGACTGCCGCACCGACAGCAAAACCTACCAGAGTACCTTTTATAAAACAGGACATTTTGTGCATATGTTTTAACCTCCTTATTTAATTGGTATGGTATTATTATTTGACGAAACAAACATAATAAAACAGAAAATAAATGGATTTTTAATATAAATTTTATATTTTTAACATACGGAACAGTTTTCGCCGTGGGGCGAATTAATGAAAGAAAGGATTGGTGATACTTTTATGGCTAATATAAAATCGTTCAGAGGATACAGATATAATACGGATAAAATTGACAATCTCGGCTCGGTCATTTCGCCGCCTTATTATAATATGGCAAAAGAAGATAAGGATGCACTTTATGACAAGAGCGAATACAATTCGGTGCGTCTGTTTTCAGGTAAAAAGTTTGAAAGTGATACAAGAGAAGAAAATACATTTACAAGAGCGAAAAATTATCTTGATAAATGGATTGAGGACGGTATTCTTGTCAGAGATGAAGAACCTGTCATATATATGTACGAACAGACGATAGAAATGTACGATACTCATTATTCAAATACAAGCTTTGTTGCACTTGTTGAACTTGAGGAAATAGGCAAGGGAGCGATTATGCCTTGCGAAAAACCACACGAAGTTTCTATGCTTGACAGATATGAGCTTTTGAAATCAACAAATGCCGATATGAGTATGATAAGTTGCCTTTATGTAGAGCCTGAAAAAGAACTTTTCAATTTGATGAATGAGCTTAGAGAAGAAAAGCCTGATCTTGAATTTTCATCTGACGATAATGTACAGCAAAAAATTTGGAAAATTTCATATAAGCCGACAATCGACTTTATTATTGAACATTTTAAGGATTTGTCGTTGTACATCACTGACGGTCAGACAAGATACGAAACTTGTTTGCAGTACAGAGATTATATGACAGAGCATAATCCGAATCATACGGGAAAAGAGCCGTATAATTATATGATGATGTCGCTTTCAAATGCACATTCAGACGGTCTTGTTGTACTTCCTGTACACAGAGAAGTGAAAACGATAAAGAATTTCAGTGAATCACATTTTATTGCAGGTGCACAAGATCATTTCAGAGTTGAAAAAATTATTGTCGATTCAAATGACGAAACGCTTGTTCGTACAATGGTTAAGCAGATAAGCACTGTAAAAGCCGAAACAAGAATTGCGGCATATTGCGGTGGTGATTATTTTTACAGAATGGTGCTTTGGGATAAGGATTACATTAAAAATGATGTTTATCCAGATATGTCAAAGGAATATTGCAATCTTGACATAGTGGCACTGAATAAGCTGATAATTGATGACGTGTTCCATATTGATGAAGAAAAGTATGAGGATTATGTACATTCGACAAGAAGTTATGAATCGTGTTACAAAGATATTCAAGACGGAAAGTACGATATAATGTTCATAATGAACCCTGTAAGAGTCGAACAGATAAGAAACATAACTGCAATGGGCGAGAGATTGCCGGAGGTTACAATCAGCGTATTCCCGAAACCGTCGGTCGGTGTAATAATAAATTTAAAAGAAGATTAAAAAATGCTTGACAAGCTATGAATAATATGGTATTATGTAATAGTGACCGCATAGAATGGGTTTTAAATCTGCTCGCAGTACCTATGATAGCGTGTCCTCATAAATTTAAGAGGAGGTGTTTTGGATGTACGCAGTAATCGTAACAGGCGGCAAACAGTACAAGGTTAGCGAAGGTGATACACTTTTCGTTGAAAAAATCGAAGCTGAAGAAGGTTCAGCAGTAACATTTGATCAGGTACTTATGGTCGGTGAAGGTGAAGATGTAAAGGTTGGTGCTCCTACAGTAGCAGGTGCAACAGTTGAAGCTAATATCGTAAAGAACGGTAAAGCTAAGAAGATTTACGTTTTCAAGATGAAGAGAAAGAAGAACGAGCGTAACAAGAAGGGTCACAGACAACCTTTCACAAAGGTAGAAATCACAAAGATTAATGCCTAATTACGCATGATAAGACATTAAGATAGCGAGGTGTTTTAAATGGCTCATAAGAAAGGTATGGGTAGTACAAAAAACGGTCGTGACAGTGAGTCTAAAAGACTAGGTGCAAAGAGAGCAGACGGTCAGTTCGTTCTTGCAGGCAACATTCTTGTTAGACAAAGAGGAACAAAGATTCATCCCGGTAACAATGTTGGTATCGGTAGCGATGATACATTGTTCGCACTAATCGACGGTAAGGTTAAGTTTGAAAGAAAAGGCAGAGATAAGACACAGTGCAGTGTTTATGCTGACTAATTTTTGAATAACCGGGTCGTTTCGAAATGGTTACACATTTCGGAACGACTTTTTTTGTTGCACGAAATTAAAAATTTAAAAATGATTTTCTGGCATATAAAATATAATGATTTAAGTTGTTAAAATTTAAACTTTTCAGAATGGCTTTTGTTGTATAAAATAAAAAATACCGTTGCCTTTTGACAACGGTATTTTGTGTTTTTAATTATTTGTTTGTAACTGAAAATGAGCAATTTGCGGTATTTGAACCGTCTGTAAGTGTGATATTATCACCTGATACGGTGATGAAATATCCCGGCGTTGAAACGCTTTCAAATGAAATTTTACCGACTGTACCGTCGATAGCCTCAACTGTTTTAAATGTCATTTTCTTTGCTAAAGCAGTGCTTGTTGTATCTTGTTGTGTTAAAACTACATTTGTGCCGTCAACACATAGATACAATCCCGGTTTATAAACAGCTTGGATTGAAACGTAATTTTCGTTTGTGCTGTCTGATTTCCCTTTTTCTATTTCCCATTGAGTTGTCTTTAAATCAGCACCGTCGGCAGTAACTGTAAGTTGCTTTTTAAGCGGATAACTTGCATCGTCTGACGGATTGCTGAATGCTGTGTAACCAAGATATTTGTTGTCAGCGGTTGTTATAAATGAGGCAGTACCTGTCAAATCTGTTGAAGTTTCATCAATATACGGAACAGTACCGTCCTCGTTAAATGTCATTTCACTAACGCAGACACTTCTTCTGAAACCGCTGCCCCAAACAAGAGAGCCGTTGTGATAGATAAAGTATGTTTTACCTTTGAAATCTATAACAGATGGGTGGTTTGTGTTTGAAGTAGACGTCGGCTCCATTATAATGCCGCCCCATGTCCAAGGACCGTACATTGAATCTGATGTTGCGTAACCCATTTGCTCACGCCAACCGAAAGCACCGAACAGATAATATTTACCTGTGTAATTCCCGTCTGCGTCTTGCTGACGATAAATCCAAGGAGCCTCTGTAAATCCGAGACCGTCTTGAAGTCCTGTAAATTCTTGTTGAAGTACGTCTTTACCCATTGTGATAGAACCGTCATTGTCTAAATCTTTTACGGAAATCATATCATCATTAAGTTCGCATACATAGAATATTCCGTTACCCCAAGCAAGATAACGATGTTCAACGCCGTCAACTGTTTCTACCCAAACGGTAGGGTCGATGTCATCATGGTTATGAGCTTGCGGCTCTGTTAATGTACCTTGAATAAGCGGTTTTCCTATGTCTGTAAACGGACCTGTAGGGGAGTCAGATACTGCAACACCGATTGAATGCTTACCGCTTGAAGTTTTATCCCAAGTACAGAAGTACAAATAATACTTACCGTTGTGCTTGATAACTTGACTTGCCCAGGCTGATGTATCGTTTGATCTCCAAGAAATATCTTTAGCACTCATAACCGAGCCTTTATATTCCCAGTTTTCCATATCCTTTGAAGTGTAACATACCCATTCAGGCATTACATAGCTGTCACCTGTTGATGTGTCGTGTCCTGCATACAGATAAACTGTATCGTCCTCAACATATGCGGCAGGGTCGCCTGCGTATAGAGTTTTGCCGTCTGCGTCAAATCCAAGTATCGGATTGCCGTTTGTACTTTTTGTAATTGTGGTTGGAGTCGTTTCAATTCTGTTTACTGTTTTTGTTGACTGTGAAACCGCATTGCTCTTTTTTGCAAAGCTTGCAACGCTGTTTTGGTCAGTACCTGTCATTATAATTGCAGATTCTCTCTTATCCTTATCGTAACCTGTCATAACAAATAACTTCATTGTATCGCCTGACTGATAGAATTCGTAATTGTCATTGTTGCCGTCTGCGTCAAAGTTTAGTGTTACAGTATGGTCGTTGTCGTAATCCCAAGTACCGATGCCGTTACCGATTGTACCGTCCGGTTGGAGAATAATTTGGCTTGAATGTACAGGCAAGTCGCTATTTTCACGTGCTCCGTAATAATTGGTTTCTTTATTATCCGGTTTACTTACATCGGTAACACCGTCAGCCATAATTGTATGACCTACACTTGATAAATCCCAAGTACCGTAAATCATTTCCTTTGGAATTTTTTGCTCTTTTTCACCTGCGTATACAAGAGGTGAGATTACCGGCCAACCGTCCTCAGTCCAAAGAATTTTCTTGACTTGAAGATAAGCAAATGCATTGGCTACCTTACGGCAGTGCTGAACAAGATACCATTGACCGTCATCGTCTTGAAATACACTGTTGTGACCGCTGCCGACATATTCGATACCGTCACCAAGCTGGAATGAACCTGACATCTTGTAACCCCAAAGTTCATCAAGCGAACCGCCTTCTTTAACCTGATCTGAATATGTTGCACCGACAGGTCTGTTTTTCTGGTCAAGAAGTTGCTTGTGTGGGTTTGAACCTGAAAGAATTTCACTGAAAGTCTTATTTGTTCTTGCAACTCTTAAATTGTAGTTAGTACCAAGCCAACCGTATGAAGTGAACATATATCTGTAACCTGTATCTTTATTATATACAGTATAAGGACCTTCGGGACCTAACACACCACTCGGAGTTGAGAATAATCTCGTACCGAATTTTTGACCGCTTGAAAGAATTGTAGCGTCAGAAGTATAGTCAATGCCCTTTACAAGACCTGTATCTGTATCAAGTTCTGCCATATAGATACCTTTCCAGAAAGAACCCCAAATAAAGTAGGTCTTGCCGTCTGTATCTGTAAAGATGTTTGCATCAATACAGTTAGTATTGTAATTGTTGTTTTCCTTACTTGCGATTACAACACCTGCGTCTGCATATTCGCCGTCCCAAAGTCCAGGTGACTTGGCTTTAATAAGACTGATAACTGAGTTTCTGCCGCCAAGTCCGCATGATGTTGAAAGATAGAACCAATACGGATATTCGTCACCCTCTTTATAGTATAAATCGGGTGCCCAATAAGTAGTGTTGGCTGTTGGATATATAATTTTTCCATTTTTATCTGTTTGCTGGTAGTTATCATCAATAAACTTTTTAGCCTTTTCCGGAACTGTTATTTCACTTCTATAATCGTGCTTTTCCCAATTAATCAAGTCATCCGATTCAAATACAAGATTGTGAGTTGAATAAGCATAATAACGGTGCGAAACAGGGTCTTTGAATATTGTTGGGTCGTGAGCTTCTTCTGTTGTGTCTGCGCTGTCGGCAGGTGTTGCGTCAGGGAACTCAACACTTGCGGTAGGCAAGTAACCTGCTTCGTAAGTTGCAGTCTTGTCATCAGCTGTGCTTGATACAAGAACTTTATAATATGAAACATTACTGTCACCTGTTATGTAATCTGTAAAATCGTAACTGTCCATAATACCGAGTGTTACAGAATCAAGTGTTTGTACAGATTCAGACTGATTACCATCCTTGTCGAAAGGAACTATTTTTAATGAAACAGTCTGCTCCGACGGTGTGTAGTTAGTAACACTTGTTTTTACTTTAACTTTGTCGCCTGTACGGATTTGGAATGCTTTGTTGTCACTTAACGGTTGTAAGCCGTCTATTGAATTCCATACGAACACTTTTACAGTGTCATTTTCGTTTTTCTTTATATTTTCAAAAGTAACTGTTTTGTCTGATGTTACATCTGATTTACTCTTTTTTGCTGCATTTGTAAGAACACCGTTTGAGTATGAAGCTGCAATTATTTCATATTTGTCTTCTGAAGGGGACGGAACTGAAACGGTAACGTTATTGCCACTTTCTGTAACACTGTAATTTGTATAGAATTGAGTGTTAATATCAAGACAATTTTTTTCTTTTACAGTTTCCTCTTGCTCTCTTTGTATAGCTTTTGCGGCAAGTTGGTTAATTTCGGTTTCGTTCAATGCTCTGCCGTATACTTTGAAATCATCAATCATACCCGAAAAACCTTCAAATTTGCCAGTTTTGTCATCATACCAATTACCGTGACCAATCCAAGTAGAAGCGTCGGCGGTAAACAGTGACTTAATGTCAACTGCCGCAGTGTCTGAGGCTAACAGTTTACCGTTTACATATACCTTTGTACCGTCAGCGGTAAATACTGCCGTGATGTATTGCCAGTCACCGCTTGCGTTTGCATTAACGCTGCTCAGACGTGTTCCGCTGTTGTTGTAACGTTCAACTGTATATTCCGACGATGAGGCAAGCATACCTAAATACTTTTCATAATTAAAGTTTTGCTTATCAATTACAGGTGTTGTCATAAACGCCCATCTGCTTGACGGTTTAATCCAAAAAGAAAATGTTGCGGCATCTTTGCCGTTTAAAAGACCTTTCGGAAGTTCAAGATAATTGCCTGCTGCGTCTGTTGAAATGCTCAAAGCTTTGCTTGAACCGTCATAGTTGTCAACATAGCTTACACTACCGTGTTCTGTAACGGTACCGCCGACCGTTGCATTGAATGAACCGGAGGAAGTGCCTGTTTCATCAAACGTGATGTCCATAAGCAGACCGTCCGTAGGCAGTGCGTCATCAGCCAATGCGGTGTGAGGTATGGCAAGTGCCGAACACAACATAGATGCTGAAATAACACCGCTTAAGACTTTTTTCAGTGTTTTGTTCATTGTATCTCTCTCCTTACGTGTGTTTTTTAACTATATTATTATACCAAAAAAAATTGGCGGTGTAAATAATATAAGAAGATAAGCACAATAAATTAGTGATAAAACACTGATTTTTTGAATAATATTGAATTGGAGGTGGAACGTGTGAAATTAAACGACATTGTAGCCGACGAAAAACACGGTAACGGACTTTTGGGATTGCTTATTTTTTTGCTTGTTGTCGGTGTGACGGTAGGGGGTGTGTATTTGGCGAAAAA
>OGQO01003498.1_pt1 | contig 10736 bp, 13 predicted proteins | sample 1553241 | NCBI WGS metagenome assembly OGQO01 (sample SAMEA2579933, study PRJEB22360) | human gut metagenome | biome: human gut; feature: human-associated habitat; material: faeces | place: Denmark | collected 2008/2010
GATTAGATTTGCATCTAATATCTAAGCATATGAAAGTTCAAGAATAATCCTTCTCAAAGAGTATTCCTCAAGAGTATGCTTCAAGAGTAAAATTAAAAGAAGAGCATCCTAACTAAAGAACACTCTCCTGAAGTCATAGAATTCAATCTAAGACAAATTCTATACTAAGTTAATAGATTATATAGGAATACTATTTCTTGATTCTGGAGTTAAATAGTAGTCACAGTGTCTATAAACTCGCTATATTCTTCTAATGAGGATTCTGTCAGATCTGAATAGCGGAGTTTCATTTGTTGACAGTTAATTGCTATTACTGTTTTAGTATCGTCTGGAGAAGATCCTGTTGCGGACTTCCATACATCATCTATAAATACTGTTCGTAGATCTGTTAATGAATTTATAGATAAATCACTTGAACTATATCCAGTAAAATATACTTTATTGTCAAAGCTAATATTATGACAGTATAGATCTAACGAATCTACTTTACTGCCAGATTCTGCTACTATTTCTTTTATTTCTTCTTTATCATACATTCTGCGCATTAGAATTATTCTCCTTGTTTACTAATATTTTTACTTTATTAAGAACAATCTTTTGCTTACAATTAGGACATATAACATAATATTCTGTATCGTCTGAATTAATAAATTCTTCTAAAGTACTTACTTTCTTTTTTAGTTTCAGAGAACTTAAATAAGTAGTCAAATATCCTAAGGCGGCAATAGCTAATGCAATCAATGCTGCTAAGAGTTGTTCGTTCATGATAGTTCTCCTTATTTAGCAGGCATAGTAGCGCAAGGAACTACATAATCTGAAAAAGTAGTTTTGCTACTAGTTTCAAATATATTATTACTAGTTCCAGCAATAGTACGAAGATAACAACTTTGTCCATTACTAGTTCCAGCTATAGAAACAATTGTATTTTTCTCTGTTTCATCTGTATATCCAGTAGCTTGTATAGGCTCTCCAATAGTTGCTCCAATTCCGTTTTTATGAGCAACTTTAAAAAGAGCTTTTGAAATAGCATTAGCAGTTGTATAAGCATCTCTGTCTTTACTGCAAAAAGTAACGTATATAGTTGCATTATATAATGAGCCAGATGAAGCAGTAAATTGTACATCGCTAAAAGTAACATAATGCATATAATTAATTGCACTAACTCTTGCTATGCTTGAAGATTTAGGCGCATTAAAAATCCAAGGCTGATCAGGAATAGTATAATCGCCGTCAAAAGTTATCTTTAATTGATTGCTATAACTATTTGTAGTATTTAATATACTATAATAATTTACGCCTACTTCAGGATCATAAGGCTGTTGTCTAAAATATAATCTTCCTTCATATTTAATGCAAGGATAATTTTCTATAATAGCAAGAGCTTCTGCATTTGACATTTCTTGTTGATCTTTATAATCAGAAACATCTTTTACAATAAGAAGTTGCTTTTCGTCAAACATTTGTCTCATTTCTTTTAGTCTCCTTTTAGAGTTAATATAAAGCTTTCAGAAGGCTGAATACAACTTGCTAATATATTCTATAAGCTCCATTATAAACAGCCTTCTTAGCTTAAATTAAGGCTTCTGATTAAGCTTCTTCAAATACTTTCATGTAAGCGTATTTAGAAATGAAGCCAGTTACTTCGAAATGTCTGTAGTAGTTTACGAAGTCGCCTTGTCCGTTCTCTTTATATCTTGCTGCATTATAGCCTAAATGAGTCTTAATAGCGCGAGGATCGCAGAGAATAGCAAATACTTTCTTTCCAGCAGTTCCGCCAGTAATAGTTCCGAAGTCATCTACTACTTTAACTCTTGCAGGAATAGCAAGATCGTCTTTATTGAACGCGCCAGCCATAGTATTTACTTCTACAGAAGGCATAACTCCTTTAAGAACATAAAGTACAAGTTCTGGAGAAGCGCCAATAAGAGCTTTGCTAAGTCCGCCTTCATGAGCAAAGGAAGCATCTTCTACGTCTTTCTTTACTTCAGTAATGAATGCTTCGCCAGATGCAGTGTCAGTAGGAATAGCGATAGATTTATAGACATCTGCATTAGTTGCTTTCTGTGCAAGACATTTAGAAGCGGCATTGCCTAAAAGCTGTTTCTTAATTGCATACATAGTAGTATCATAAGAATTCTGAAGTTTAGCTGAAATATCAGTAATTGCGGAAGCCGCGCCTTCTGAAGTATTAAACGCTCTTTCAAGATTATCGAAAGGAACAGTTGTCTTAATGTACTGTCTGCCAAGAGTATAGGAATAGCATACATCTTCTACAGAAGGAAGAGCAGGAGCAAGATCGTTAGCGCCGTCAGTAGCGCAGTCAGTAAATGCCTGAGGAATAGTAAGATCGATAAAGTATTCTTCTATTGTCTTTCCAAGAGGAAGATTCTCGCCGTCAAGTTCAGGAAGATGATCGTTATAAAGTCCGTCGATTCTCATTGTCTTTCCGACTTTATCGATAAGTCCAATAAGATTGTTGTTAGAATTGCTCCAAGCGCCAGCCTGTTTAGCAGAATCTACATAAGTTTTCATAGCTGCCTGTAATGCAGCAATCGTCATTTTAGACATAAATTTTATTCTCCTTTAGAGTTTTTTAATTGTCCAGCTATTGCTTCTTCAAATGCTTTGTTTGAATCGAAGAATGGAACTGAAGGACTGTCAGCTCCTTTGTCCTCTCTGTTAAGAGGCTTAAATGAACTATGAAGTACTACATCTTTATAATCTTTTAATAGCTTATCATAGTCATCTTTTGAAGCTTTTTGTTCAGCTTCTATTTCATCTATTTTACTACTTACAACAGCCGCATTTTCTATAGCAGCTTTATCTGTTGCAGATTCAAATAGTTTGCTTACATAATCTCTTAATTCATCTAATTTGCTCATTAGTCATTTACGCTCCATATAATAAATTGTCTGAATTCATTACTCCAATCATTATAAAGTCTCTTCATAGAATCTTCAACTTCATTAAGTCTTGAAAGTAATGTTCCTCCGTCTGTACTTCCTTCGTTCTTTGTAACTGTTGTATTATGAGCATCATCTTCAAAAGCTCCTTGATTCTGCGGAGTATCGTTAAATCTGCTAATACTTGAAGTTTTTATTTGCTGTAATAGATTATCTTTATTAGCTTCTAAATTAGCAATAGTAAGAGAGAATTTCTCAGTACTTGAGAACATCCAACTAATAATAGTTCCTAAATAATCTGCAAATGCGGCGGCCGCAGTTAAATCTGTATCATTCGACTCTTGATAACAATATGCTTTATCGTAATAGCAAACAAATTGATTATAGAATTTTGGATAGATATATTTAGTCCATACTTCTGTTAAATACTTATTAGATATAAGAGCTGACATATCTAAAGTATCATAAGAAACTTTATACAGTACTCTATTAATAAAATCTGGCATTTCTACTGCTTTGTGTTTAGTAGTTGCCGCCATTCTGAAAGCTCCTGCGCCAGCAAGAACTAAATCATTAGCAACATCATCTAAAGTATAGTAAGTTCTTTCATAATATTTACGCATTATCAGACTCCTCCTTTTCTTCAGTAATAGAAGCGTCTTCATAATCTTCAGTAGAATCTTCTACTTCTTTTGCTTCAATGCTAATATTTCTATTGAGTACTTTATTAGCTCTTTCAATCCAAGCTTTCATTTCGTCTACAATAGATTGTCCGTAATCGTTAATTACATCGTTGTTAGCATTTACTTCATCTACAAGCATTTGAGCTTTCTTAGCTTGAGTTCCGCTGTTATTAATTCCAAGTACTGTAAGAAGTTCATTTTCAATACTTACTTGATAAGCTTTAAGTTTATCTAAAAGATAAGGAGCTGTTGTCATTAAAGCTTGTAATTGCTTTATATCGTTCATAGAAGTAAATACTGCAAGTTCTCCGTTAAGAATTCTATTTACTATATCCTGTAATTGCTTCTTATTAGATTCGTCGCAGCCTACTATAAAAGGCATATTCTGAAGCTTTAAGTTATTATTAAGTAATATTTCTACTTGCGCTATTCTATCTACGTAATAATCTACTATTCTTGAAATAGAATCATGTCCTGGAGTACAATAAAGCATACATCCGTCAACGTTTACTACTTGAATTCCTTCTGGAATAATCTGCTTAGAAGCTCCGCGCTTATTTACAAGAGTAACTGTTTCTGGAAAGTCTAAATAATTGTAAGTATTAATAGCAAAAGGACAAACAGCTATCATGTCCGTTCCTTCAATATTTCTAATCCATACAGATCCTTCTTTCCATAGCTGCCGCATTATATAATTCTGCTCTTGTTCTTTAGCTTCTTCGTCAAGTCCGTTCCATTTGAATTTTGACATCCATACGTTATAATACTTGTTTCTGTAATTGTTTATAGTATTCTTCAATAGTAGCTGAACTGTTTCGTCAGCATCTTTAAATCTACTAAAGAATACGTACTTATTATCTGCCATTTCTTATAGCTCCTTTATATATCTATTTGATATTGTTCAATTCTTTTTGCGTAATATTCTTCTGTGTCAATTACTTGATGTAAAAAGTCATAATTATTTCTTAAATATTCCATAGCTTCTAAAAATATACTATTAAATCCATACTTCTCAGCTTCTTTGGCTACTGTGTTAAAAGCTTTCTGATTAGTTTTAGCAATTGTTCTTACATCATCTAATATTTTAGCATATTTATTAAATGTTTCTGCTTTATATTCTAATAAATCTGCTTCTTCTATAAAGCCTCTCTCATATACATCTAAAGATTTTATATGATAAGTAGCATAAGCAGTAAATTGCTCCATTATCTTATTAGATTCAACAGCAATCTCTCTTAACTGAATAGATTTTGTAATTCCTAATACTTGAATTGTTTTTGTAGTAAGCTCTTTTTGCTTGTTAGTCATTAGCTGTGAATAATAGAAAGCTATTTTAGGATAATATTTAGGAAATAAACTAAAAGCTTTATTTAGTGAATATCCATTTACTCCTTGAAATATTTTTAAAGCATACTCTTTTAGCTTTCTATCATCCATGTTTCAAAGTTCTCCTTAGTCTGTAAGAAGTCATAAGAATTATCAACTTTATGGAATACTGTAACTCCTATTCCGTATTTAGCTTTAATATCATCTAAGAATGATTTTGCATAAGTCCATTTAGATTCTTCAAAGTCAGCTTTACATTGAATAAAGTTATAATACAATCTACTATTTACAACAGGAATAGCATATTCGTTACATGCATATCCAGTAAGTCTGAATAGATTATATAGTCCTTGTTTAACTTCATCTGAAATACTTTCTCTTTCTTCTAATAATCTGTTTCCATTATAATAGCTTAATAGATTTAAATCGTCAGTATTGCTAACAGAAGCAGCAGACATTTTAGCAGTATCTAATTTCTGTTGAATAGCTTGTTCATTTGCAATAGCAGTATTCACAGTAGAAGTAATTGAACTTAATGAAGAAGTAGCAAGAGAAATAGCTCCAGCAGCTCCTACTATTCCAGCAGCAGGAATCAATACGGAAGCGGCGGCTCCTGCTATTCCTAAAGCAGTTCCTACTATTCCTGTAACAAGCTGCCGCGTTTTAGCTTTCTTGTCATAGTTATATCCTGTTCTAATATAATTTAGATAATCTGAATTGTATAAAGCTACTTCATTCTGTCTGTTGACATTTAAATATTCTCCATACATATCAGGAACTTTATAGGATCCGTTTACAGCAGTAAATTTAAATATACTATTAGAACTAATATTATTAGATTGTTTAAAAGCAATATCAAAAGCAGGATTATCTAAAGTAGTTGAATAACGCTCTAAGTAAATTTCTTTCTCAAAGTTATCATACAAATACTTTAAGCTATAGAAATTAGAATTATAAAGCTTACTTTCATACTTAATATCATTCTCTTTATCTTTTGCAATATCAGTAGAAAGTACATATACTGTCATTAGATCTTTAATAGAAATAGCATCTCCAGCTTCAGTAATAAATTCAGTATTTAGATCATTCAATAGTAAATAGCCATTAGAATATGTCCAGCCGCTTGGAATCTTAAGCTTTCCATTTTCCAAGTTAATATAGAATGGCGCGTATGGCATTTTAATAATCTTTACTATTCTTGTATCTGTTCTATTTACTGAATCTATTGTATTCAGAACTCCTGAAGTAGTTCCTACAGTACTTTCTACATAGTCCTTAGATTCTACTATTCCAAGTAAAGAAGTATAGCTATAAGTAGATTCAGGAGCTGGATCTAATTGATAATTAATTGTTCTTAGCTTAATACTTGAATTAGTATCTGTAAGAGCAGAAGTTCCTATATTATTAATTAATACTGAATTATTATCTTTCAATAGTAAAGCAGAATTAGTAACATTCTTATAAAATGCAACTCCTTTATATTGGCTACTTCCGCCTATTGTATAGCTTACTCCTTTTATAGTAGTAGTAAATTCTGCATTGTCTTTACTAAAAGCGCATATCAAATCAAACTTATTATAATTAGCAAAATATATTCCTTGTGCAGAAGTACTTATAGATAATGGAATTGGCTTACTTGCGCAACAGAAGCAATCCATAGGAACTGTAGAATCAGCTGTTAGATTTTCTTTATTCTTATATATTAAATAGAAGTCATAATCTAATGAAGTTGTAATCTTCTTCTGACTCTCAAAGTATTTAGTAGCGGAGAATCCTTCTTCGTATTTATCTATAATTCTTTTTAATCTTTTGGAGTTTCCTGTAGTACTTACATTTTTATTAAATCTATCTTTATGCTGCCTTGTAATATTTGTTTTAGTAGTCCATGTCAATTCATTATTAAAAGTATTTAAAGTATCTAATGAAAGCTGCAATTGAATTGTACTTGAAGAAATCCATGTAGGACTTCCTATAATAAAGTAATAATATACTTTATCTACGTCTGAATTCTTAATAGCTACGTAATTATAATTAAATTTAGGAACATTTACTTGAGAACTATTTACTTTTATATATAAATCTAAATCAAGCTTAATATACTGAAAGTTATCTATTACTTGAGAAGTTAAAGAATTTAAGTAGCTTGTTAGATCGTCAACAACGCAGTTTTTTTCAGGCGTTATTTCGCATTGATAAAATATTAATTTACTTGTCATTATTAAATCTCCTGATATATTTCTTCCATTAGCCAACTCTCTTCAATAGAAGCATAAGCTACTCTTCTTTTTTCTATACTTTCTTTTAGATAGCTATAAAGCTGTTTTCCTTTATTATTCAGAAGTACTGTTCTGCTTGCCATGTCTCCGAAATCAAAGCATACTATTTCTTTTCTTTTGCTTACTTTATCTCCGTCTATAAGCTTTATCCAATAGTATAATCTATCTTCATCTTTTATTCTATAGCCATGATAAATTCCTAAGCATTTGCCATGAATCTTAAATACAAAAGCAAGTCTGAAAGCATTAGGCTGTTCTGTTTCAATTCTTATTTCAGCATCCTGTACAGCTCTTCCGTCAAAAGCATACTTCTTATAAGCTTCATCGAATTGATAAAGCGGATTCTCTTTAAGAAGCTTTTCTTTTAGTTCTTTCTTTATCTGATAGCAACTAACTACATAATCGTCTCCTGCTATAAAAGCTCCTGGATATAATTTATTAGTAGGAACATTCTTATCTGAAAAGAAAGGATTATATAAGCTATAAGGATTTCCAAAGAAGTAACATTTTATAGGCGGCAGTCCGTATTTAGTAGTATATCTATTATAAGTATTATAAGCTTCTTTAACTCTGAAAGGCTCGTCATTTAAATACTTTTCTCCGATTCTTCTATTGCAGATAAATTCATCAAAGAACATATATTTAGTTCTATCTAGTCTTCCATATTTAATTCTTGACAAAGGAGTATTTAAAGCTATAATTCTTAAGAATGTATTATCAATTCCTTTTATGCTTACATCTAATAAGCCGCCTAAAGAAGCATCTCCTTTTTTTATAGTATAATCTAATTTACTGTCTGTAAAGTCATTAATAGTTTTGAACATGTCCTCTACATACATTTTAGTGACATCTGTTTGATAGCGCCTAAAAATAATAGAAGGACGATTCTCTTTCTTAAAAGCATTATAAGCTTTCTTTAACATAAGAGTAGTTTTTCCTGACTCTCTTTCAGTAACAATATAATTCCAAGGCTTATTATGTCCGTCAATTTGTCCTATATCTGAATCGATATGTAAATTATCGCCTTTCCAATCTTTTAATTCTACTGCTTGTTTAGTTTCCATAAAGCTTAGTCCTCCGCTTTATAGATTCTAATATCTAAGTCAGAATAATCATAGATTTTAAATAGAATTGTTCTGCCGTCCTGCGTAACGTATCTATAAATATTCTCTCCTGTATGAGCAATTCTATTAGCATTAATTTCTTCATTAGCTTCCGCTTTTAGTGTCTGATAGAAGTCATCGTTGCCTAAAATCAAGTCCATAATATGAAGCTTATATCTTTCAGTATCTTGTCCGAAGAATATTTTAATCTGATTTCTTACTTCTTTCTGGCTAATATAATATTTATTCTTTTTACTGCCTGGAAATCTTTTAGCAACAAATTCTTCAAGAGTAGGATTTGAAGCTAAAGCTTTCTTATAAGCTTCGTCATTAATTTTCTTATGACTCTCTAAAAATATATTATATCTATTCTGAAGTACGTCTCTATTAAGCGCAATAAAATCTCTTAAATAATTCTTTTTAGTTTTCTTTCCGTAAGTACTAAAAAGCTTAGGCATTTTAATTCCAGCAACTACTTCTAAATTATAATTCTTCATCTTCAATAATCTCCTCAACATTTAAAGTTTCAAACTCTTCATTATTTTCTATTCTAAGAGTTTCTTTGTTCATTTTATAAGGAATACAACAAACAGGAATAGGATCCGTTAAAATGTTATAGTCCTCTTTGAAAAGGCATTTCATAACGCCTCTATAAGAAGTTTCAGTTCCTTTCTGATAATTACATCCTTTCTGTCTGAATATTCCTTCATATTCTACTTTGAATTGTCCTATGTCATCGCCAAGTAGATTATCTAATTCAGTAATATGCTCAGTACAATAAACAGCATCAGTATTCCATAAACAAACTTTATCTTTATATTTATCTACGAAATATTTAATAAATTTATTACATCTATTTACAATGAAAGCTCTTAAGAAAGGATTCCAATTCTGCCATTGTCCTACAGTAATAACGAGAATCTGCTTTGCTAAATCTCTTTCTTTAGATCCTTTTGCCGCTTTCTTTTTCTGCTCATAATATTTCTTAGCAAAAGCTTTATAAGGACTTTCAATTAAAGGAAATACAAAGTCTGCATAATCGCCTTCTTCTACAAGAGTTAAATCGTCATTCATTAAGAATCCTACTTCATTCTTTCCTACTGTTCTTGCGTAGTCCATATTATAAGTATCAATTATTTCAGTCATAAGAGCTGCCGCATAAGCGCTGTTTAAATCGTAAGCGACTACATTATGCTCTGTTGAATCGTACTTTTCATTATATCCTATAATAGGCTTAGCAGAAGCAATAATCTTTCCTTTTGGATCTCTGCTAAAGAAGTCAGGCTTCTCTTTAACAATATTATAAGGCTTATATACTCTTCTCCAGATTCTTCCTACTGTTGAAGTACTGACTTGATTTTTAGTAGCTCCTGTTTTATCGAATTTCCAAGTACATACATACTTTTGAAATTTCATCTTTTCGCAAATATCGCAGTAATCTACGTATTCTATTGTTCCGTCATCCTTTTCAACATCTACTACATATTTAGTAGTAATAGTATAATATCTGTCAGTATCAGTAATATAAGAAGTATATTTAACAGGACATTTAAACTTCTTATAGCTATAAGCCTCGTCAATCTTAATCATTACGCTCCATTTAGCGGCTATGTCATATATTTTCTGCATATCCTCTAAAGAATTTACTAAGCGTATTCTCTTGTTTATTTGTCTTTCCATTATATTTCTCTCCAAAGTTCAATTAAAGTCCTAAATCCTTATCCTCTAAAGGATAGCGCTTCATATCTATATATTTAGCTCTACAATATACTATAGGAATAAAAGTATTTCTTTCGTCATCAAAGAAGTAAAGCATATTATCTGACTTTTGATAAACAATCTTCTTGTCTGCGCCATGCCAATTAAGAAGATTTTTATTAGTAAGAATAAAGTCATAATTCCAAGTAGATTTTAGCTCGTAAGTAACGCCTTTTTTATCTATAAAATCAGGAATATCAACTCCAAGTCTATAATAAATGCCGTCATGATCTGTTCCGTAATAATTTAAATGAAGTAGTTCTTTAACTCTTTCTTCTACGAAATAATTATTCAGAAAGTTTAAAGCATGCTTAATTTTACTGTCAGGATATAATTTAGATTTACTAATTTCATGTACTCTATCCATAACATGCTTAACGTATTTCCAGCCTTCCCAGTACTTATTGTAACAGTTAGCTTCAAGTTCTTTGTAGTCGATTTTTTCATTGCAAGTAATCATTCTCAATTTCCTCTTAATAATTTATTATTTTTGCGGACAATAGCAAGTGCTTCTTTTGAATGATTAGCTCAACTCTTGGAGGCGCAAACTAATGCGTATCTTCCTCTCTATCTCAAGAGTTTAGAAGTTTAACTGCTATTGCCCACTATATAGAAAATAGAAATTAATCTATTAATCTATCGAGATTCATTTTCCTTATCCATCCTCGAGAACTCAGTACGATAATC
>OGQO01003514.1_pt1 | contig 10708 bp, 9 predicted proteins | sample 1553241 | NCBI WGS metagenome assembly OGQO01 (sample SAMEA2579933, study PRJEB22360) | human gut metagenome | biome: human gut; feature: human-associated habitat; material: faeces | place: Denmark | collected 2008/2010
CGAATATGTATTTGTGTAAGATTGCGATGGATATTGTGGCAAAGCATGTTGAGCCAGATGAGAATGGTGTGCGGATTGCCGAACTGGATGAAATGTCATACCGCAGACAATTATGGAGTCACAGACCGATTACAGACTTTTGGAGAGTAGGCAAAGGTTATGCAAAGAAGCTGGAAGAACACGGACTTTTTACGATGGGAGATATTGCAAGGTGTTCTATTGGAAAATCAAATGAACTGTATAACGAAGAACTTCTTTATAAGCTGTTTGGAATCAATGCAGAATTGTTGATAGATCATGCCTGGGGATACGAGCCTTGTACTTTGGAGCATGTCAAGGCGTACAAGCCGGAAACTAACAGTGTAAGCTCCGGACAAGTACTTCACTGCCCGTATGATTTTGATAAGGCGAAGCTGGCTGTAAAAGAGATGACCGATCTTATGGTTTTGGATCTAGTTGATAAGGGACTTGTTACCGATCAGGTTGTATTGACTGTAGGTTATGATATAGAAAATCTGACAGACCCAAATAGGAGCGGGAAATATAATGGTGATGTTACGATTGACAGATATGGAAGAAAAGTTCCAAAACATGCTCACGGAACAACGAATCTGAAAAGGCAGACATCGTCAACAATGCTGATTACAGATGCTGTGATGGAGCTGTATGACAGAATTGTGGATAAAAATCTGCTTATCAGAAGAATTAATATTACAGCAAACAGACTTGTAGACGAGAGCATAGCAAAGAAAGAAGAAAAGTATGAGCAGCTTGATCTTTTTACGGATTATAAAGCAAAAGAACAGGAGCGAGCTGAAGAAGAAGCAGTTTTAGAACGTGAAAGACGTATGCAACAGACAATGCTTACAATAAAAAAGAAATTCGGGAAGAATGCCATTTTGAAAGGAATGAACCTTCAGGAGGGAGCAACAGCAAAAGACCGTAATGAGCAAATCGGCGGACATAAAGCATAGAAAGTAAGTATTCAGTGTCAATGGAGGAATATTATGAAGGATCAGTGCAATCATAAATACGATGATATTATCAATCTGCCGCATCCAACTTCAAAGAAGCACCCTCGTATGTCACTTTATGCCAGGGCAGCACAGTTTTCGCCTTTTGCGGCACTTACCGGACACGAAACAGCTATTAAAGAAACTGTAAGACAAACAGATGCAAAACAGGTGTTGAGTGAAGAAGTTATAGCAGAATTAAATAAAAAGTTATATCTGATCGCTGAAACGATCGGTACACAACAAATGGTTGAGATCACGTATTTTGTACCAGATGCTAAGAAAGATGGGGGAGCATATATTACCTGTTCTGGTTGTGTAAAGAAAATTGATAAATATAAACACACAGTTGTTATGACAGATCAGACGATCATCCCTATTGAACAGATAAGTAATATAGAGGGAGAAATGTTTGAAGAATAGTAATGGTGCCTGATTCGATCAAAAAATCAGGCACCATTACTGTTTCATAAAAATCTACATACTCTGATGGAATGTACGACGAATCACTTCTTCCTGCTGTTCGCGTGATAATCGATTAAAGTTCACGGCATATCCAGAAACACGGATCGTAAGTGTTGGATATTTTTCTGGATGTTCCATAGCATCGATCAAAGTTTCTCTATGCATAACATTTACATTCAAATGATGTGCACCTTGAACAAAGTATCCGTCTAAGATTGTTGTAAGGTTTTGTACTCGTTGTTCCTGATCTTTTCCAAGAGCATCTGGTACGATGGAAAAGGTATTGGATACACCATCCTGACATACATCGCGATATGGAATTTTAGCGACAGAGTTTAAGGATGCAAGAGCACCATTTTCGTCTCGTCCATGCATTGGGTTTGCACCTGGAGCTAAAGGTTCTCCGAGTTTTCTTCCATCTGGTGTGGATCCGGTTTTCTTACCATACATAACATTGGATGTGATCGTTAAAGCAGATAAAGTATGGATCGCATTTCTATAAATTGGATGTTTCTTTAGTTCGTCAGAGAAGAATGTTACTGTGTTAACTGCAAGATCATCTGCGCGGTCGTCATCATTTCCATACTTAGGGAAATCCCCAATGGTTTCAAAGTCAATTGCTACACCATTTTCATTGCGGATTGGTTTTACAGTTGCATATTTGATCGCTGATAGAGAGTCTGCGGCAATAGACAGACCAGCAATTCCATAAGCTGCGATTCGCTCTAAGTTTGTATCATGAAGAGCAAACTGGCTGGCTTCATATGCGTATTTATCATGCATAAAATGAATGATATTTACTGTATCAACATATAATTCAGCAACATAAGTCATAACTTTCTTATAGTTTTCCCATACTTTGTCAAAATCAAGAACGTCATCTGTGATCGGTTCGATTCCAGGAACAACCTGGATTCCTTTTTTCTCGTCAATTCCTCCATTGATCGCATAAAGCAGTGATTTTGCCAGATTGCAGCGGGCTCCAAACAGCTGTGTCTGTTTTCCAACCTTCATTGCAGATACACAACAAGCGATCGCATAATCATCCCCATAGACTGGGCGCATAACATCATCATTTTCATATTGGATAGAATCCGTATCAATAGAAACTTTAGAGCAAAAATGTTTAAAGTTGTCTGGCAGTTTTTCAGACCATAAAACAGTTAAGTTAGGCTCTGGAGCAGTTCCAATGTTATATAAAGTATGAAGATAACGGAAAGAGTTCTTAGTAACCAGAGGTTTTCCATTAATACCAACTCCACCGATAGACTCCGTGATCCACGTAGGATCTCCCCCAAATAATTCGTCATATTCAGGAGTTCTTAAATGTCTTGTCAGCCGAAGTTTGATGATAAATTGATCGATCAATTCCTGAGCTTCTGTTTCTGTGATCACTCCATTTTTAAGATCTCGTTCAATATAAATATCAAGGAATGTAGAAGTACGTCCAAGGGAAGTTGCAGCTCCATTATTTTCTTTTGTTCCTGCAAGATATCCCATATAAACCGCCTGAACAGCTTCTTTCGCATTTTTTGCAGGTTTTGAAATATCAACACCATAAGATGCAGCCATTTCTTTCATTTTAGAAAGGGCACGGATCTGCTCAGAAATTTCTTCACGCAGACGGATGCGGTCTTCTGTCATAGGTCCATCTTCAAAGTCTAGATCTTTTTGTTTTTCTTCGATCAAGTGGTCGATTCCATAAAGAGCAACACGACGGTAGTCTCCAATAATACGTCCACGTCCATAAGCATCAGGAAGTCCTGTTAGAAGTCCAGCAGTTCTTGCAAGACGAGTACGTTTTGGATAGGCATCAAAAACCCCTTCATTGTGTGTTTTTCTGTATTCATTAAAATGGCGGTCGATCTCTTCATTTAGTTTATAACCATATTGTTCCAGTGACTGGTGCGCCATACGTTTACCGCCATATAGATTGACAATACGTTTTAGGGGTGCATCTGTCTGAAGTCCAACGATCACCTCATTTTCTTTATCAATATATCCAGGTGCGAAGTTCGTGATACCAGAAATGATATCTGTCTCAACATCTAAAACGCCTCCTTTTTTCAATTCTTCAGCAAGCAGTTCTTCACATTTATTCCAGACTTTTTTTGTTTTCTGAGATACATCAGCTAAGAAAGAGTCATCTCCTTCATAGAGAGTGTAGTTTTTCTGTATAAAATTTCTTACATTGATTTCTTTTGTCCAGACACCATCGTTGAATCCATTCCATTCGTTTAACATGATTTTTCCTCCATAAAATAAACATGATCAAAATAGGTTTGTTGTAACATCTCTGTTTTCTTTTTATCCATGGCAGGTACACCTTCTAAAGAATAAGGAATATCCATAACTTTATATTTGTTGGTACCAAGTAAATGATAGGGAAGCAGCTCAACTTTCTTTACATTAGGAATCGTTTGAATATAAGCTTTTAACTGATCCATATGATCTTCGCTGTCAGTAATTCCTGGAACAACGACATGGCGAATCCATATCTTAGTCTGATGTTTTTTTAAAGCATTCAAAAATTCTTCAAAACGATCCATTGATCTTCCTGTCATTTTTTCATAATCCGTTTTATGGATGTGTTTCAGATCAAGAAGAACAAGATCTGTATGGTTTAAAATCTCATCATAATCAGAAAGTCCATAACCTGCAGTGTCGATGCAAGTGTGAATGCCTTCATTCTTGCATAGTTTTAAAGTCTCTTTTAAAAAATCAGGTTGTAATAAAGGTTCTCCACCAGAAAAAGTAACACCACCATCTTCTTTAAAATAAGGTTTAAATCGTCGGATCTTTGCAACAAGTTCTTCCGGTGTGTATTCGGTTCCGCCAGATAATTCCCAAGTATCAGGGTTATGGCAGAAACGACATCTTAGAGCACATCCTTGTAAAAAGATAACGGTTCGTATCCCTGGTCCATCAACCAGACCCATCGATTCGATGGAATGGACATGACCAACTGTCATAGTATTCCTCCTTATGGATGATACGTACTTAGAACAAGTACGTAAAAAGTTAACAGGATCAATATCTGAACGATGAAGCGTTGTAAAAATAGAATAAAAAAACGCCGCACGTCCAGACAGATTGCCCAGACGGTCGGCGATTAATGATCATACTTCCATGTGGTTAATTCCACGTGCTCCGTCAGTTATATGATCTTATGGCTATAAGATACTATAGAAAATGAGATTCGTCAACCCCTTAATTTTGTCGAAAAGCTTCACAAATTGTACAAAAAATGATACAATATAGTTATCAAAACAACTTAAAGGAGGATATGCCTATGAAGCTAGAGAAATTGCAGTTCGTTGTAGAAGATGGAGTTGGTATCATCACAATGAACTATATGAAGAATCTTAATGCAATTGATGATCAGATGGCAGACGAGTTGATGTACGTAGTAGATACTTGTGAGAATGACCCGAATGTAAAAGTTGTTGTTTTAAAAGGAATGCCAAAGGCATTTTCAGCAGGAGGAGACATTGGATACTTCTATAACCTGATCCAACAAGGGGGAGAAGTGAATATGGATTCTCTGATCAGTAAAGTTGGCAATGTAACCGATGGTCTGAAGCGTATGAGTAAGCTTGTGATCTCAAGTGTAAGTGGAGCGGCAGCAGGTGCAGGAGTAAGTCTTGCATTTTCAGGGGACTTTGTTGTATGCGCAGACAATGCGAAATTTATTATGGCATTTGTGAATCTTGGACTAGTTCCAGATACCGGTGGAACGTACCTGTTTGTTAAGAGTCTTGGAATTCAGAAGGCAATGGAACTGTGTGTTACAGGAAGACCAATGAAAGCACAGGAAGCAAAAGATGCCGGAATGGTATATGATGTAGTTCCAGCGGAGGAATTAGATGATACCGTTATGAAACTTGCTAAGAAATTTGCTAGTGGACCATTACTTTCTTATAAGAATATCAAGAAACAGATTTATCAGGCAGGGCTTGCTGATTATAAGAAATACCTGGATGAATGTGAGATTCCGACACAGCGTGAATGTGCGGCATCTTCTGATTTTATAGAAGGAGTCAAAGCTTTTATGGAGAAGAGAAAGGCTGAATTCAAAGGAGAATAAAGCCAGGATCAAACCATGAACATAGAAGGGAGGTCACGCCTTTGAAGTCAAAAGTTGTAACAAGAGAGGAAGCGCTCTCAAGAATTCATGATGGACAGACGATCATGTTTGGAGACTGGCATGGAGAATTTGCAGCAGATGAGATCATTGATGGAATGTTAGAAAAAGGAATCAAAGACATTGATGCGATCGCTGTATCTGCTGGAATGGCGGATCAAGGAGTCGGAAAGCTGATCAAAGATCACAGAGTTAAGAGTTTGATCACAACACATATTGGGTTAAACCCGATCGCCAAGGATCAGATGTTTGCAGGAGAACTTGCGATAGAATTTAGTCCGCAAGGAACCTTTGCAGAAAGAATCCGTTGTGGTGGAGCAGGCTTAGGTGGCTGTCTGACACCAACAGGACTTGGTACAGAAGTAGAAGAAGGTAAACAAAAACTAACGATCGATGGCAAAGAATATCTTCTGGAATTACCATTGCGTGCAGATGTTGCTTTGATCAAAGCAACGAAAGCAGATACTACAGGTAATATTTCATTCCGAATGAATTCCAGAGCAACAAACAGTACGATGGCTATGGCTGCTGATACGGTGATCGTTGAAGTCGAAGAAATCGTTGAAGTGGGTGAACTAGGACCAGAAGAGATCGATGTTCCAGCACCTGTGATTGATATGATCTATGAAAGAACCGGTGAGAAACGACCAATGTGTCCAATGTGGCAGCGAGCCAAAGCAAAAGCGGAAGGAGGTCAGTGATATGGCAGGATTGACAGGAAGAAAGCTGATCGCATCACGATGTGCAAAGTTTTTTAAAGATGGAGATTTTGTAAATCTTGGTATCGGAGTTCCGCTGATGTGTGTAAATTATCTCCCAGAAGGTGTGGATCTGTGGCTGGAAGCAGAGATCGGAACCGTCGGAAGTGGACCAACCCCAAGCTGGGATAAAGTAGATATTGATGTTATTGATGCCGGCGGACAGCCTGCATCTGTGATCAAAGGTGGAAGCGTGTATGATCATGAGATGTCTTTTGCATTTATACGTGGCGGACATATTGATGCAGCAGTTCTTGGTACACTTCAGGTAGACCAAGAAGGCAATATCGCTAACTGGACGATTCCAGGGAAGATGGTGCCAGGAATGGGTGGTGCCATGGATCTGTGTGCCGGAGTGAAGAAGATCATCGTAGCAACAGACCATTGTGAAAAGAGTGGAAAGTCTAAGATATTAAAGAAATGTACACTTCCTTTGACGGGAGTTCATTGTGTAACAGATATCGTAACAGAACGCTGCTATTTTGAAGTTACAAAAGATGGTCTCGTGTTAAGGGAACTTGCAGAAGGATATAGTGTAGAAGATATCCTTGCATGCACAGAAGCTGATGTGATCGTACCGGATGAAATTGGTGTTATGAGCTGATAATAGACGCAGGAAAGCATATAGAAAAACAGCACTGTATAGGAATAAAATTCCCAATGCAGTGCTGTTTTTATTAGTTTATTTAATCTTCTTTTGGCAATGCAATATTTAAAATAATTGCAACAAGTGCCGCAGGTACAATACCAGATCCTCCGAAGATCAACTGAATTCCTTCAGGTAGTCCAGAAAGAACTGTGCTGTTTGCACCGATTCCATATCCAAGTCCGAGAGCTACAGATACGACAGTAATATTTCTCATTGTTAGTGGTTCTTTTGTGATCAGCTGAATACCACTGATCACGATAGAAGAGAACATCATAACAGCTGCTCCACCTAATACGCTCTGTGGCATGATAGAGATCAATGCAGCAAGTTTTGGAAATAATCCACACAGGATTAAGAAGATTGCTCCCGTTGCAAGTGCAAAACGGTTTACGATCTTTGTCATAGTAACAAGACCAACATTCTGGCTGAATGATGTATTTGGTAAAACACCAAAGAATGCTGCGATCGTAGATCCGATACCATCACAGACAACACCACCAGAAAGCTCAGAATCTGTAGCTTCACGATCCATACCACCTTCGATAACTCCGGAAATATCTCCGACTGTTTCTACAGCAGTTACGATAAACATGATAAGTACAGGGACGATCGCTCTTGCATCAAAAATGATTTTTACAGGCATAAATTTTGGAATGGCAAACCATCCAGCCTGAGCAACTTTATCCCAGTTTAACACCCATGCTTTTGTATACTCTACACCATCTGCATTGACAGCAGTTGTAGGAAGTACAACACCCATGATTCCTGCGATAATGTATCCTGCGATAATTCCGATCAGTACAGAAGAAGCACTTGTGATACCTTTCGTTCCATGTTTTAATGCAATGATGATCACAAGAACAATTGTTCCAAGTAACAAGTTCTCGATTGAACCGAAATCATTAGCAGAATTTCCTCCACCAAAAGAATTCACACCAACACCGATCAGTGATAATCCGATGGAAAGTACAACCGTACCAGTTACGACAGCTGGGAAAAATCTTCGAAGTGGTTTTAACATAAATCCTAATACAGATTCAAATAACCCACCGATAATGGAAGCACCCATGATCGCACCATATCCAAGGATTCCACCACCCATAACAGATGCAACACTGCTGCAGACACCGATAAATCCTGAACTCGTTCCCATGATGATTGGAACTTTTCCACCGATCGGTCCGATCGCGTACAACTGGATCAGTGTAACAATTCCGGCAATTAACATTGCATTTTGTAAAAGCGCAATCTGAACGTCTGCAAATTCGGTTCCAGAAGCAATACCACAAGCCCCTGTAATGATAAGGACTGGAGTAAGGTTACCTACGAACATAGCGAATACATGCTGCAGACCAAGGAGAATCGCTTTTTGCAGCGGAAGTTTCCCGTAAAAGTCGTATTCCGCACCTTTGTTTTTCTCTTGATTCATTTTTCTTTCGTCTCCTTTTTTTTAATGCATGATGAGCAGTTTTATACTGCTATTTTTCACAGCATACTATTATAAAGGATTTGAATGAAAATGTATAGTTCTTTTTTTTAAGCATGTTTTTTTACATTGCAACCACACCATTTTCATGATAAAATTTACCCGAAAAACTTTCCAAAAGGAGTCAATGTACAGTGATAAGTTTAGGATTAGATTCTGGTTCGTCTATGACAAAAGCCGTTTTGTTAGAAGATACGAAGATAATAGATACAAAGATGATCCCAACATCGATCAGTCCAAGGAAATCTCTAGAAGCTCTTTACAGAGAGATAAAAAAACAACATAAAGAAATAGATGTTATTGTAACAACTGGATATGGAAGGAATCTGTTAGATCAGGCAGATTTCAAGATCACGGAGATTACTTGCCATGCAGCTGGAGCATTTTTTATGAATCCAGATTGTGACACGATCATAGATATCGGTGGGCAGGATAGCAAAGTGATCACCATTGATAATCTTGGATGTGTCACAGATTTTTTAATGAATGATAAATGTGCTGCTGGAACTGGACGTTTCTTTGAGATGACGATGAGACGAGTCGAAAGTGAGATTGAAAGAATTGACACTTTTGTAAAAGATGCCAAACCTGCGAAGATCAACAGTATGTGTGCTGTATTTGCAGAAAGTGAAATCGTTGGATTATTGGCACAGGATATTGCACCTGGTGATATTGTTCTTGGTTGTGTAGAATCTATTTGTCAGCGAACCGCTGCATTTGCACAGAAATTGGCGCCAGCGAATCCAAAAGTATTTTTCTCTGGTGGACTAGCACAATTTGATGTGATCAAACGATCATTAGCCAGTCATTTAGGAGTGAAAGAAGTAGCAACAGATCCGTTATGTCAATACACAGGAGCAATTGGAGCTGCCGTTTTGGGCATCCGCAAAATAAAACGATAATTTTTACTTACAGGAGGATTCAAACAGTGGTTGAATTAAAGAAAGAGTTACCAGAGATTTTTGAGGAATTTGCAGAGCAGAGAAAGAATTCCTTTCTCGCGATCAAGGAGGTTAAAGAAAAAGAGATACCTGTTGTCGGTGTATTTTGTACTTATCTTCCAAGAGAGATTACAAATGCCATGGGTGCAGCAGTTGTCGGATTATGTTCCGTATCAGATGAAACAATCCCAGATGCAGAAAAAGATCTGCCAAGAAACCTATGTCCATTGATCAAATCAAGTTATGGATTTGCCAAAACAGATAAATGTCCATTCTTCTATTTTTCAGATTTGGTTGTAGGAGAAACAACATGCGATGGAAAGAAAAAAATGTACGAAATGCTTGCTGATTTTAAACCAGTTCATGTCGTAGAACTTCCAAACTGTCAGACAGAAGATGGAATCCAGTTATATAAGAAAGAATTACTTCGTTTCAAGAAAGTTCTAGAAGATAAATTTGAGACAACGATCACAGATGAGGCAGTTCTTCATCAGATCAAATTAAGAAATGGAATCAATAAAGCATTAAGACGTCTTCAATATGTAATGGCAAATGATCCTGCACCAGTCAATGGATTAGATGTGATCAATACTGTATATGGAAGTGGTTTTGACATTAACACAGAAGGTCTTGAAGACAGAATCAATGCGGTAACAGATAAAATTGAAAAAGAATATACAGAAGGAAAAAATATAGGGAAAAAACCAAGGATCCTTGTAACCGGATCTCCATCTGGCGGTGCGGCCTTGAAAGTCATTCGTGCAATTGAGGATAATGGTGGAGTTGTCGTATGTTTTGAAAACTGTACTGGAATGAAACCGTTAGCAATGGTAGATGAAGAGAATCCAGATGTATATGATGCACTCGCAAGAAAATATTTAAACATTGGATGTTCTTGTATGTCTCCAAATAAGAATCGTCTGGATCTTTTGGATGAGCTGATCGATGATTTTCAGGTAGATGGTGTCGTAGATCTTGTTCTTCAGGCGTGTCATACATATAATGTGGAAACCGCACTTATCAAGAAATTAGTGAAAGACAAAAAAGGAATCCCGTACACAGTGGTTGAGACAGATTATTCACAGGCAGATATTGAACAGATCAATACGAGAATGGCAGCTTTTATTGAGATGCTTTAAGTACAAAATTTGGTAATCACTGTCCAAAACGTATTACATCTATTATGGAGGTGTTTAACTGTTAAAATAATCTTATAATAAATTATAAATATTATATGGAGAATTTGTTTATG
>OGQO01003523.1_pt1 | contig 10684 bp, 9 predicted proteins | sample 1553241 | NCBI WGS metagenome assembly OGQO01 (sample SAMEA2579933, study PRJEB22360) | human gut metagenome | biome: human gut; feature: human-associated habitat; material: faeces | place: Denmark | collected 2008/2010
TGTCACTGTCGTTTCTATCTAACCATTTGCAAATATAGTAGCTAACGATACCTGCCATAACAGAAACCAAGAAAGAGATTACTATACTCAAGCTAGAACACCCCCTTTCCATTGTCGGATTGGGTGTGACAACAGGTGTCATTATATCATAATTACAAAGAGGATAAAAGCTTCTAATTCCAACATTGCATACTATTATATTACTTAATATTGCTGAGTAACAATTCTTTTTTGTATTTATAATATGTATTCCGGTTAATACCGAGTATCTCTATAACCTCTTTATCCTTCATACTACCATCAAAATCTTTCGCCATCTTTTGAATGCGCTCTTTCATTATCTTCGCCTTCTTTGTCTCAAATGTAGCTCCTTTTTTCTGGCCAATTTGCTTTCTTTGCATCTCTGGCAAAGATTCATTCAAACGCTGTGTAGTTCTAATACCTTCCGAAATTCTTACATGAAGGTCTTGTACCTCTTTTTCCGCCTGCTCAAAGGCAATCCGGATTTTCTCTTTTGTCTCTTCATTCTGAAATTCTGTAATAGCTTCCATAATTGCATCTATCAACTTATCTGTAGATTCTTTGCCGGTACTGGCTATCTTGGTCTTCTTACTCTGCATTTCTTTATAATAAGAAGTATTTATATGAGGTTCCTTTATAAAAATTAAATCAATTCCTTCCTGCAGAAGCTGCATATATAAATCATACCCTTCATCTGCAGAACGACTCATTCTGGACACAGAATCAAAGATAATTGTATCGCCAGTGCAAACAACTGCAAGAAGTTTTTGAAATTGCGGTCGCCCCATTTTTGTACCGGTATACTTTTCACGATAAATTTGCTCAATTTTCTTATCTTTGCAATAATCTTCTATATTCTTTATCTGCCGATCCAGACGTTGATTCTTCGTTGATACTCTGGCATAACCATATATCTTCCCCATTACTATCCTTCCTCTCAAATATAAGTATTTATTTTAACTTTAGTTATTTTTAATACTTATATTTTAACATAATTAAAGGATGTCTACAATTAAATTTAATATTTTTTGTTATATAGTTATTTTCAATACTCAAAATATATGTTATTACACTATTTTAATATCAACGAATTATTTTAAGTGTATCTTTACTAGGTATCTCAAAATGCTTTAGCTTCTCACTATTCTTTAATATCTGATAATATGGCGAAGATGTAAGTGAAAGTAATTTTATAACTGCCATTCCGAAGTATAAACATGCCCCCGTAGAACAAGCAGATTCACTTATGATACCATGTGCAATCTCATTTCTTATGTTTGCTCCAGCTCGTTCATTTAACAGCCCTCTAAATATAAACAAAATATCATTATCATAGCAATCCATCAATTCTGGTAATGATAGAATAGAACTTAACACTTTTTCCATTGATGTACCATCTTTTTCCAATGTTACTGTTATTCCACCAGCCCCCTGTGCAATAGCTCTAAAAAGATTTTCTACCTGGGGTGCAAGAATATGTATTGCTTCATAATAGTCTCCATTAAAAAACATATACACTCCACTTTGAAAAATCCGTTCTCTTCCAGTGGGAATAATAGGATTATCCTTAACCAAAAATTCCACCATAGGTTTATCAATAACAAATCTATCTCTTATTATATTCAAAGCATTTTTTATCCAAACATCACCAATGAATTTTTGTTTTTCCAATTCGTTTTGGTACATATGTAACTCTATAAGTCTCGAATCTTTTTCCGGATTATGAATATCTAATGGTGGCAACGTCAGCACTGTCTGTCCCTGAGCATTTATTAAATTTTTACCAAATAAATGAGGAATCGGCTGATCCTTAAATTCTTTTATCACACGATTTTTTATATCTTCTTGCTTTTCAAACCCAAACATTTGTATCAACCGAACTACACATTCTTCAAAGGATAATCCTTCTATATTAGCCTTAATATTATCAACAACACCTTTTATGTCTAATTTAATAGAGATTGGCATCATTGTTTTAGGTATTTCTTTTTGTATTTCAATAAGCCTTTTTTGAGCTGCTGATGCTTTTTCTGGTTTTCCATTATTACGATATAGAATTATACCTTTTTGATAAAAATTAACTGCCCTCCATGCTCCTTGTATATCCTTCTGAAACGTTTTTTCTGCAAAATCTAAATAATAATCTGCTAATGAAATATTATTTTGCCTCTCTTCTTTTTTTCTTTTCAGCTTAGATAAACATTTCGCTCTTAATTTATATGCTTGTTCTACCTTTGCAACATTAGCGCTATTATAAGCAATCAACTCATCTAATGCATTTAAAATTATAGATACATTAAAATTCTTTTGCTCAAAAAATAGTTCCATTACTCTCAACGCAAAACCAGATTCATCTCTGGATGCCTTAGTGAATATAAAATCATTAAACCAACCTTGTATTTCGTTATATATTGCAGTTTGTTTTGTTTGTACCGAAATGCATACTGCTCTGCGGATCATATCAATTGTCCCAATATTATCCTCATCCTTATACCAAAGAATAAATAATTTCCAATATGCATCTGCAGCAATTTTAGCAACATTAAAATCTTTTTTATTAATCCACAATATATCCGCAATCAATGCACGTAAAATCAACGGGATTTTATCTAATTTTAAATTAGACAATAGCAAATAATCATCTTCCGATATATCCTCTATTGAGAAAAATCGACTACCATCTGCCATTACAAACATAGGGTGAAACTCTATTCCATTGTTATAGATTCTAGTCTCTAATGAAGATATATTTTTCAATAACTCAAAGATATACTTCTCTTCTTCAGTTAATTCTTTTTTATCACTTTCAATAAATAAATCAGATGACAGAGAATATTTTTCATTTATAATAATTCGATTTAACAACTCGTATATGCTCATCGTCTCAACTCCTAAACACCAAATTTCCTTATGCTATTATATCGTTATTTACTTTCTTTTCCACCTGCACCTTGCCAAAATGAAAAAAACCCCTGGTTTCATATTTCTGGGGCTTTTTTCGTTACTATTAACACATTCCTTCGTTTACCTATAGGTCTTATATTATATGTGTTTTTCTTCTTCAATATACCATTTTTATCGTCTTTTTTCTGCTTTAATCAACTTTTGATATAATTTCATAAGCTCTGCTACGCAATCTTCTTCACTCATTTTTGTAGTAAAACCATATGCAGCCATAACAACTTTATTGTTTTCTGTGTGAGCTTTAAGAAGTTCTGGTGGCATTGTTAACGGGTCATATAAATCTGCCAAACTACTATCCGGATATAATTCTCTAGCATCAAGAATTTTCCTCGCAGTTTGCTCAATCTTTTCTCTTTGCTGATCTGTAGAAGTCGGCCAAGGGAAATTATTATATACTATCGTATTTGAATAACTATAATCACTTTTTAATCTTCCACCAACTGCTCTCATCCACGCCATATGTACATTAGAATTTAACACTCCAAAATGATATAATGAGGCATTAGGCATCATAAAAAGTTTGTCACCAGATATAACATCAGAAGACACATAATCCATTGGTATATAACGTCGCCTTTCAGAAGATACTTTAGGAATTGCAACATAATCTGTAGAAGAATCATGTATCTCATCAAATAACATTGGTGTATTTGCTTTAATACGAGTAGCAGCTTTTTTGCTATTTAATCGAAAATCCCGAACCTTTTGTACTCTCTGTAATATTTGAGGACATTTTTTTAATATTGTAGGATTTGCACCTACAAGCCATATACAATAACGAGGGTGCCTAACAATAAAGTCTTTTCCCATCATATATGGCCGAATAAAAGGTGCCGCTTGTGGCTCTTTTTGCAACAATTCATCTTTCTCTTCGTTTGTCAATATAAAATTACCATTATCTGTCGGTTGACTCCCTCGATGAATTGGCGGAACATCACTTATAGGCCTACTTTGCCTATTAATAAATACTGTTGGTCCAGCAAGAAGATAAGGATTTATATTGTCCGTTAACTGTCTACTATCAGAAGTGTACAGTACCTTAGCTGATGAATTTAATGCACAGCTAAAACCAATAATTACACAATGTACATGTGCTTTTAAATTTGCCTCACTATCCCAACGAAATGTACGATATGCAAAATCTATATGTATATTAAAAAATTTATACATAGGTTGCCACACAGCAGAAACTTGTTCTCCTTGAGTAATAGAATTAGTCGAAACAAAAGCCGTTTTAATTAACGAGTTTGCCATAAATTTAGATGCTTTAAAATACCATCCAGCTACATAGTCAATATTTTTTCCGACCTTTACTCCTCGACTGTCGCCGAGCACAGGCTCGATACGCTCTTCTGGGAATGTACGTTGCGCTGCAACCTCTCGTGCCGCCATTGCGGCAGCGACTGCCGGGTGGACCCCGGCGTGGCGGACATGCCGCTGGCTGATTTTCTGAAGGTGCTCGACGAGGAGGTGACGCCCCACGTCGATCCCGCCGACGTGCTGGTCATCTTCTCGGGCGGCGAGGTGCTCGTCCGCGCGGACCTGGAGGAGGCGGGCGCCGAGGTCACGCGCCGCGGCTACCCGTGGGGCATGGTGACCAACGGCATGGCCCTGACCCCGGAACGTTTCGGCCGTCTGCTCGACGCGGGGCTGAAATCGGTTTCGGTGAGCCTCGACGGTTTCGAGCGCGAACACAACTATATCCGCGGCAATCCCCGCAGTTACGACCGCGCGCTGGAGGCCGTGCGGATGATCGTGCGTGAACCCTCGCTGTCGTACGACGTGGTCACCTGCGTCACGGGGGCGATGGTCCCGCAGCTGGAGGCCTTCCGCGACATGCTCCTTTCGGAGGGGGTGCGCCACTGGCGGCTCTTCTCGATTTTCCCGATGGGGCGTGCCAAGAACGACCCGACGCTGCGGATGACCGACGCCCAGTTCCGGGAGATGCTGGAGTTCATCCGCCGCACGCGGCAGGAGGGCCGGATCGAGGTCAGCTATGCCTGCGAAGGCTTCCTGGGCGGTTACGAGGCCGAGGTCCGCGACCATTTCTACCAATGCGCCGCGGGTGTTTCGGTGGCTTCGATCCGTGTCGACGGGGCCATTTCGGGGTGCACGTCGATCCGCGCCAACTACCATCAGGGAAACATCTACCGGGATCGGTTCTGGGACGTGTGGCAGAACCGCTTCGAGCCGTTCCGCGACCGCGAATGGGCGCGCAGGGGCGAATGCGCCGATTGCTCGATGTTCCGATACTGCCAGGGCGGCGGCATGCACCTGCGGGGCGACGACGGCGAATTGCTCTACTGCCACTACCGCCGGCTGTGACCGTTCAGAGATGGTTCAGATAGCCCCGCCGGACCAGGTCTTCGTCGTTTTCGCACGGATAGGCCTGCCCGTCGGCCATTACGTACAGCCGGTCGGCAATGCCGGTCACGTGGCGGTACATGTGGTCGGTGAGCAAAATCCCTTTCGTGGCCTTTTCCTGCCGGATGAGTGTTTGGAGCGTTGCAACGTGCAGGGGTGCAATCTGCGAGAACGGCTCGTCGAGCAGGATGAACCGGGCCGGGCTGCGCAGGATGATGAAACATTCCAGAATCCGCTGTTCCCCGCCCGACAGCTCCCCGATGCGGGTTTCGCGCAGGGGAATGAACTCCGGAAACCACCGTTCCAGGTCTTCCCTTTGCAGCCCGAAATCGCCGAGCGCGCGTTCCAGCCGCAACCATCCGGGAATGAACGGATGCTGCGGAAGGTAGCGAATCTCCTTTTCGGTAAACCGTCTGTGCCATTTCCCGTCGATGCGCATCGAGCAGAATCCCGCTTTCAGCGACCCCGACAGAATCTTCATCAGACAGCTTTTTCCGCATCCGTTGCGCCCGAGCACAGCCGTCACGCCGCCTGTTTCGACGAGCAGGTAAACACCCGAGAGAATGCGCCGTTCGCCGAACGCCAGCTCTGCGGAGTCGATTTCGAGAATATGTTTTTCAGCGGGCGGCATGCAGCAGGGCGGCGGAATAGTTCAGCAAAAGACAGCATAACCCGAAATCCACCGCGCAGCTTACGCCCAGCAGTGTTCGGCGGCGGATGCCGAGGTTGCGGTAATAGTAGAATTCATCGGAATAGCGCGGGATGATCCACACGTAGAGGAAAAGCGAGTAAATCAAGGCCTTTCCCAACAGCAGGGCCGGGACGATCGGCGTTCCGTGGACCTTGGCGACCCATGCCAGGGCGAGGCTCGCCGCTCCGCAGAAGAGGAGCATCGCCGAGCGGTAGAAGCGGAGTATGAGCAGCAGTTTGGCGGTCATTGTCTGTAAACATGAAAAAACGGGCGGCCGCAAAACTGGATTGCATCCGGGGCGGTTGCGCCTCCTGGCCCGTGAAAGCGTCGTTGCGGCATCAATATACGAAAAAAATCGGTCTCTTGTTCCGGAAGCCGGGATTTTCCTCCTCCTCCTCCTCCTCCTCCTCCGCCGCCGCCGGGGCGGACCGGGCGCTGCGAGGCTTGCTGCGAGGCGGCCGCGATCGTCCGCTGCGGGGCTTTTGAGTCCGGTCCGTTATTTTTGAAGAATGTTTTTTCGGAAATAATTTTGTCTTTTCGGATTTTAAACTTATCTTTGTGCGCTCTTAAAACGATAAGGGCACTTGTTCGGGGTGTAGCGCAGTCCGGTTAGCGCGCCAGCTTCGGGAGTTGGAGGTCGCTGGTTCGAATCCAGTCTCCCCGACAAAAATCAAAACCTTTGCCTTAAAAGGCAAAGGTTTTTTACTATGGGCATACGACGGCTATTCATCGCCGAAAGTAAGGGTACAAGAAAAAAGGATTCCGCTTTATCAAGCGGGGTCCTTGATTTTTGTACACCCAATAAGAGACTCGTCCGGAAGCGAAGCAGAGCGACGCAATCCAGTTTTCCCGACCGAGAGAAGGGATACGAAAACATTCCTTTTTTCATTTCCGGACAGCGACATGTCACACGGCAAACGAACAGCGATAAAAAACTGCCTGCGGAACAGCTTTTGTTTGTGTATTTCCCATCAAGGAGCTATTTGACAAGTCGCGAAGCAACGCAATCCAGATTCTTATTTTTATTTTCCAACGGCAATTCGTTTATACAAAGGCGGATGAAGATAAAAAGTCATTCGCGAACGACTTTTCTTCGTTTCGTCCAAGGGTTGCTGCTATCGGGAAAGTGGAGAAAAGCGACGCAATCCGAGGCTTCGAAAAATCAGAGTAATCTTTCCTTTACGGGAATTTTTATCGTCGTAAACTGCCGTTGTAGTCGGCGAAAGGCCACACGGACACAAAGAGTTTCATCAGGGAGTTCTCAATTTCAGGTCTGCCCCTCTTCTTCCGAAAACCGCCATATCATCCGGCTTTTCGGCAAAACCGGGACTGTAGCTTACAGGCAAGGTTTTTCACAGCCACCCACCGAACGCAGCGGCTGCCCGACTGCGCATCGACCGTCTATCGGAACCGGCGGAGCATCTTCCCGAAATCCAGTAATGCACGGGGCACAAAATTTGCGGATTACCCAAACACATTCTATGATTTACCGATATGAAACTGATAAAAACCATCGAAGAACGATGGAGCCCCCGCTCATACGACTCCCGTCCCGTCAATGAAGAACAACTGGCATTGCTGTTCGAAGCGGCACGCTGGGCTCCTTCCTGCAACAATGCCCAGGAGTGGGCATATTACTATACGACTCGCGAATATCCGGAAGCTCATGCCCGGCTCGCGGAGTGCCTCACCGGAGGCAATCGAGCCTGGGCGCCCGATGCTCCGGTGTTGCTGGTTTCCTGCGGATACAAGAATTTCCCGGGGACGGATGTCTATAACCGGCACTGGATGCACGATGTGGGCGCCGCGAACATCTCGATCGCCCTGCAAGCCGCCTCGATGGGAATGCAACTGCATCAGATGGCCGGCTTCGACGTGGAAGCCTGCGCCCGGCTGCTGGGCCTCGACACGGAAAAGATCGAACCTGTAACGATGATGACGCTCGGCTACCCCGGCCCGGCCGACCGGCTGGGGCGGAGCCGTTCCGCACCCGGGAAACGCTGCCCCGGGAACGCAAGGAAGTGAAGAGCTTCGTACATAAGCTCGAATAAGACCGGAACATCCGAACCGGAAAAAACCGTCCGCCTCACCGGACATAACGCAAAGAGAGGCTGTTTAACAAGTCCGATTTTAATGCTCCGTCGGAATGATCCTGACAGGGACGATTTTCAATTTCAGGGACCTGTTAGACAGTCTCTCTCCTATTGTGTTTCCGACTATTGCAATCGCTTGTAGTGACAGTACATCAGATGCTCCTGGTCGTCGTGCAGGTGCATACCGCCGCCCAGACAGAAACGCCACATCTTGCAATCGGCGCACTCCCCTTTGCGGGCCCATTCGCGGTCGCGGAACTTGTCGAAGCGATTCTGCCACACGTCCCAGAAACTGTCCCGGTAAATATTCCCCTGATGGAAATTGGCCCGGATGGAGGTACAGCCCGAAATCGCCCCGTCCACCCGGATCGAGGCAGCCGAAACCCCGGCGGCGCACTGGTAGAAATCGTCCCGCACCTCGCCTTCGTAACCGCCCAGAAAGCCTTCGCAGGCGTAACTCAAGTCGATGCGTCCCTCCTTACGGGTACGCTTTATGAACTCCAGCACCTCGCGGAACTGTGCGTCGGTAACCGCGAGCGTCGGATCGTCCTTGGCCCGGCCGACAGGGAAGATCGAGAAGATGCGCCAATATTTCACTCCTTCGGCGATCAACAGCTCCTTGAACTCTTCGAGTCGAGCGACCATCGGCGAAGTGACGCATGTAATCACGTCGTAGGTGAGCCGGGGCTCCCTCACGATCAACCGGATCGCGTCGAGCGCCTTTTCGAAACTGCGGGGATTGCGCCGGATGTAGTTATGAGCATCCTCAAAGCCGTCGAAACTGATCGAAATGGATCTCAACCCCGCATCCATCAGACTTCGCAAGCGGTCGGCGTCGAGCGCCAGACCGTTGGTCACCATCCCCCAGGCATAGCCCCGGCGGGTAACCTCCCGGCCGGCTTCCTCCAGATCGCTGCGCACGAGCACCTCTCCGCCGGAAAAGATCAACAGAACATCTTCCGGGCGGTTGTGGGGCGTAACCTCCTCATCGAGCACCTTCAGGAAATCCGCCAACGGCATATCCGGCACGCCGGGATCGACCCGACAGTCGCTGCCGCAGTGACGGCAAGCCAAATTACAACGTAACGTACACTCCCAAAAGAGCGTACGCAACTTGTGTTCGGCGATCTTCTCCGCATAAAGATCGGAAAAAAGGCGCAGCCCGATACGCTTGCGCAACCCGAGCTTTCGTCCCGTCATCGGCGATTATTCGTTTTTGGAAGCCGGAGCCTCTTTCTCACGGGCCCGTTGTGCCTTTTTAACCTCCTTGCGGGCTGTCTTCTCACGGATGGCCTGCTGACGTTCGACCTCCTCGACAGGTACCGGAGGACGCACGCCGTACATCAGGCGGATCTGTCTTTCGACCCGGGCCGAATCCGGAGCCTGGTCCTGCGGCCCTCCCTGAGGAGCGTTCTTCACTGTCGAACAAGCCGTTGCAAAACCCAGCATCGTCAATAGCGCCCATTTTACTTTCTTGCCCATAGCTTTCAAACTTTTTACAGATAATACGGATGAACAAATATAACTATTTTTTCGAGGAACAAAAAACGTGCAAAAATAATTGCGAAAAAATTTTGAGAATCAACACTTTTTACCTTTCTTTGCTGATACATTTTTAATCAATATTCATTTATGACAGGTCAAGTTAAATGGTTCGATAGCAAGAAAGGCTACGGATTCATTACCCGCGAAGACGGCAAAGAGGTCTTCGTACATTTTTCAGGCATCGTATCCGATTCTTTCAAAACGCTGAACGAAGGACAGAAAGTCGCTTTCGAACTTGGAAACGGAGCTAAAGGCGAACAAGCTATAAACGTCACCGTAATCGAGTAATCCATTTCATTACTCCCCAAAACGTATGGAGGCTCCCCCGGGAAGCCTCCATATTTTTTCCGGTACGAACGAAATAATTGTATTTTCGGCACGTTAATTTCATGCTGTCAATGAGCTATAAAATCAGATACGATATGACCAAACGAAACGAAGCGATCGCCATTCTCACGGGCGGCGGCCCGGCACCGGGCATGAATACGGTAGTGGGCAGCGTGGCAAAAACCTTCCTGCAGAAGGGATACAGCGTCATCGGACTCCACAAAGGTTTCACGGGGCTCTTCCGCGAAGCGCCCGCCACGGAGAACATCACCTTCCTCAAAGCGGACGAAATTTTCAACCTCGCGGGTTCGTTCCTGCGCATGAGCCGCTTCAAACCTTCGGACGAAGATTTCGAGAAGCGTTTCAACTGGCAGTTCTTCACCGAGAACAACATCAAGCTGCTGGTGACCATCGGCGGCGACGACACGGCATCGACGGCCAACCGCGTGGCCAAATTTCTGGAAGAAAAGCGTCATCCGATCGCTAACATACACGTCCCGAAAACCATCGACAACGACCTTCCGCTGCCCGACTGTGCACCGACCTTCGGCTACGAATCGGCCAAAGACAAGGGAGCGGTGATCGCCCGGGCCGTCTATGTCGATGCCCGCACCAGCGGCAACTGGTTCGTCATGTCGGCGATGGGCCGCAGCGCCGGACACCTGGCCTTCGGTATCGG
>OGQO01003527.1_pt1 | contig 10671 bp, 9 predicted proteins | sample 1553241 | NCBI WGS metagenome assembly OGQO01 (sample SAMEA2579933, study PRJEB22360) | human gut metagenome | biome: human gut; feature: human-associated habitat; material: faeces | place: Denmark | collected 2008/2010
GACGACGAAGAAGAGGAAGAAGAAGTAAAGCCTAAGGCAAGAAAGTCCGCTAAAATCGCTTCAAAAAAATCTAAAAAATCTGTAAAGAAATCGGATGATGACGATGAAAATGCTGATTACTCCGACTATTCTGTCATTAACATAAACGAAGAACTTCTAAAAGACAGATTTGATGATATTTTTGACAAATTTCACTGCTGCCACTGCAACGGCTGTCGCTCAACGGTTATGGCACTCACACTCAATTCACTTGAAACAAAATACATAGCTGTAAAAACCGATGATGTAAAACAGGTAATTGCAAATTCTGATGATTCGCAGATAAGGGCAGCAATAATTCAGTCCGTTTTAAAACTTATGATAAATCCTATACATTAAAGCTTGAATTTTTTCATATCATAACGATGTATATTATAAGAAGATAAAAACAGGTGATTTTTCGGAGGGATGAACAAATGAATATTTCTAATGTAAACAGTCTGAATGACCTTAGTGCAGTAAAAAACGTTTCCCAGACCGTTAAAGCTGCAACGGCTGAAAAGGAAATTTCCGAAAAGGTATCAAGGGAAGACACTTTTGTAAAATCCACAGGCGAAGAAGAAAAGGACAAAACCGGAATATATTCAAGAGAATCGCTCCTTGAACAGCTCAGAAATTCTGAAGAACAGCGTATCAAGGCTTTTCAAGATACTATCAGAAGTATGATGGCAAAACAGGGCGAAACAGTCAATATTACATTCCGTGGAATGGATCTTCATGTTACGGAAGAACAACGCCAGGAAGCAGAAAAGTCAATATCTGATGGCGGTGAATATTCCGTTTCATCTGTTTCAGACCGTATTCTTAATATGGCAAAGGCACTCGCAGGAGATGATACTTCAAAGTTCTCACTGCTTAAAGATGCCGTTATCAAAGGGTTTAACAGTGCGGCAGATATGTTTGGCAAAAAATTTGAAGATATGCCTGAAATAACACAGAATACATACAAGGAAACCATGAAAAAATTCGATGAATGGGAAGCATCATTCAAAACAGATTCTGCTGATAACAGCGAAGTTAAAACTGACGAAAAGACTGAAACAGAAAAATCCGCATAATTAATAATATAATTAAAAGGGACTTGTTACAGTCCCTTTTAATTTTCACATATAATAAGGAGACGATTATATAAATGAAAAAAATATTCGCTGCGATTTCAGCATGCATATTAACAGCTATTACTGTTTTTCCGAATATGACATTTGCAGCTGACACCCGGAACACATCTATTGCCGGTGATGTAAATGCAGATGGGTTGTTTTCTGCTGATGATGTTGTAATGATGCAGAAATGGCTTACAGGGTCAGATGAAGAACTTTCTGACGGATTTTGTGGGTTGGAAACTATTTGTTACCAATAAATTGATAAAGTTAGAAAAACTTCCAGCAGAAGCACATCCTTTCATGGGTATACAAAGATTTGAAAGCGTAAATGAATATATGCTACTTTGCGCTCTGCTGATTTATCTTGATGAAAAAATGGATGGAACGCATTTTCTTCTTTCCGAGCTTATAGAAAATATAGAGAAGATAATAGCTGGTTATGCCGATATTGATCTAACAAGATTTACTGACAGAAGATCACTTATAAAGGTTCTTAAATTTGCCGTGGAGATGTCAATGCTCAAAATATCTGACGGATCTATCGAAGCGGCAGAGCAGGATCAAAGCAAAGAGGTACTTTATGAGAATACGGGACTTTCAAAGTTCTTTTCGGTAAATCATGACAGCTCAATAAGTGAATATACAGACTATCATGATTTTGAGAACAGAAGCTCTCTTTATACCGATGATGAGACAGACATGGTAAGAACAAACAGAGTGTACAGAAGGCTTCTTTTGCAGCCTTCGATGTATTGGGACAGCGATGATGATATGGATAGTATTTATCTGATAAATCAAAGACAATACATATACAAACATCTTGACAAATACGTGGGCGGAAGACTAGATATACATACTGGTGCGGCTTTTTATATGATAAGCGAAGATAATGTTTTTGGAAAGATACACCCATCGGAAAAATCTATTTCTGGATTTATCGCACTTATGTGCGGCAAAATAAGAGAAGATATAGCAACGATAAACAATTCAAAAATATTTTTGACAGAAACAGAGTTTGAACTCACTATACTAAAATATAAGGAGTTATTTTTTAAAGGTCTTAGCAAGGAACTCAGAGATATGTCAAATGAAAAGTTTACTTTTCTTGTGAAAAAATATATGTTTGAGTGGCAGCTTGCGGAAGAAAGCGAGGACGGATACTATCTTTGTGATGGAATCTACAAAACGGCAGGACGATATCCTAAGGATTTCAAGGAGGAATAAAAATGGAACGCTGGCAAATGAATAGGCTTGGATTTGTAAACTTTTGGGTATATGATATAGAGGAGTTTCCGATTTACGGTGGAAGACTTTTGCTCAGAGGTGCAAATGGTTCGGGAAAATCCATAACTACACAAAGTTTTATTCCATATATTCTTGACGGAAACAGACTGCCTTCGAGACTTGATCCATTCGGAGGCAAAGAACGAAAAATGGACTATTATTTGATAGGCAATGCAGATAGCGAAAAAAAAGAAAGTACAGGGTATATATGGTTGGAGTTTGCAAAGCCCGAAAGCGGACAGTATAAGACTATCGGCATAGGTATGCGGGCAAAAAAAGGCGGAGATTTCAAGGCTTGGGGATTCTGTCTTAAAGATGGCAGTAGGATAGGCGACGGTTTTGAGCTTTACAGTAATGTAGGCAGTCAGTTTATACCACACGATCACAAAACCCTTAAAAAACTTCTTGGAGATGACAATATATTTATTGAAAAAGTCGTTGAGGGAAAGTATGCAGAATATAAGCTGATGGTCGCAAGTGAGATCTTCGGTATAACAAGAAACAGCATCGAGGATTTTGACAGACTAACAAAAGTGCTGATACAAACAAGATCATCAAAGCTTTCTTCAAAGGAAAACCTGAAGCCCGAACAGCTTTATGTTATTCTTAATGATTCGCTTCAAACACTGACAGATGAAGATCTCAGGCCCATGACAGAAGCAATGACAAAGATCGAAGATATGCAGTTTAAGATTGAAGCTGCAAATAAAGCTAGGTGTGAAGTTAAATACATAGCTGATGAGTATGATAGATACAATAGATATATGCTTTGGATAAAGTCAAAAAAATACCTTGATATAGCAACAGATGTAAATGAAAAGCAAAAGGATTATGATAGCCAAAAGAGCAGCATAGAAAGTTCTGAAAGAAAAATAAAGGAAACAGAATCTTTGCTTGAAAAAGAACAGATCAGACTATCTGATTTTGAAAGGGAAAAAGAATTGCTAGATATTAGCAGCATAGAAAAACAGAGCCAAAAACGAAAAGACAGCAGGGACAAGCTTAAAAAAAGCAAAGATGAGTATTCGGCAAAGGAGGAACGGCTGGAAGGAAAACATAAACAGATAAGGTCAAAATACCATGAACAGAGTGACAGCAAAACTGAAATAGAAGGTATAAAATACGACATGGATAAACAACTGAAATCTCTTGACGGTTACAGCGATTCGGGATTTCCGTTTTATAAATACTTTTCTTACGAATTAAAAAATGGTAATGTACTTGATGCTGACAGATACCGAAATGAGTGCAGAGGGTTTTCATCAGAGCTTGAGTCGGTGATAAAAAAATTTGATGAACAAGATTATGAACGTGAAAAATATGAAGAGGCTCAAAAGGAACTTTCCGAAGCCGCATCTGTTCGTACCGATAAGAAAGTGGAGAAAGATCAAGCAGAAGAACAATTGAACGAGCAAAAGGACGTCGTGATTGAAGCAATATATAAGGCAGCAAAAGACAATAAAGAGTTTATGATAGATGAACCTTTCAGAAATAAGCTGTCCGATATTTTAGAATTTATAGAAAAACGTGGAAACAGTGAATATAGTGACGCTATGTTTTCGCATTATGAGTATCTCAAAAAAAATCTGAATGATCGTCTTATCAAGGCAAAAGAAGAGTGCAGATGTAAAAAATCTGTGATGGAAGACAAAGAGAAAAAACTGAATGATCTATTGTCAGCAAAGGAACATGAACCAACGAAAAGTGAATTTCGAGCATATGCACGAAAAGCATTGAGCGAGCACGGCATCAGATACAAAGCTCTGTATGAATGTATAGATTTCAAGCCTGATGTCCCAGATGCAATGAAAACAAGGTTAGAAGCAGCCTTAACAGATACAGGATTGCTTGATACACTTGTGATTGCGCATAAGGACATAGCTTTCGTTAAAGAGATAATAAAGGAATATGATGAAAGTTGGTTTGCTATCGAAGAAACAACCACGTCATTTGTGTCGCCTTATTTTGAAATATCCGAAGGCTGCGAATTTGCAGATGAGGTCATGTCAGTACTTTCGAAAATCCACAGTATATTAAGTGTTACCGCTGACGGATACTATGAATATGGTATGACGGCAGGCTATGCAAATGAAGAGCAGGTAAGTTTTATCGGTGCGGAAAACAGAAGACTTTTCCGTGAACGGCAGATTGCTGAGCTAAGAACAGAGTCAGAGCTTGCAAAGGCGGCTTATGATAGTGCAGAAAGTGCAAAAAACGATATAAATGATCGTATCGGCATATTAGAATCAGAATATGCTGTGCGTCCTTCTTTGGATAACATAAATGCTGCATTGGAACATTTAAATACCGCATGTTTGGAATTTGATGTAGCGGATAAAGGATATAAAACTGCGGAAGAAAAAGAAAACAGAGTGAAAAAGGCTTGGACTAAGGCTTCGCAAGAAGTCAGCGAAATCTGTAGCAAATATTCTCAATACGAGAAAAAGAAGCAGATCTTTGTTGATGCGCAGGCAGAGCTTCGTGATTTTGAAGATATAGTATGCAGTATTATCGATCAAAATAATAAACTTGGCGATAAGAAAATTCAGTTGGCTTGGATAAATGAATCTATTGTCCAGTTAAATAATGATATTAATGAAATAACTCAGGATTTAAAGCGGATCAAAGACGATATACATGAAAATGAAGAGATAATACGCTTATGCACTGAAAAATTGGAAAGCCCAGAGAATATTGATATTGCTAAACGATCTGACGAACTTGATGAGCTTATAGATAATTCGACAAAAAAGATATCTGATCATAATAAAGAATTAGTAAAAGAAAAAATCAATATTACACATGAAAAAGAATATCTAAAAAAAACAACTGGTGAACTGAACAATTTGATCGAACAAGAAAACAAGCTGTTTGAAATATTCAAGGAAGAACTCAATCTCGGATTTGTTATCAAAGCGGACGGACCTATTGTCAAGCAGCATGCAGAAAAAGCAAAATCAGAAGTCGCTCAAGGTGATGACAAAATGGAACTATCGGTTATACAGGCAAGACTTCTTGATGTATTCCAGAAGCACAGTACTGATGCGACTGCAGAATACAGGCTGATATCTGAAACAATGTTTGAAAATTCGGATATTGAAACTATAAGAGCAAGAAACAAGATAACTCTGCTATGGAAAGGAAGCAGGGTAGCTCCAAGTGAATTTACTGCAATGATAAAAACAGCCATAGAAGATGATGAACTGCTTATGAAGCGGGACGAGCAGGAAATGTTCACGGGTATACTTCTCAATATACTCAGTAAAAAGCTCTGCGTTAAGGTAGATGACAGCAAACGCTGGGTAGAATCAATGTCAAAGCTGATGAAAAGCATTGAGACTTCGCAGGGACAAGCATTTTCGCTTAGCTGGAATGCCAAAAAGAATCTTGGCAAAAACGAACTACCATATGATCAGCTTAATAAGTTGCTGCGAATGAATAAAGAAATGATAAGATCTGATGATATCGAAAAGCTAACAGAGCATTTCAGGAGCAAAATCGAACATGAAAAAAGAGTTGTTGAAGAAAAAGGTGAAGAAATAAGTTATTCAGAACTTATCAGAACAGTGCTCGATTACAGAAGCTGGTTTGAATTTAAACTAAAGTTCAGAGAATCCGGAAGCGACAATTTTAATGAGCTGACAAACAGCAGATTCAGCAGTTTCAGCGGTGGAGAACGTGCGATGTCGGTATATATCCCACTTTTTGCAGCTGTTGCTGCGCAATATGAAAAAGCGGGAGAACAGGCTCCTAAGATATTGGCACTCGATGAAGCATTTGCTGGAGTAGATGACAGTAATATCAGCGAGATGTTTGACCTGCTTGAAAAATTGGGTTTTGGATATATAATAAATTCCCAATCTTTATGGGGATGCTTCAAAACAATACCGAAGCTCAATATCGCAGAGTTGATACATGAGAAGAATTCGGATTTTATTACTGTCATCAAGTACGAATGGAATGGAAAAATCAAAAAACTTGTAAAGTAGGGTGATAGCGTGAATGATGCAAAAAAAATTGCTGAAATATTGAAAAAGAACTGTGGCTATGTAAGGATAATGGAACAGTTGAAAAATAAGTTTTATTCTTATGGAGAAAGTCGTGGAAAAATATCACTAAAAGATGCAACACAAGAAGAGTGTTATGCTGTCGATGAAATAATCTGTCCTAAGATCGGGTATGAACCTCCAACATTGTCGTTTACAGTAAAAGACTTTGAAAATGGTTTAAGTCAATACGGAAAAGTATCTTTGAGAGAGGTTCTAGAAAGTTACTTCAGCATAACTTTGCAAACCAGAACTGAGCATGAGTCCGAAAAAGCCGAAAAGAAAAATGAATTTGAAAATGAGCTGTTATCAAGATATGGCGGAAAGCCATGTTACAGTTGGCTTGTGGAGATGTTTGCTTCTGGAAAGTATGGCTATAAAATTGTTATGGAGCAATACAATAACGACCCCAAAGCGGCAGAAAGTCTTGTCAGCTATGTTTGTAATGCAGTCGATTCAAGATATGAGCAGGAATTTGAGCCGATAGGTCTGCCTATCCTAGCTGCTGAGATAACCAGCAATCCTCATTATTTTGATATAAAATCGACAGCAGGAAATCTTCTTGTAAATGCACTCGGATTTCTATCAAACAAGTCTCAAAATAATTCCGAAGAGATTAAGGAAATCTATTTTTATTTTGGTATAGAGGCAGATAGTATAACCAGTGCGTGTGCTTTGCTCGGAATCAGGCTCTATGATAAAAAAGGAGAAGAGCATAAAGCATATAAAATGTTTGCCGATAAAGGTGAGATAGCTATGCTTTCGGTTGCGAATTTGGTAGGTATCAGTAGTGCTGATTGCGACAGGAAAAAAGTATTTGCAGTTGAAAATCCTGCTGTATTTATTGCACTGGTACCTATCGTGATAAAAAAAGGATTTGCGATGATTTGTACTTCTGGTCAGCTCAAAAGGTGCGTTTTGAAAACGCTTGATATGCTTTCGGACAGCGGTTGTACAATATATTATGCAGGCGACTTTGATCCAGAGGGATTATTGATTGCCGATAAAATCTTATCAAGATACAAAACGGCTGTACATATTTGGCGAATGAGTAAAGAGGATTATTATTCCATCAAAAGAGTCACCCCACTCTCTGAAAGTCGCTTGAAAAAACTCGACAGCTTAAAGGTCACAAAATTGAAAGAACTGGGCGATGCTATTAAATCAGAGAAGAAAGCAGCATATCAAGAATTAATGATACCAGACATGATTGAAGACGTAGGTCTAGTTTATTAAAAGACATCGAAAAATACCATATGGAAAATTAGGTTCCGCAAAAAACGATGAAATTATGGTCTGCGAAGAGATTTTATTTGAAGCGTTTTGTTTTTCTATTTATGATCTGTATAGATGATACTTACAAACCTTAGCAAAATAATTTTTTCAAAATTTACAATAGTAAACAAATATACTTTTGTATTGTTAACAAACCTATGCTCGATATGATATGATCAATTCATCAAGCATACTGCAATTTTAAAAAGCGAACTTGACTACTTGCACTTCCCAGATTGGCGGATAGACTGTACATAAAATAATGTGAGGCAGCCGCAGACCACACTTGTGCGTGGTTTGCGGCTGCTTTTTCTGTCAATATTTTTAGGCTAATTCTATGAAGTATCTCACACTACACTATCGTCCAACAAAAAATCGATCAATCCAATATTCAGAACACCATTGTCATCATACCAGCGTTTTCTTATATCTTTGCGAACTATGATTTTAGGAAACGAATCACCTGTTAGAGAAAAAGGTCTTAATTCCTGCATCTCTTTTTCGGCGTCAGACAAAGCAAAGGCGGACTGAATGTAAGTCCTTTTGCCCCCGCTTGTCACAACAAAGTCGATCTCTCTAGGAACACGAACAGAACTTCCATTTGCATTGCGTTCCCTTGAGTAAACAACGCCAACGTCAACGGAAAACCGCGGATAATCAGTTCGTTATAAATAATGTTTTCCATTATGTGAGTCATTTCCTGCTGACGAAAACCTATCCGTGCATTACGCAGTCCAATGTCCTCACAGTAAAATTTGTATGGATATTCAAAATATGATTTACCCTTAACGTCATATCGCTTGCTTTCAGAAAACAAAAATTCGCCCTCGAGATGCTCAATATATGATGCGACCGTCACAACGGAAATGCCGCCGTTTGTTTTTGACTTTAGCGTATTTGCTATCTTTGTTGGATTTGTAAGCGAGCCAATAGATGAACACAGCAGATCAAGTATTTGCTCAAAAACGTCCACACGCTCAATTTTCTTTCGCTCAACTATATCTTTAAGGTAGACCTCAGAAAACAGCGAGGTAAGGTATTTCATTTTTACATTGTCGCTTGGACGTGAAAGCACCAGCGGCATACCGCCGTAAAATGCATAGTTCTCAAATGCGTCCTCCTTATCACCGCCCACAGCAGAATAGTACTCAGAAAAGCTGAGAGGTTGAACCCGTATCTCGTCACTTCTGCCCCTGAATTCCGTAAGAATATCTGATGAAAGCATTTTTGAGTTACTTCCCGTAACATACACATCAAGATTATCAAGTTCACGCAGATCGTTGAGTGCATCATAAAAAGTTATCTCCTTGCCGTCAGGATTATACGGATTTGGCACCTTGTAAGACATCTGAATCTCATCAACAAAGAGATAGTATTTTTCATTTTTTCCTTCTACCCTGCTGCGGATATATGCAGAAAGTTCCAGCGGATCTCTGTACTTTATATCCCTTGTCAGATCAAGCTCGATACTGATAACATGGTCGTTATCTGTTGTATTTTCAAGCAAATACTTTTTGAAAAGGGTGCGCAGACGATACGATTTACCGCATCGTTTTATACCTGTGATAACCTTCACCTGTCCGTCCCACATAAAATCAATCAGTTGCTGCAAATATTTATCACGTTTAATTTTCATACAAGCACCTCATTAAAAACTTCCGCCCATACAGGCTCAACCTTTTAATATTATACCATACAATGTTACTTAAATCAAAACTCATATTAAATAGTTTAGCCGTTTTGGGCAAAAGCATTCAATGTGAATAAAGTTCATCACCGACAAGAGCGAGAAAATTTGATTTCCTGCCCTCCCCTTGACTGACATTCTCTTCTAATGTAATAACCAAGTAAACTATAAAAAAACGAGGTGAAAACCACAATGAGCAAATTTCCAAGAGTATACGCTGAATGTATAATAGCAAGAATGAACAAAAAGCTCGCCTTACGGCAGGAAACAATGTCGCTCCTTTATGATTACTTTGAAGCCTTTGCCAATTTGTATCAGCTATTGCCCCTAAAAGACGCTTGCAAAATAATCAGCAAGCAAAATAAAGGCTTGATAACCTTGGAGGAGTTCATTGCATTTTCTGAAATATCACGCCACGAAGATCATTTTTTACTATATTCTTGCCAAGGACGAATTGTATCTTGACGCACCTAAGGAAAAGCCCATCGACCGAAAGATAGTTCATTCTAGCTTGGTAGATGTTGATTATGAATATTATTATAATATGGTCAAACATCAAGCAGGTAAGACGCTGAAAATTCTTCCAAAGCAAGAACTTCTTAAATACAAAGATGATATGTATATTGCTGACACACCATATGTTAGAGCAATGACGAACTTTTTATGCACAAGGCTAAAGCTATCCGCACAAAGAGCCGAGGATATAGTTTCAGATTTAATTCTGATAATAACCTAGACCGTTCGATGCAGTATATGAAATGCTTGATAGAATGAAACTCAAAATGACAGAAAGCCTGCTTGATGATTTTATCAAACTGTTCACAGATTTGAACAACAACACACGACTTACGCAAAACAGAGGATTTACTCCCAACGAGTTATCTATAAATCGTGGCGGTCAAGATGTTATCAATAGCATTTCCTTTGGGCCAAATATAACAGCCGCATTGAAAAGCGGAGAAGTGAATATTGAAGGATACAGAAAAGGTATCCTTATGAGCGAACTGCCCAAAAAGGTCAAAATGAATATGCTCCGTCAGCTTGCTCAAATAGAGGACAGGAATATCACCCAGAAAAAAGGTCGGCAGGAATGATCCCTGTCCTTGCGGCAGCGGAAAGAAATATAAGAAATGCTGTGGAAAATAAAATTGTGTTTTTAATACTAAACCGCCGCAGGAAACGCTGACCTTGTGGTAGTTATGGCTGACGCCTCACAATTAAAACGCAGCCTGTATAT